>Ga0126342_10001877_pt1 | contig 31218 bp, 28 predicted proteins | sample Cyp1metagenome_FD_92528 | JGI IMG/M metagenome (GOLD analysis project Ga0126342, IMG submission 92528) | Coral microbial communities from Lord Howe Island, Old Settlement Bay, Australia - Cyphastrea 1 metagenome | ecosystem: Host-associated > Invertebrates > Cnidaria > Coral ...
AAGTACGAGGAACGTTAACATGCCCCCCCACCCCACCCCACCCCAACCCCAAGACAAAGAGCAATACTCAAAAAGAAGCAAAACGCACGTACGGTTTTCCTGCCGTAGGCATATACATGATATACATGATATACATGATATACATGATATAGATTAAGTTAATATAACCACACACTCATATGATTTGGGGTTCTCTGAAAGTCGGGGAGTTTCGGCAGAATAACGGTTTTTCCCTCTGGTATTCAAACGTGGCAATGGAACATCTTCCCCTTTATAGTTTTCATTTTAAAACCTCCATTTGTAGCGGATTTCCCAGCCGGCCACGTTTGATTACCTGAGAGTACCACAGTGTGGGCTATCTGACTGCCCCATGTTTGACCCATCCCCCGTGGGGTTTGGAACCGAAGACGGGCAACCCCAAAATCCAGTCATTGATCATCATTTTCCTTGTTGAACCGGTCATTTTTTGGTTATACCCTCTGGTTATTTAACATAGCCATGGAAAATGGCCCATTTATAGATGGTTTACCTATTATAAATGGTGATTTTCCATGGCTATGTTAAATAACCAGAGGGTAATTCCACTGTTTCAGAAAAACGAATTCTGGACCGTGAGAAGAAAATATCATAGGTCAGATCATAGGTCTTCGATCAACACAGACATTCTAAGCTGAGTATATTAGATACTGGTTGGTGGTTTGGAACATTTTTTATTTTCCTTAATATATGGGATAATCCTTCCCATTGACTATTATTTTTCAGAGGGGTTAAAACCATCAACCAGTATATATGGAGGTTTCCTAACATGGGGGCACCCCATATCATCCATTTCAGTAGGAGTTTCCATTGTCCGCACGGCACTGGCACATGTGCTATCATGTGCTCAAGACTCCGACGAAGTCTCGCTGACCACGATGTTCATGACTTGAGATTTTCTGAAAGTGATGTGAACACATCCATTTCTCATCACAGCAAAATTGCTCGTCTTTTGGCAAAACGAAACTCGAGTTGTGAGAAATCCGGAAAATCGCATCTTGCGATCCATAGCCGCTATAGCCATGTGGGTGAGCAAAATGGCTCGTCCCATGTATTTTGGCGTCCGCTTCCCAGTGGTCCCAGTGCTCGTTGGCTGGCGGCTGGTCACTTGGGATGGTCGTGACCATCCCATTTTTTTTGGGTCCTTGGCTTTTCCATCATGAATTTCCATGAATTTCCGACCATCCCATTGTGACTTTTTGTATGAGTGGTTGTATTGAATTCTCGCTGGATGTGAAAATTGTGTTCTTTTTTTTTTTCCGATAGTTAATTTTGCCAGTCGGAATTAATTTAGCATTCTATGCTATTGTAGTTGACTTAGTTAACACCCAGTCTAGATGATGGCATTATGGCAGCTTTGAGGTCCTGGTGCTTCTCAGACTAGCAGATGCACAGGACCAGCGGCGGGAAATGGAATATATGTTGGCCCATGTTGGCCCTCTGGTAAACAAAGAAACAGCTATGGAAAATCACCATTTGTATTAGGCAAATCAACTTTCATCACCAGATGGTAGGATGGAGAGAAGTAATTGACATGGATTAACATGGTAGAGAGTAGTAGAAGCTGATAGAAGCTACCAGTACTTGGCTCAACACTTGGCATAAACGATTATTAAAATTAAGATAATGGTTTACTGCTTAATGATTGGTGTTGACTTGGAACTTTAATGGAATGTACTTACCGGTGGTATAGATGGCCATTTATGAATGATAGACCTAGTAGAAAATGGTGGTTTTCCATGGTTTTCCATACCTTAAATACCCAGAGGGTAGCCAAATGGCTTGTTTTCCGACGCCTTGGAGGAGAATTTTTGTACCCGGGAATACTTGAGTTGGATAGCTCAGCCCGGTGAATAGCACGGAAAGGATCCAGAAATCATGGGTAAAAATGCCAGAAATCATAAGATGACTGGCAACTCGTGTCAGGCATTGAATTTATTCAGCACAGAATTGATTCAATGAAAACGATACAACCATTTTTTTTTACGGCGAAGTCTATGGTTTCTGATTCTTCTTGAAGTCTTCAAGTCTGAGAAACTCAGGTCACTTCGAAGGTTTTCCGATGCGACTCGATTCCAGCGTGTACTGGTTGGGGTGCTCATCCTGGGTTGGACCGTGAATTGAAAAATCGTGAATTTCCCCCCAAAAGGAGCTGTGCATAAAGGGGCGGATGTCCCCATTCTGACACATACAGCCACATTATGTTGTAATATGTTGTATACAACACATCCACATATGCGTATACATATACATATATAATCATATATAATCATATATATATATATATATGTGTGTGTGTGTGTTGACATGTCGAGTCACTGCTTTGTCTCGCAACCACTGAGAAATGGACACTCCGACATTCCCAACACTGTTGGAGATCATTTGGGGATGGATTGCGGGATGGTCATCTCCTGATTGGGTCCCATGATGGGACCATGATCATATGCCTAGCCCATAGCATGTTGAAAAACCATGGCACATGTGTCCTGCAAGAGGACAGTATCATGATATACCCACATGTCTAGTCCCCAACAGTCGTTGAGTCGTTGATTTCGTCCAAAAACATGGTAACACGGATTTACACAACAAAAATCTCAACGCCCTACACGATTGTAGAAATACGTGTCACCAAAAACATGGCCGGTGACGACATCACCTGAGGTTTGGTCCCAATGACCAAAGTGAAAAGGCGCCATTTCTGGGCCATTTCTCAGCGCACGTTTGGTCCACCGGCACAGCGACGAAGGGGTAAAAAAGTGACTATATATTGTGACAAAACGGTGACCTTTTAAAGTTGTTAAAAGTGATTCCTGTTACAAAGTGATTATTGTTGTTAAAAGTGATTATTATTAGTAATGGATGATCTTTTGAACATTGGCCCTGCATATCCAGTGTTGATTGATTGTATTCCATGATATGTGGCTGGCATTTCCCTACTTTTGTAGATGTTTCTTCTTGTTGAATTCTGCTTGTTGAATTCACATGTTGCAGCAGAATACCGACCAACCTCCATAAGTCTACGCCAGTGTCTAACCCCCGGTCAGAAGTCGCTCAGCAGCTCAGCAGGCTACCGGCTCAGCGTCGAGGCCCAGTTGAAACCAGAGATATTTGACCACAAATATGGTGATTTATGTAACCTTCAATAAACAAAAATGACAATTCTTGAGGACTGAGGACGGGTTTGTAGAGTCTTGTTTTTGTGGAAACTCTTAAACGGGGTATCCATACTTTGGTAGAGCTTAGTTGGAAAGGCCCTTGTGCTGTTGGCATCTCACCCCCAAAGATGTCCCTCGTCTGTGGTCAAGGTTGAAGTCGACCAAAATTGTACGGCTCTAGAACAAATCGCAGAAACTCACCAGTCAGTGGTTTCGCTGATGTTTGACTGGTCTTGAATTTTGACCAGCCACAAAGTAAACAGCCGGCGGGGCCATATCCCATGCCAATTGCCTCTGGTCCAAAAAGTGGCCAAAAAGGTGAACCTATGTGAAACCCAAAGCCTGGATTGCAGGTTTTACGATCCGAACAAGCCTACGATGCTGTATTTCCATGGCTGGACTGGGCAAGGTGCTTTTTTCAGAGTCGAGGGATGTGAGATGGAGATGGGGCACATGAAATAGATATGCTGGATTATGCTGGTATGGGCCTTATGGATCCTTATGGATGTTCATCCCCTCAACATATATGTTGTGATGGGTGTTCCATACCCAACTATGTTGAAACTATTACATCTATTACAATGGAAAATACTGATTATTAATGAGGGTCAACCGCCATAAACCATCCCCAATTGTGGCATTCTGAGGGTATCATAGACCCCTGTCCTGTTTGGGATGGTGTACATGACGCCCAGTTTTTCGAAGAATCTCTACTGGTTGATTATTGTTTGCATGGCTGCATAGCGTTGGATATTGCTTCACAGGGGGGCACGTGACGGTCACTAAGATTCGGTACTTTCTTGTGGTTGAAAAGATTGGATGGGGCAAAAGTCCGAAGATAGCCGCCTGACACGAGCCTTGCCTTCAGAAATGCTAGAAGCATTTCCAAGATGCAAAGTCTGTGACTCTGGCAACTGTTGTGGAGGCTTAACTCCTTCCTGCTTCGCTTCCTCATCTATCTTGTTCTGGGCATTTTGACTTGGGGTTCCTCATGCTGGCAGGCAATGGCTGGACCAGCAAGTGCAAGCGCTTGACAACCCGATGACGCTCGGCAGATGATGCTTCTGATATAACTATGACATAGTATGTCGCATATTGTAGCTAGCAATGTAGTATAACATGTAAAACTATGCGGTAGCCTACAACTGTTTCAACTGAATTTCAAGCCATGGTGACGCTCCTATGACCTGGAGACGCGACTCGTCTTTCGTCGCTGCCGAGGTCATTCGGACGTGTGTCCCGATGGTGGCGGACAACTCTTGGTGAATGACTGGCTCGATGAAGGCGGATCGGGGCGCCCCAAGGGCGCACAGGAAGGGAAGGGAAGGGAAGGGATGACATGATGACTGCAGTTGTCCAAACTTTTGCATGAAACATCATGAAACCTTTCGATTTTTTGAGCGCATTTAAGTTTTTGTTTCTATATTTGTATGTATATATATATATGTATACATGTGTGTGTGTGTTTATTTATGATGACCAATTATAGGAGTCTATCAGTTTATTTGATTCTGGAAGTTGAGTGGCTGTGACCCATGTGTCAAACTCGGGCAGGTTGGAACGTGGGATTCTTCTATTGGGATCAATTTGCTGATGAGGTGAGTGGGTCTGGGCAGCTGGGTTGTCTAGTCCGGTCCAGTTCATCAAGATCTCTGGCTTGGAGCTGAATCTTTGAGAGTTTCGATCATGATCTACAATGATCTACAATTATATATAATGATCTATGATGATCTATGATGATCTATGATGGTCTTCACCTCCTTGGTCCGCACGGCAGCTGTGAGGAATGCGCCCGTGATGCGGAACAGAAACTCTGGCCCGGGCTCATAGGGCCATGGCCCAAACGGTGACAGGGGGGCCGCACGACCTAGGCTGGTGTAGAAAACTCATGATGATTATGGGACCCAGGCAAAAGTAAGGTGCAGCTGTAGAATATTGTACAATATTGTAGACACTCATCTCTAAAGTTTGGAGTCTTTCAGAAATTCTTCACCTGAACTTATCATAGATTTTCCCACAAATATTACCATATATAATATAATATATATATATATATATATACGAATACAGCACAGTATATATATATAGATACATTACCCACTGTAGGTTGTTAGTTGTTATCATTGGTATATTACATACACATATAATCACATATCTCTTAACATGTATGTTTTATATGATTTATATGTAGATTCTCGTTTTTTCCCCATTCAGAACCCATCTATTGCGACTCGTCATTACTTTCTGCCCCCAAAACGCCGTAAAAAGCTCCAGGTTCGATCGTGGGGGAGATGGTCTCGCCTGGAAATCCTACAACCCAGCGACAGGCAGCGTTGACATGACGTTTTGCGGCGATGGCTGGGAAAAAAATACTGTCTATGGGTGTCTCTGGAAATGGGGTATCCCCAAAAACTGGTGAAAAATGGGATGATTTGAACCATGGGATGGAAAATGGGGTATACCCCAGTTTCAGACAAAACCATACGGAATCGGGGAAGCCTCGGGAGGTTTGATTTCCGCTTCAAGTCTTTTTTAAGGGATATCAACTGTCTTCGTTTTCTGGGTATCTCAGATTAGCCATGCAAAAAAAGTGTCTCAGATTTCGTGGCTCTTTTTTTTCAGGTCGGAAACAGGACCAGAAACGATTTTTTGGACGCGACTAAAAAATCACGAGACTTTGTAGGTTGGTGATCCAATAGATCCAGAGACCTTGGGCAAAAATAGAATATCACAACAATTGATCGGAAGGCTGGGATACATTCATTGAACATCATCATTCCTTGTGTTTTCCTGGTCAAAACCGGGCCTGGAATTCTCTGCTTGGGATTCACTTCTCCAGTCCCTATATTCAGAAATATTCATGAAGTGAATCATCAGTTTGGGGATTTTTTGGGCTTCTTGGGGAATAAGTTATAAAACTACCAAACTACCCTTCACAGCCCTTCCCCAAGTCCCCCACTTGCGGAACTGACCTGTCATGTTACATCATGTTCATGCTTATGTTCGCGCCGCGAACGATGTGCATGCCTCTCCAACTTGGGACAACAACAGGGTGAACGCATCGACGCATGGCAGTCCTCCACACATATGAACACTTGGAATCATTGTGACTGTGGCATGATTTTGGTCGTTTCTGGCCACAGATGGCAGATATAGATGTGTAGACTTTCAAATTTCTATCATATACAATATAATCTCTACATATATATATATGATATACACACTTATATAGATATATGATGATATATGCAAATCAAAAACAATGAATGTATTTGTATTGATGACTGTACAGTAAATCAGCCACCAAAATTGTTCTGAACTGCTCCAATGGTCTAGGCCAGACTCAATTCAACTCGTACGCGAAGGCAGGGCCTTGGAGTTCTTGGAGTTGAACTGAAATGTGGCAGTGGGATACACTGATAATCAGATGATCTGCGGATGGGTCAAAACCTACCCTCTGGTAAACTAACATAGCTATGGAACATCACCATTTTTAATGGGAAAATCCACTATTAATGGTCATTTTCAATAGCTACGTTAAATTACCAGAGGGTATGTCATAAAGTAATACTATGACAAATATAAATAAATATAACCTATGGTTATCAATGTGGATGGTTATTCCCCCAAATATAACCTATGGTTATTACCATCTTTGGATATATTTTTGAGGAATCACCAAATCACCATCCATAAATCAGTTTTTTCTAACCATCCGGGTACCGGACCCATAACCATCTGACTTTGTCTCACATACCTCTCTATTCCGGCAGGGCAAAAGCAAATTCTTGGGGAATGTCCACCAGTCCACCAGTTTCATCCCCGAAGTTTCATTAATGGGATGAACATATGCTACCACTAATTCCCTTATCTTTTTAGCATTGTTGATAGTATTGATGATTATTTACTATTCTTATCCCACTAATCATTGGATATCATTAGTGGCTTATCACATCATTGACCCTTCATTTCTTGAGATTCTTTGGGTGACCAAAACGAAGGATCCTTGTTCGTCCGCCCCGCCCAGAGCGACGAAATGACCGTGTCGGATATTTGTGTCCGGCACCTGACGAAAATCTGTCAGAAAGGGATGGTTCAAACAGCAAAACTGGTAAAGATCTCACCAAGAATGCTGTTGAAATGACATGTTCGTTGATTTTTTTCCGGGAGCTCTATAATATATATATATGCATGTATATATAGCTTTATTTTACGACTTTAGTTTTTGTGGGTAGTGCTTGCTGGAAAATGGAAGGACGTTTTGATGCAGTGATTTTGGCACCGCGAACACCACGGACGCCTTGGCTGGCCAGAGTGCCATTTTGAAATTGTCGCTGATCAAAAGGAGTATGATATTTAATATGTGTATGCATATGATATCTAGTGTATATATATATATATACATAGTATTATATATATATAATTATGTGTATAGTTATATATACAGTTATATGTCTAGTTACATCTCACCACCTTCATCCTGCAGCCATGCGACTCTAAGGTGAACCAGGTGAAGAGAGCCATGGGTTCGTACAAAGGTTCACAGGTGTTTCTTGGCTCGGTTCTGTGGACCGGGCAGGAAATGGCAGGAAGCACGAACTCAACTACTTAACTGAACTGATGAGAACTGATGAGGTTTCTGGTGGGAATTTGGGCAAAGAAGACTTGGGACCCGGGTGCCAGTTTTGAAGATATTCCCCTCATTTACCTGGTTTTTTCTAGGCAAAAAACTGTGGCTTTTCCTGGGTAAAAACATCTCGGATTCAGCCGGTTTTCCAAGGCGTTTCGTTGGACATTCTCTGGGAGCGCAATTGGCGGTGCGCTGCGCCTCGATCCTGCATGTGGAGGAGATTCGATTTTTGGGCATGGATCAAGCTGGGGTTCGTTATTCGCAACAGTCACCAAGCGGGGGTGACTTATTTGAGCATCAAAAATAGGGATTTCACCAAGCAACATGGGACTTTAACCCGGTTTTTAGTGATGATCAATGAGGATTTAACCATCAGATTTAAAGAAATGTGGATTTACATAGATTTATCATGATTTATCCAAGGACCACAGGATATTTTTCTTGGATTTACCATCGTTCGTTGGGGGAAGGGTAATACCATGATATTGGAAATTTTCACATCCAGCTATACCAGCTATTTTGCTGCGAACAGCTTTTTGTACCAGGGCATTGACATGGCTTTGACACATACCCCGAAGTTTGTTGTCCGAAAATGGTACCCCCTATATATGTTGCAGGAGGGGAAGATGATGAACCACGATAAACGAATAGACACACCGGTGGATGTTGCGGCGACTTGACAAATCCATGTGCCACCAGACTGGTCACAAACAAATTCGTTTTTATGTGTACCCTCTGGTTATTTAACATAACCATGGAAAATGACCATTTATAGTGGATTTTCCCATTGAAAATGGTGATTTTCTATAGTTATGTTAGTTTACCAGAGGGTAACTACTCATTCGTTTCGGAGTGTCTGATTTCAGATTGGTAGACCCACTTTTTTTTCCCCCAAGATTTAAAAAGAATCTCCTACCAGGACCACCCGGCAGCTCCAAGCAGGTTGGCCCTGTGCCTTGGAAAAATCGCAAAAATATGGGACCCTTGGGATTTGACTTGGGATTCCCGCGGCTCAAATCCCTGCGTAGGGTTTAAGTTTTTTACCTTCCAACACAACAAACCCTTAAACCCTAAAACCCTAAAACCCTAAACCCTAAATTAACACCTAAATCCTGAAACCTTAAAGTCAAAATCACAGCGTATAGTCAGTGTTTTCATTCATCCTCTGGTGATACGTATATCATATTGTTTGGATGTGTTGTTTGAGTTTGGGCGAACCCTTGGTTTGGAGGGAACATGTAGATTAATACATATCAATACTGGGTTTAAGCCATTTGCCCCAAATTTTGTGGATTGATTATTGTTTTCTTCTAGGTAAGGTGGTTTATAACTAAGCGAACATAACAAGGATTGATGGTGGATTTATACTTTGATTCGTTATGATCTTGCAGAAACTTGGTGGTTAAGTGGGAAAACAACTGAAAAAATAACACCCCCTCCGCAGGGTTTAAACCATGGTACCGGGTACCGGTTAAAGTCTAGCTTGCTGCAAGTCACTCCATTTGAGAAAACTCTTTTTGTGGCTAGAATTTTGGGGTATCTTCAGATCCAGCCTTCATTTAGCACCTATAAATTGGGGTTGACCAGCGGCAAAGCCTTGCTTAGACCCATAGCCATAGCCATGTTTTGAATGGCCACGCCACAAGGTTGGAGCCCTACTTCAGCAAGCACAGTCTGCCTCTCAGTGGCACCAACGAGGTGATGTCGGTGAGAGTCGTGGCTGCTGAGTGATGATACCTTTTCAAAACGGATATATATATATAATTATATATATATATATACACATAGAAATGGAACAACAAGACATATATCTGACTACATCTCTACATCTATATATCTCTATATATCTCTATCGAAATCATGATGCTCGCGCGAACACACCAACAGTGTTCAACACACACACACACTATCTATATCATTAATCTATATTATTCTCACATATATACAATATATACAATATATACAATATATACCATACATCACTATGCTGTAGTATACACATCTATCATCTTTGCTGCTTTGACCAGCACTTTTTGGGGTGGTGAATTTCCATCCAGAGTTCGGCAGGTCACATGTTTTTTGGCTGCCATGGCGGAGTGACCACCGACGAAGGGATGGGTCTGGAGTCTCAGGAGGCTCAGTAACCGTTGCGTCACATGGCTTGATGAAGTGATTCCTTAATGGGATCCAATGGTAACGCCAACATATTTTTTAGGGAGATCATGATGTGTAGCCAACTTGAATATGATTTGGATGGGTCCGAAAATGGGTCCGAAAATCCTTCGACTAGCAATTTTGATGAACAAAAAACATATGATTAGTTATATATCTGACAATCTCTTGCTTAGCAAATCTCACCACTAGCCTTCGCTTGCGCGAAGATCATCAATTCCGTAGTGGTTTTTGACCGAGGTTTCTTTCTCTGCCCACCAGGGGCTATGATTCTGGAGAGTCTCCCAATTTGGCATTCAACAAGTGAATCCCTAACAATTCCATGAAATATTATGTAGTTGAGTGATATATCGATGCTATAGTGATATATATATGTGTATACATATATTGATACTCTTGTGGTAGGATATGCATTTCTTCAAACACTATTCAACTTGTAGATATTTTGATTTTATCTTTATGTAGGTTGTAGGTACCCTTGAAACATGTACATATATATCTCTTGGGGTTCACAAACCGACCCAAGAGCCCAAATTTCAAACCCTAGAGTTTTCCTCTCTAGGGGACCCCAGAACCACCATGAACCACCACCACGTCTGATGGTTTCAAAGGTTTCTATTCATATTGAGGTATATAATAGAACACATTGCTGATTTCATAAACCTGGGGAACTCCCAAAAGGCACCCAAAAGCTGCATGGTACCCTCCCGTCAAACATAGCTGGAGACTCCCCGAAGTCAATGGCGCTTTTCATGGGAAAATCATCTATGATTGGGGGATTTTTCATTGCCGAAATGACCGGAGGGTAAACCCAATATAACAATCCATGATAATCTGATTGGTGGTTTGGAACATGAATGGATTATGACTTTCCATATATTGGGAATTTCATCATCCCAACTGACGAACTCCATCATTTTTCAGAGGGGTAGGTCAACCACCAACCAGTAATCTATCCAAACTTGGCAGTTATGGAATTGGGCATACCCATACGGGATGATGTTGTTTACGAGCCCCCAGTCAAGGAATGTTACTGGGGGATGGCTCATGGCACATTGGTATAACGGCATAACCAACCACAATGGGGAGATATGAATGGCAATGACATATATTTATATGTACTGTATGGCAATTGTCATATTCTCCCATAATTACTTTCTGATATTATCCGGTGATTTTTCCATTACATTCTCCAAAAGTTCTCATATTGGGGATATGGATCCCAATTCTCAATTCGTAGATTCGTAATTCGATGTAATTCGTAATCATATCCCATTCCCAATGGCATTGGCTGAAAACCATATTAGTGCCACGGTTTTCAAGATGGTTGGTACTTTCCCATCAATTCGGGGATCAGAAAATCCCCACATTTTTTCCAGGGATAAAAACCCAGTGGGGAATCCCCCATCAATGGGATGACCAGGGGGTCCCACCCCCATGGGCTTCACCACATGACCATTTTAGATTATAAGGACCAGAGTTGGTTTACATCTCTATAACAACCTCTAGAATTTTTGTGGTTTTGAAAAAAAAACCTCTATGAAAACTATAGCAATACATCCACGTTTTCAACCCTAGTTGTGGGAAGGTTTTGAGACGCTTTTGAGCGATTTCTAACCCAAGTGTAGCAATACATCTAGTATCTATATAACCCCCTATTAAGTACAATGATATAGAAATATATGACAAGTGACTTAGTGATATCTCGTGATATCTGGTGAATTCTGGTTTTGTACTTAGAGCTTTGACTACAGCCATTAGCTAGTCAATTTGAGTGGGATGTTCACATCCAGCTATACTATACCAGCTGTGACTTGGGTGGTTCACATTCGGTACCAGTGTTTTGACCAGCCATATTAATTGACAGCCATATATCTAGTAAATATCCATGGTTGATATTGGTTAATATTGGTTAATAATGGTTAATAATGGTGATTAATGGATGACTAATGATGATTAATGTGGGTAATTCACAATGTCATATGTTTACCACCCATTTTCCTGGGAATGGTAAGTTTATACCACCTATAACAATGGTGATGACTGGGATGGTAAACATGGCATTAGTTTTCCCACATTACTCCGAATCGCCTCGCTTCACCAAGCGCCGCTGCCTCCGAGGTGACTTCGCCGCTAGGTTGACCGTGCAGATGGTGGAGCATCTCTGGTCCAGCACCTCGGCGGCATTCGACACAGACGGTGACGAAACAATGGGAAAGTCATCAAGAAAGAAACAGAAATCATAGATTTTTTTTTGATCTCCTGGATGGCAAATTATAGAAATCATAAATGATTCATAGATCTGCTGGATGGCAATCTTTTGCGGCTTTGCGAAGTGGAAGAATCACCATTTTGAAAAAAAGGCGGATCATCTATAAATGGGCCATTTTCATCCAGGCTTTAACGGCTTTAACCATCAAAACCATTTGGAAATAGGAACTTCAAATGAAGCATGTTGCCACAACATGCCACACCTCGGTGAAGTGTCGATTCATAGGTTAAGTCGTGTAAGTTTGGGGTTATTTTGATGCGAAACCCGAGGAGCACCATTCACGGTTCGGGGGCAATCTAAGATTAGCCACGCATAGATGTCATTTTAACACTGGCTAGAAAAGAAAGGTGGTAACAAAAGGGTCCCTTTTTGTAGCTAAAATCAGAACATGGGTTTGTTTGGAAATAGGGTATCCCTAAATCCCATCATGAAAAAATATTTTCCCATTCAACTTGTCATTGAGGGAGTTGTTCCGGGTTCTAAGTCATCCCCCGATTAAGTATGGCAACCTTAAATCAAAGTAATAGAGATGACCTTCAATGAGATTTTGGATTGATTTTGACATATGTTAAATGCAAACTATCTATACTGATATATGCACATTTCCGCATGATGCATGGCATTTGGATCTAGTTTGGCCCAAACTACCATGAAACTAGCGGTACATCTTGGTCCATTGAGAGCTCACTGGGGAGGCAAGAAAGTGGTCACTGAAACCTACAAGTCTTCGCTTCTCACAGAGGTGACCGGGGTGGCTGTGATGTTTCTTTTTTTGTTACCATCTGGTAATAACTAACATGGCCGTGGAAAATGGCCCATTTATAGATGTTTTACCTATTATAAATGGTGATTTTCCATGGCTATGTTAGTCATAACCAGATGGTAGTGGCTTGGAACTTTGAACCAAAGAGGCGTCTCTACATCTAGAGATGTTCAGCATTTCCCCAGAAAATTTCCTAGAAAATTGCCATTTTCGGGGTGGCCAGTTTCAGACACACCCAAATTGTATATATATATATATATGTGTATGTGTGTATATATATATACTGTATATGTGTGTGTGTGTGCCCAAATAGATTTTATAACGGGGGTTTCCGGAAATGGACAACCCCAGCCGGAAACGATTGGTTTCCTCATTACAAACAGAGCAAACACTTTTCCAATGTTCGATGATTTTGGGGTCTTCAAATTGAGGACCACCCTATTTCACATGATTTCTTTCTCAAGCAATAGTCCCACTCTGATATCCGAATCTCAAGTCGCTTGTTGCATTGCCATAGCGTACTGAAAAATAAGATGAAGCCGCAATGAAGCCTCGACAATTCGTTTAGAGTTTTTTTTTTCTATTTGAAACCCAAGCATTTGTTTTTTGGTTTTCGCTGTGAAGTTTAGTGGAGATTCAAGATGAGTTCCCCGGTGAAGTTGTGTTTTTTTTTTCGTCCATGGCCATGTCCCAAGTTCTGCCCAGAAATCCGCGGAAGAGTCGCCGTATAGCGAACTGAAGAGCCTTGCTGGGTGCTCAGCCCTTGTTTTCCGGTGGCCTGATCCAGTGATTGGTTGAGACCTATGTTACCAATAAGTTGTTTATATGGTTACCAATCGAATTGCAAGCAAACTACAGTGATTGACCAATGTAGATGGACAATTTTTTGAAACTGTAAACATATCTAGTGGAAGTATGGTAAAAGATTGCAGTGAGGATATTAGATGGTGTTTGATGTTTGCTCCAATGTATAGAAACTGCATGAAACTGCACCATCCCTATCCATCTTCACAGCCGTATTTATTTTGCAACTTCCCCTTGTTTCTGGAGAAACACATGGTTTGGTTCCTCAATGTTTTCCTTTTTAGCCCTTAAGAATGATGAAATATCATGACATGTCATGAAATTTTGTGTCCCGCTGTGTCATACCTTCACAATCATATATGTATATACTATATATGTTCATTACTGTTCTTGTATGCAATGTGATGTGACGTGACGTAACGTGATGCGAAGTCATGTGATGCAATGCGCGCATGCATGTAACATATGGTTTTATTTATATGCATATATATATATACAGTACATATCTAAATATATATACATAGATACATAGATGACCATCTTTTTGAAGGGGCATCCAAGCTTTGCCATGGCCTGCCATGTAGAGCTGGAACCAGGTTGAGAATGGCATGGGCGGAGTGGAGAAGACATTGGTAGGCCGCCTCCCTTCTGCATGACGAAGGGTGGGATGCCATTCTTTTCGGGTGGAAGGCACTAGTTCTTCAGCATGATGAAGCGACCATTTTATATATTTTATGGTGATATGATGGGAATTCATGGGCCAATATGATTTGATATGTTTTAAGCGTCTGATATGATGAGAAAAAGGGGCCCCAACTTGGTGCATATTTGGGAAACAGAAGATTGCTACAGGGCTGTTAGCAATTTTTCGAGGGACACCTTGAAGAGAGAGTAAGATTGGTCATGTGATAGCAATTGGTGGTTTCAAAAAGCAATTTGATATATGACGTTCTAACACTATTGGTATTAGTTTAGTATGTCATGTATTGTTATAGGAAAAGTTTTCAACCCAGAAAAAACACTATTTGATAGCAAACAAGCACCAACTTCCAGTGACCAGAATACCAAGTGGTAGATAGATTCTGATAGATGATCATTTAGTTTGTACATGGTTGTACCATGTTGTACCACCTGGTTCATCGGGGGACTATTGACAAATTGTGGGAATCACTTAAAAATCCCATACCAGGATTCAGGGGTGATGCCCAACTCAGCCCATTTCTGGTCATGGCGAAGACCGGCCCAAAAACAAAGTTTGAACCACTCAAACACGATTCGGCTTTCCAGCAAGAATCGTCGTTATCTATTCTTCAGACATTGTTACAGAATTGAAGAAGATATGGTGAAGATAAATCTGACAGATTGATTTAAGTGCTTTTTCGAATTCTTGTACATACTTCATGATTTGACAACTGAAAATCTGATGCAAATCCTCTTTAGCATGGTACTGGAAGCATATATCCATGGTGCCATCAAATCATGGGCTTTCGAAAAGGACATTTCCTTCACTAAACATGGGGACCACTTTAGAGATTTCCCCACCAGCAATGGGACCATTTTAGAGGCTCTACTACTTATAGGCCTCATTTACCAAGCGCGGCTTGGTGAACCGAAGCTCTCCAAAGCTTTTTTTCAACGCCAGGAACACTTGCTTCCGGCATGAAGGCAGAAGATCTTGAGAGGCGCTACGACGGAAGTTTAAAACATCCAGGGGATGATCCGTTAAAAATCGACTTCCCAAATCGCTGATCCAATTGACTATCCATTGGTTTTGTTGAACGGATTTTTGTGGCCTGTTTTTTTTTCGTGGGCAAGCGCCATGTGAAAAACATTTTTTTTGTCCTCAGAACCTGGCGGCCCTGAGACAGGGATCTGCAGATTTGGCGCTCTAAAAAAATCAGAACCTGATGGCGTTTTCCATGGCATTTTCTCTGCATGCGGAGCAATGGCCAAGGCGGCCAAGTCTTTTGAAGATTTTTTTCACTTGAGAAAGTTACTTACTATGCAGCATGGCTGCCATCCAAAGTTACGAAATTGGTTATTGGTTTTGCAATTCTGACGCACTACAGTACCATAAGGGGAAATGTATGTGAAACTATGTGAATTTACATAATTTTGAATAATTTTGATACCTTCTTTGTCACACTTTAGATATCTTTAGATGACCTATAAATCAAATGGAGAAGGAACAGATGTTTCAATATTATTGTAAAACATTTTACAAAGGACACGATTCCTTTGCAGTGTTCACTACGCAGAGGACAAATGTTGACCTATCCCTATTTTTGCTGGGTGAAATATGATCCAGTCCCTTTTTTCCCTGATGAAATCACAGTTCTTGTTTGTCAAGTCCAAGCGCCCCCATTTTTTTTTACTCGTGATGAAATCCAGCTTTTCTTAAGCAACGATTTTTGGGGTTCCTAACATGCCAACATCCCAGTCTATGACTGCAGGGCCAGCACATTGGTGAAGTACGAACCCGAATGGTGCGGTGGCATCTTGACAGATGGCGCTGTTCAGAGTGAAGTGTGGTTGATCATGCCAAAATGATCTCTAAGATGTGCTTTCCACTTCATGATGTTTTTGACATATTTGACTCCCGAAATAGTACATTTATATACATCTGTGTATTTTGCAACCAGTCGTTCTGGTACAACTACATGTCCTACAGCAAACTAACACGGATGTGGAAAAACATAGTTTCCCGAGGGTAAGATTATGGTTCGCATTGCATTATGCCAATTATGTCCCCATTACGGATGTTTTTATCCCATATCTACAGTAGATGGCAGTGATACATAATCCATTCTTGTTGCTTATAGAAAGCCATTAACATTGTTATTACTCCATTATTGTCCAATGGCCCATGCATTCATCATATTCCATACATGACTTCTCATCTTGTTGGTTCCTATCCCCAATTTATTCACAATGTTCCGTGCATTATGGTTATTATACCATTGCCTCTCCCATTGCCATCTGGTAATCTAACAGTTTGCGAACCAGAAACCGCAATGAAAAATATAGGAAGATCATCTTCTTTGTGGCTATGGCTTCCAATTCGCAAACTCTTAGATTACTAGACGCTAAATTCCCCATATTCCCATTCATCACCATAGAAATCTTCATAATCCCAATGATTATCTATGAACATAACCATTAAATCCCCATTAAATCCTTTATCATTCATTACTGTATTATCATAAATGAGTCAGGGAATTATAGCAATGGGTAATTATTAGTTATTAGTTATATCATATATCATTCATATATCCTAATAATTATAATTTGTATAATTATTGGGAATTTCATAGCCTAATATTGGGAATTCCATTATACATAATCTGTAGCTAAACACGATGATATCCTCAAGCGACCGAGGTGTTGGTGCGAACGAGTACGGTGATGTGGAACATGTTGCGTGCAGGTTGGGAAGCGGAAAGATGGGGATTTAACTTCCAAAAATGGAGGATGTTGGTAGAAACATACGGATTTTAACCTGGAGAAATTGGGATTTGGGACGTATCTTGTGTCAGAAAATATCTTGGGAAAAGCCGTTGTTTACTGGTAAAATCAGCCACAAACATATGATGTACTTGAATTTAGCCACAAATGCGGATGTGTCACCAATTCACAGCCATTTTACTGGGGAAGACTGGTTTCACTCTGAGATTCGGGCTGATTTTCAGACATACCCACATCAATCCAGGGTTTTGGCGGAGGAAACACATAGTTCTTATACAGTGGTTTCCTAATTTTTAGAAGTGTCTCAATGGATATGTATATACATCATAATGTGTATAAATACATATATATATATATATATATATATGTATGTGTATACACTCCATATAGTGTCTGGGTTTGCTGTAACATGTCAGTGAAAAAAGGATGCGAAGGTAGAAACTTGTAGAAAGTTAGAGTAGACGTCCAGTTTTGAGGGGTTAAATATCACTTTTTGGTGCACTAGATGATAGTGGTTAACCCTTCAAAGATGAAGATCATGTGTGTAGAAGTTTGAGGAACACTATACACTATCCATGCTGAACTTGTTGTAGGGTTGCCTTGTTTTTCTGTGTGGATCAGATCTGCAGTTTCTCTGTGAAAACCTTGGATCCCTATAGGTCAGTGTGTGAAAAATTGGTGCCAAAAAGACATATGGCTATGGATCAATAGCTGTTAATACCATTTTTAGTGGGATGAACATCCATTTTTAGTGGGATTGACACACTGCCATATAATTCTGAATACCCTCTGGTGAACTAACATAGCAATGGAAAATCACCATTTTTAATGGGAAAATCCACTATAAATAGCCATTTTCCATTGCTATGTTAGTTCACCAGAGGGTAGATGATAATAGATACACCAACAATTTCTGTGGATCAAAGATCCGCCAGAACGGCCAGGCACTCCGCCGTGGTGCCAATGTATCTCATGTGCCGCCGGCATGTTGGAGAGGGGCCTTAAAGGCGGCCCCCGTTGAAAAAATGTCCATTGAACGATGGAAAATGAGGTGTAAACCAGTTGATTTTGAGATACCCGATTGGTTCAGAAAATCGTGATTGGTTGATGAAATTCGCCATGCTAGCTTGTCAAAGCATGAAAAAATTGCTCACATCCAAAGGTTAAGTACTGTACCCAAAGTCATATCCCTATTTTAGAGGGCAACCTCTAATGTTTAGTGACAACATCACGAAGTTTTATATAGATCAACATACTTTTTTTGATTTTCATCATATTGAATCTACATGTTTATGGTTTCAATCTCTGTTTTTGGTTGCTTTTTGGTTGCTCATCTCAAAGGTGGCAAACCTCCATAGTTGGTGCAGACAACTTTTACTCGGCACCCTGGAGCCAGGAGCTACGGCCGTGCTCCACCCCCACAGACTCCTTTACCCGCGGAGAAAGCTGCGCCTGGCTCGGTCTGGGGCTGAGAAAATAGGCACAACAAATTGTTGAATCTGGTTTTATATATTTCTATTTTTGTATATTTTTATATATTTATATATATGTTACATGTTTATATATTTTTATATATTTTTATATTGCATTATGGTTGAATTCACCATTTTAAAATGAAACACTATATAGATGTCGATGTACAGGCGTGATCCAGAATGAAACGCAAAAAAACTGGCCGAATTAGAAGGACGTCATCACTCTACGTCACCAAGGATTGTGGCTAGTAAAGGGGAATCATCCACAAAGACCTTAGACCTTCTGGTTGGTGAATTATCATCCTTCAGCCAGATACTATGAATGATTCAGTTGATGAATAGATATGAATAGATAATAATCTATTGATATCATTCATATTATTATCTTTTGTACTTATTGGATGTAGACTTATGATGATTTCGCCATATTCAGTCGAGCATTTTCGATTCAGCCAGAATCATACAGAGTTGGAAAATGGTAAAAATGATGTATCCCCTTTGTATGTGTCTGGTTTATAGTGAGAAACTATGGTGGCATAATAAACTCATAATCATTGTGAGATAGGTAGAAATAGGTAGAAATAGGTAGAATGCTAGCAATCTTTGTCTGAAAATTGGGGAAATTACGTTTCCGATTCCGGTACCAATAAGACGTTTCCGGTTCCATGCGGGAAAGGAAGGTCTGTACGTGGATAGCTTCAGTAGGGTAGCCCATTTTCAGACAAACCCATCTGGCTATGACCAGTTACCCTCTGGTAATTTAACATAGCTATTGAAAATCACCATTTTCTGGCTGGGTAAATCCACTATTTCTATGGCCATTTTCAATAGCTATGTTAAATTACCAGAGGGTAATTTGGATTCTATTCAGTGTCTTTTCTTGTTTGATATTGTCAGGTAGTTTTTTTCGTCATTTCGACATTTTGACTCGAATTGTAAAATATTGAGGTTTAACCATCGAACGGGAGGATGTTACGATCAAAATTAGGATTCGTGCTGACAACTGGAAATCAAACAGGGCAGTGGAAACTAACCGTAACTAACCCATCTGTAGATAATCTTTTCTGTCTTCTATATATTCCGAATGGGGATTTCTCGCTGCAAGGTTTGATTGCAAGGGGATACCCATCAAAAGTTTGTTTTGCAACTCATTGTTCTACTACAACTTGGCGGTTTCAACATTGAATCATTTCAAATTCTCTTGCCAGCAAATTGGATGATCCAGATTGACCAGCTTGGATTTTTCAGATGAGTTGAGACCCTTAAAATCAGGTGAGTAGGTAGCTAAGGATTAAGGACGTCTAAGAAACCTGGTTAGTCAACTAGGATTATCTCACGATATCTCATGTATAGCTGTATAATGCTGTATAGCTGTATAGCTGTATAGCTCTATAGCTGGCTTATTTGTATGGTTCTCATCCAGTGACTAGTTGAGATATGTTGAGATGGTCATGAAAAAAATCAATGTAAATTTCGTGGCCCCCTGCGGTCAAGTGTTGAAGCAGTGTTTCTGAGACGTTTTTGCTAAGGGAAACACCACGGGAATAAAAAGGTGGATTTAGCTCATTGTACCACAATGATTCGGGGATGAAACCTGCAACTTTTTTGCGACTTACATCTGGATTTGACCACTAGGTTGGGTAGTCAACTACATGTTGAAGTTGCAAAGAGAAGCTGAACAAAAAGGAGATGAAACATAAACAATCCTGATGATACTTGGCTGTTTCTTGGCTATGATACTTGGGTATCTCTCAAAACTTGTGTATCACAAGCTGGACGTCCAAGATTTCTTTGAAGCAACCACTAAAGTGTTGCTTACGGTACCAATCATATACAATCACCCACCCTTCGATAATCTAACATTGCACTAGACACAGCCCCCAAAAGCGTACATAATTCCACAACATTGCACACATAGCTTACTACATGGAGGTTTCCTAAGTCATGGGTACCCCAAAAACATCCAATCGTCATCTGAATGACCATGACTTAGTATAGGTTAACAACCATGGTGACGACTGGGGATCCCCCATGACTTAAGGACCCCCCATGGTCATCCTGCAGGCATTGGGATCCTGTATGACACCCTCAGCCGCCTGTACGGATGATCAGGCCAGGCCTGATGGCCCGAAATCTGCGGAACTGAATCCTACGTTAGATGTGAAACTTTTCTGATAGAACTAGCCCCAAAATGATGAAGCTTTCCAGTGTCGGAATTTGCAGAAATGGAATTTCGATGAATTTCGGCGCCCAGCTTTTTTTGATTGGAAAAGTCACCGAGGAAAAAAAGGCCGAATTTCCCATGATTTCCAGGATGGTAGTTCCATTTTGTTCCCCGGTGATTTCTCGTGATTTTCCCAGCTTTCTGCATCTGGGGCTTGTGAAAGAAATGGATCAACTGCGCCCTGCCAGCTTCGACAATGGGTCCAGCGCCAGTGGGGGATCTTAATTCAGAAACGTAGATAGGTGGCCTCAATTCAGGTGTGAAGGATTATAATCTATCCATATCTATCCAGGCTTGATGGCATGTTTCTTGGATGTTTTTTTTTCTTTTCTCTCCTTCTAGTTGGGGTGCTTCATTAAAAAAACCTACATATTTGGAATGCATATCCGAAACGACTCACATGTGTGCTGGTACATCCCACAGAATGATGAGGGTCAGACCCAAAAAGATGCTCGAAGATGATTTTCAACCACTTTAACCTTTGAATATGCGTCCACACTGAACGAGTAATCATTAGTAATCACCAACAGCATCATGCTTTTTGAGATTTTTTGAGTGCTGTACCCTGAGTTATCTTCACTACCCACTACAGAACGGAGTTGCACTTTCTGTGGGAAGAGGACAAGTCGATGGGTTTTCCTGGCTCCTAAGATCTCCTAAGCTTTGAGTGCCAAAAAGTTGGAGCCTGAAAAATACCTAAAATTAGATGAACATGGCCCCAAATTGTGCATTCTGGCTTCAACTATTGTGCTTTTTCATGTTTTTTCAGCTTGCATCCCTGCTTGGCATGAATTTGTGATAAACCCTACCATGGAGCATCCCCAATAGTGGGTCTAACACATTCCACTAGTAAATTTCACATGACCGAAATGAGCCCCTTCTCCAATACATTCCATTCCAAGCATTCGATCAAGGGAAGATCCTACAGGAAACCTCAATCCTTTTGGTGAAGATTTCCCCCTAAACCAATCTATTGATAAGACTACATTGTCATCATTATTTTTTCCACCGAACATTGGTGTACGTAAAGCTGATCCATGTTAAATTGGCCAATTCACCCTTCCTTTTAATCGTCAAAATTTTATTTGGGTGAGATTAATTCCCCCTTTTTTTACGTACCATTATCACAAGTTCATCGTCATCATCATCATCATCATCATCATCATCATCATCATCACACACAAAGGCTGGACATGGCGCCCACCAGACAGATGTGGGACCAAAGCTTTGGCCGGGAAACCAACGGGGTTCAGAACGATCAGGGCTGGTTGTGTCCCAAGTAGATATGATATGTTTTTGTTCCCATGAAACATGGGGAAAGATGGGGATAAAACTGGGAAAGATGGGGATGACACTTTCAAAGATCTGGGCAACAATTTTATGTTTCATCGAACATGGTCCAATGGTAGGACACATTGCGATTGAACTTGAAGGAGATCGGGTGTTTGGGAAATATACATGAGCAAAAATATGGGGACAGCCAGTTGTATCGGGAGACTCAGTTATTTATCATCCATAATCCATAGCTTGGGGATGATGGACATAAGTTTAGACAAACGTGGAGGATGGGCAGCCAATTTATATCAATTTAATGGCACGTCATGGCACGTCTTTAGTGGTCAACATACGATTCTCAACCATGAGATTTGCGGGTACCCTGTTTTGGACTTTTTAAAGGGGACCTGGATCCTTAAGGACCAGGGATCTTGAGAGATCTCGGTGTCCATTGTGTATATTAACATCCAGCCAGACGGTGCGGATATACCAATGATTCCTAAACAACCAGATATCATATTATACTGGTATATATATATATTACTATATATATATATATATTACTGTATATACATATATATTAATGTATATATATATATATTACTGTATATATATACATATATATATATATATATTACTATATATATATTACATATATATATATATATCATATATATACAGTATATCATATGTATATATATAATTATATATATATATACCATGTTTCACTGGGTCTCACACCAGGAATTTATGATAATTTATGCATGTTGCTGTATAGACATGTAACATCCAGCATTTTGTATCCTTTAGCGATCTCACATAGATATCACACACCTGCCACTTGCAGAGGTTTGCTGAACATGAATATTCTATGTCATTGTTCGTGAAGAGCAGGATAAATGGCGGATCAATGATGCATGGGTGGCGACCCCTATAATCATCATTCATGTCTATTCCGGATAGTAAACCCTGGATGATAAAGCAGGGGATTACGTCAAAAAAGTGAAAGTCTGCTTCCAAACTGGCACAGGGGATTCTTTATCCGGTGGGAGCTATTGTCAAAAAAACAATGAGATTCCAAGGGGGTTGTATGTGAATGTGGTCAATGCACCCAATTTCCGATAATGGTTTTTGAGAGCATTTGGACGACTACAATCTACGAAAAGATACAAAAAGTGAGTTTTGGCCGCGGTACATTTTGGGATTGCAAATGCTTTGATGAAAATCTAGAGTAGGTATATATAATCAGCAGTTCCAGGGGTGCTTACTGTATCCGATACACAAACTGCATGACATTTGTCACTGTCTCAGAATTGTATGAAGAGACAATTCACAGGACACACTTTTTTTTCGGCGTAAAAGGCATCTAAAATAGAAAAACAATCTAAATCTAAATATAGTTCCGATAAATCAATCCATTGTCTCTGCCTCAGATGGGAGGTTTCGGCATCCGAATTTCTGAGGTCAAAATACCTTCGCAAATATTGATGATGCCTATATATTGGATCCTTCCATCAAGCAGGGTTTTCAGGTGAGGGGAGGAGGGGACAGCGACCCGGGCAAGTTTTGTGGAGCTTGAGATGGAACGATTTAGAGAAACACATGCACCACATTTGGGTCTGCCTGAAAAAATGGTGGGTACCTTAAGATTTCATAGTAGATTTTTCAATTTGTTGATGGCTGCCATTTTTGGATAACTGCTGGACTCTCATCTCCAAATTTGGACTCCAAAGTTCATTTCCGCACTTCCAAATCCAAGTCTAAAAAATGCACCACATTTGATATGGATTTTTGAGATCTGGAATTTCAATTTTGGACTTTCGTGGCCAGCTCGTCGAAACAAGTTCCGGAATGGATTGTGGTCAGTTTCGGCCAACAAGTCTGAGGTAAGTCTACAAGTTGGGTATGGGGGCCTTTGATGCATAGGGCGTACAGCTATCTGCACGATTGGTGTGAGAGGGAAACTTGAAGGAAATGTGTCAGACTGTCTAGGATGGTTTTGAGATACCCTCCGTTTTTTTAGAACTTTAATTCCCACTGCCTGAAGATCAAGTCACCGCGGAATGTGGAAAGCAAGCCCAATTCCATTGCATTTGAACTCCAGCCTATCAAACATATGTTATTAAATGACCATGGAAAACCACACTTTTTTGGAATCCAAACTTGGTTGAAGTGTGCACTCCAAGTTTTCTTCTAAGCAACAACATGTTTTGTCCGAAAAAGCTAATTACCTAAACTTATCATGTTTCATGTTTCATGTTTCATGTTTCATGCTTCATCTTCATCTTCATCATGATCATGATCATCATCCTCATCCTCCTCATCCTCCTCATCCTCCTCATCCTCCTCATCCTCCTCCTCCACCTCATCATCATCACCATCACCATCACCTTCATCATCTTCCTCCTGGTCAAACTTGTCGTAAATTGTCGTAACCCTCTAACTCCTTTTTTTAAGACAACTCCATATCATAATTTGGTCATATTGCACCTAGACCCTGAGAATAGCTCCAACCCCCTTTATGGGAGGGTCTATGCTAGATGCGATGATGGTACATCGGATAATACCTCTTTGTTATGCATCTATCCACTTGCTGTTCACCTTTACAAAAACAACCACATCTCCATGTTTTCTTGTGAAACAGCATACAGATTCTTGCCAAATCTCCGTGCCATTGATCAAATCTGAAGTTGTCCTACTCCAATCACAGTGTTTGATGGTAAAATCTTTATCCTTGTTGGTTAAGCGTCAATTTCTCCTTCTCAAAATAGCAAATATTGAAACCAACTCCTTGATGGTTTAAACACCTGGTAAAACTATGTAAAAACACAGTTTTTGTTTGGCAGATGAACCCCCCCATGTTTGGGTGTCATCGTTGGGGACGGCGCCAGCTGGGTCTACGGAGTGCCAACTCGCTGGTGCAAGAGACGCCAGCGGAGTACATCCAGACGAAACAGGCACGTCACAAAATCGGAAGATTTGGGGCTCTCAAAATGGAGGTAGCAGCTGTAGCATATTCTGTAGCACATAGCCCATTTTATGGCCATTTTATGGCCTTTGAATGGGAGATGATATATGGAAATATGACAATTTAAGCAGTGGATTTAAGGGAGACGCCATTTTCAGACATATACCATGGGCATCCATGGGCCATTCATCTATGTCCCACAACAAATCCCATGCAATCAATTTCCCATGGGATTAACCAACCATTTAATAGTGATATAGTGGGAGACATAGCTTTACCCTCTGGTAATCAATTCTGGCAATGGACAATCCATAAATGAAGGTTCTAACGGGAACATCCTCGAACTAAACGGGGAATATTCCAGCAAGCCATGTTTGATTACCGGAGGGTAACGAACCATTTAAAGGTGACATAGTGGGAGACTATATAGTGGGATAAAATAAAGTGATATGACCTCACACACACACACACGTAATAGGATTGGGTGTGTCTAAGAATTGGATATACCTCGCCAAATGGTCATTAAATGATAGGGAAAATGATGATCCAGCAGTGGATAACATAAGGTACACTATTTTCAGACACACCAACAATATTATGGTATATTTTATGGCATACATGACGACACCGCTTATGTTGCATTGCGGTCAATGATGATGCTTTATGTGTATGTGTATATCGCTATGGTGGATTTGCGGTACATTTAGAGACATTAATGGGTACAAACGGTTACACTATGATTACTATAGCTAAACCAGGGCGCAATTATGGTTTGGTACATAATGATGATTCATCAACAGAGAATGGGTCAAACAAAATATGGTATATTATGGCATATCAGTATATATCAGTAGAGTATATTTCAATGAGGGGAGAGATAGCACATATATCAACAGGGTATTTCTCAATTAGGGATACTGTATACTAATCTATCAGCAGGGTATAGCTCAAGATCTATAGTATACTATGATACATCAACTCACACCATCCCACACCCATGACTATATAGGGGTATTATTCTGAGGTACCCAAACATTTACCCAGAGGGTATGGGCAAAATTCTAAGCTAAACATGGATGATTTGTTCATTGTTTCATCCTGCAATACAAAGAACTGTTGGGTTTATCATACCCAACAGGGGTTGATAGATGTCCTTCTTTAGGGCTTTAGATGATGTTGGGTCCTGGCCAAGGTCTTACTTCTGACTCCTGGTTTGGGAAACCATGATGACGAGTTTTTGCTCAGATTATTTTGACATATCTTGAGCCCTTAGTTTAAAACCCACCAATTGGGGATGGCAGAATCATGAACACATACAGTAGCGTAGAACATCTTGCTTGGTGGGTTCAAACACATCACCAAGCAAACCCGGGTTGGTAGTGTCAAATACTGGTCTATGGTAGTTTAGGCAATATAATATGATACGCGTACAGCAACCCCAAAGTACATGGAAAAGTGGGACACCTGGAAATATGAATGAAGGAAATATCATCAAAACTAAAAGCAATATTCGGCATCTTTTTGGGCGTTGCTATCACTGTTTTTTTCCAAAGTCGTTGGTGGTTTGAAATTGGTTTGAAAATGTTTGAAATATGTTTGGTTTCACCTTGGATGGTGATGTACGCTGACGGTGATGTAGTGATGTAGCCATTTTGTCAAGGTCTCTCCGAAGCTTCAAATCAGGGAATGCTGGAAGGTGATCTTTGAATTGGATGAGTTACTCAGCGGGTGTTTTCAAACTTCAGAGATTCCAAGCAGGTTTTTTGGGCCTTGGCTCTGCAAGCAGATCCTTCGAGGTTCGAGGTGTCGAGTATTGGACCATATTCAATATGATATACATATTGTTCGGGGGTTTTCCTATTTCGTATTTTAGGGGGTCCCCCAAATCATCAATTTTAATACGATTTTATAATAGTAAACCATCCATTTTGGAGAACCCCATGTATGGACCTTCCCATTTTTTGGCATGGAGAACTATCGATTCGATATTCTTTGGCAATATGTAAACAAGCAGCAGCAAGAAGTTGTCGAGTTCCCTCGTCGCGCAGTCGTTCTCCATGCTCACCTTCCTGAGAACTCCGCATCTATGGCTACCTGCTGGGGATCTTAGCTGATTTCCTGGTGACTGCATCGCTGACCGCGCCTCATGGCTTGCGGCTTTCCGGTGAAGATGTTCCCTTCCAAGACAGAAAGGTTGAGGAAGAAGGCTTTGCCGGCCCTGTTCAAAGGAAAGATGTTTGAGATTGATTGAGAACAGCAATGAAAACTTTGCTTTTTATCGTTTGTGATGTTCAAAGTGCTTATGATCGTCATGGAAAACAACAAGGATAAACATAATCCAGCATCATCATCATCATCATCATCATCATCATCATCATCGGGTATATGTATCCAGATTTTGTCAGATTTGCCAAGTTTTTTCAATGCATGTCAGCATTCATGCCAACATGTTTACGTTGGAACTGGAGGTTTGGATGAAGTTCCGGAATTAAAACATGCATCCCGTCTTCATCATATTTGTACCCGAGCTTGCAAGCTTCATGTCTTATCAATTTGTGCACCCAAAGAATCACCGTTTCATCCCCAAACAAGTCGCCATTCGAGCCGGAGATCTGGACTGAGGTGGTAGCCGCAGTTTTCCTCATAGTGACCATCGCGGTCGTGTGGAGTCATTATCCCCTGAGACCAGGCGGACAGCCACGGTTCCGCAAGGGTTCCGCAAGGGCGGTGGATCGAACTCGGTACTCCCCTGGGATCCACTGAGACCAGGATTTATCGCAGTATCATAGATATAAACTGGGAATCCCCATATTTAACCAGTAGGTTTTAGTCGATTTAGTATTATCATATATATTATGATATTACATGATATTACCATTGTTTTGGTGACTTTATGGTAGGGTTGATTGCCACACATAATTCATAATAATTCAAACATTGCTCCAGTGGAGTTTCTGAGGAACAAAACCCTAGGGTCGTTTAGTAAAACTTTTGTCTATTCTCAGTGGGGGATATCTACAAACCACAAGATTTTTTTCAGAAAAGACATGGGTTCTCTGCAGGGAACTCCGGAACTCAAAACGGGGTCCCTCCCCTCACCAAAACGACCGCGCAGGTGATGATAGTGACGACGAATCCCTTTCACCGAAATCTTCCAGGTGAGCCACGGTCAAAACATCCTTGTTGCAATTTCCTCTACAGAATCGAGGGTGTTGGCACCCCAAAAACCTTCGATTCTGTAGACCCCTACTTTGCTACAAAATCAAAGACCATGGGCTGGTAAGCACCCAAAAATCATCAATTTTGGACATATTTGGACTATATCTTAGTAGGTCCATGATTCTGTAGACAGGGGCCCCAACAGTCAGCCGGGAGTGCACAAAACCTTACTTTTTGGGCATGCAACTGATTTTGTAGAGATAAGGCTTGTGACACCCTAAGGTCTTTGATTTTCTAGTAAAGCATGCCCCTTAATGTCATATCTTCAGATCTTGATTCTGTAGTGGTTTTGAGATAGTAAGAGGGAATGAATTTGATTCTGTAAAGGATAGTTCCCCCGAAACCCTTTTTGCCCAACATGTATGGGTCTTTGATTTTGTAAAGAGAAATCAGATGTAGAATATTGTAGAATTCAGGTTCTTGATTCTGTAGTAATATCATTTCCATAAGACCATTTTTCTTTGGATCCATCAGATTTTGATTCTGCAGTGGTGAGAGATGGTGAGAGGGAATAACCTTGATTCTGTAAAGGATAGTTCCCCTGAAACACCAGTTGCCCCAACATGCATGGGTTCTTGATTTTGTAGAGATAAGTCAGATGTAGAATTCAGGTTCTTGATTCTGTAGTAATATCATTTCCATAAGACCATTTTTCTTCGGATCTATCAGGTCTTGATTCTGTAGTGGTGAGAGAGGATGAGAGGGAAGAACCTTGATTCTACATGATGCTATATGATTCTATATGATTCTATAATAATCTAATATATTATATTATATTATATTATACTATATTATATTATATTATATTATAGTATATTTAATATAATATAATATAATATAATATTTAATATAATATAATATAATATAATATATTATAAGGTAGCCTGCCATGGGTGTTGATTTGCACGGATTTGCACGGTCTCGCTGTGATTTCCTTCATTCAGCATGCAAGAACTCCGCAATATGAACCACTTCTGGCAAGCATTGCCAAACTGTTTCAGTATATTTCAATATATTTCAAGAAACAGCATCATGATTTTGAATTTTGACAGTTGGAGAAAAGCACATACACTTGGTTTTTGGATGTTTTTGCTTTTTTTCTCCGAAGAAGGCCCCTGGAGAAGGCAGCAAAAAAGCAGAGAAGGCAAAACCAAGGGCAAGAAAAAAGACAAGGACAAAGCCACAAAGAAGGACAAAGCCACAAAGAAATCACAGCCAAAAAAGGTAGGAGAACACAAATTTGCCAGCAAAGTGAAGACAAGTAAGAAGCTAAAGAAAGCTGAAGAGGATCATGTGAAACCTTTTGCAAAAGAAAACATCAGGCGCAAACCAAGTGGAGAAAAGTTGATCCAGCAAGTCATGGATGAGTTGAAAGGCTTGGATGATACCAAGCTTGCAGGCAACACAGTCTTCACACCGGATGCTGCTGCAAAGTGCAGGCTTCCTTTGCCGAAGTGTCAAGGTGTCGAGTGGAAGCAGATTCGGGATGGTGCTTTTGCATACTTCAAGCTTGAGCCACTGGGATTCTGCCGTTTAATATGATTTGCTTGTTTGTACCCAAACATTACGACATATTACAGTATACTTAATATATTATAATACAATATATTGTGATATATTGTGTCCTTGTATAATTCTGGAATATTCTGTATATAGCTTTTCCCTAGCGCTCCTCTCATATATCTTCCCTCAAATTGCGCTCTCTCAGCAATTTGTGCAACACCACATTGCTACATTTGCTACCTCAGGTATGGCAAATCATGTGCGAAGATTTGGGGCAAACAGGTCTATGCATGCCTCAATGCCATCAAGGTTGAATTCAATTCTGAGCCCTCTGTGCGGAAGGCTTGGACCCGTTTGGTGAGGATTATTTGTGAGAGCGGAGTTTTGTCTGTACAGTCCTCGGGAGTTTCCAAGGAAAAACCCAGCAGTGCCTAGATCCATGCCTGGATATGATCGGAGTAGTTAGGACGACTCACAATGTAGGAAGGTCATCAAGATGCTGTGGCTGGTTGAAACAGTTCTAGTCTAGGAACCAATAATTAGTTGTTCCAATATGTATTCTGATATATTCTGATAATTTTTACAAGTGTTTGCATTTTTAACATGTATTTGCACAATTTTACAATATTTTACACAATATGCTTGTATCAGGCCATTGTGTATCTTGAGACTGGCTGTGTGGTGCAGTTTCATGCTGGTATCTGCGTAGGGATAGGCACTCTGCAAGCATGAGTGCCTGGGGTGACAGGTGCAGAACATATTTGGAACATTTTGGAGCAGATGTGGGCTTTATTTTCCAAATATCTCCAACCATTTCCAAATATTTCCAAACATTAAGATTTCTGTGATCGGATGTGATGTGTTCCCGAAGTTTCCAGATGTGCGGCTTAGCCTGTGTTTACCAGCTAGCAGATTCAGAGCGTGATCTTGGCAGACAAATGCGGCAAGAAAAGCGTGAGAAAGGTGCTCCTCTGGTTTTGCACTGCAGGGTTTTTGAATGTTTTTGGGGGCGAGTAGGCAAGGGCTTCAAGAAAACATAAGAAAACAAAGCCCATGGGTTGTGAAAGGTTGTGATGTGACCTCAGCATACTCCAGCAATTTCTAGACATTTCTAGCATTTTCTGGTTTTTTCTACAAAATCAAGAACCTTGTCACCAAAATTTGTGCAACTAATTTTGGATTTCTATTTAAAGAAAACATGCTACAAAATCAAAGACCAGTCATTTTGGACACCTTTAACTGACTTGTAAAATCTTG
>Ga0126342_10001878_pt1 | contig 31215 bp, 32 predicted proteins | sample Cyp1metagenome_FD_92528 | JGI IMG/M metagenome (GOLD analysis project Ga0126342, IMG submission 92528) | Coral microbial communities from Lord Howe Island, Old Settlement Bay, Australia - Cyphastrea 1 metagenome | ecosystem: Host-associated > Invertebrates > Cnidaria > Coral ...
CTGTATATATATATATATTATTTATATATATATTTTATTTATATATATATATTTTTTATATATATATATATTTTATATATATATATATATATATATTATTTATATATATATATATATTATTTATATATATATATATATATATATATTATTTATATATATATATTATTTATATATATATATATATTATTTATATATATATATATATATTCTGTATATATATATTCTGTATCTGTGTGTAGATATGTATATATATATATATATCATTGTACATATATAGATATATACATATAGTTTAAAGGTATTATGGGCGTATTTCCCAATACATATCTATCAGTTGTCGTTTTGGGGTCATGGCGCAGTCACGAACCACTTGGTCAATTTCAGAGAACATGCCAGTAGGGAGGGTAAAGAAGCTGATTGAGACACAACGATTCTCACAACGATTCTCACAACGATTCATATGTTTAACCAGATTTCCCAAATGAAGTGCAATCCCTGCGGAGGTTCAAACGCCATCACTGGCCTCGCAGAAACATATTGCGTCTTCAATCACAGCATAAATCTCTCACTTGATCTTAGTTGTCGCTTTTTGATGCTTTTTGGCACTCGGAAGCCTGAAATCTGCACCAATACAAAGATCATCTCGCGCTTCACATGGGTTGCTGAGTGCGCTGCGATGATGGCGCCCGCCTGAAGGCCGGACCCTAACCAACAGTCTACTCAACAGCAACCATCATCATCATCAACATCAACCATGAATACATTGGAAAATGGATGGTACTTGGATGATGGTTATTGATGTGTGATATTGTTGATGATGGTTATTGAATACACCTGTATCATTCATAATCATCAATAGCCATCATCAACCATATATCACTAGTAACTTAGTACTCTTAGTACTAACCATTACTGGCCAAATCATCATCAAGGTGCGCTGCCCGGTCGCCTCCACAGCCTCGGTGAGTTCCAGATCTTCCAGCACCAAGCCTGGCTTGGAGCGCCACTGATCCCATTGATCTGAAGATGAAGGACTTAATTTTTAGATCTAGATGTAAATGTATATATTGTATATGTAGAGTTATATGTAAATTTGATGAAATTTTGGCATGAATCAGAAAGACCAATGGTGTTTGCTTTTTCACAAGTTTGAGAAAACTCACCTGGGTATGGATCAATACCTATTAATACCATTTTTAGTGGGATGAACATCCATTTACCAGATATGTTGATGTTCACCAGGGGTATAAGGTTTTGACACACTGCCACCTGGGAACAGCTTCCTCAAGTTTCTGCATTCTCAGCTGGCGCCGTTCCAGCCCAAGCCTCTGTCATTGCTGAAGGTGAACGGTGGTTGCACCTATCAAGCGAGAGGCCCCACAGGAACCCCACAGCATAAAGCAAACAACTTCAGCTCATCCCCGGCCGACTACATCTCGTTTGGGGAAAGGACGCTAGTTGGTGGATCACCATCAACTAGCGAATCTGATGTTTCTTTTTTCTCAACAATATGATGTGTGAAACCATCAAGCCAACAACCATGAAGCCAGTACTGTTTTCCCGCCTCAAAATGTTCGGCCACCACCTGCGTCATCGCCTGGTCGTAACGACGTCCAAGTGAGAGGAAAGCATTCACCAGCAGAAATCGGTAATCACTCACCTGGGAATCAAGCAACAAGAATTGGGAGTCACTAAAGAAAAAATAGGGAATTCACAAGCAAAGATGCGGATTTCATCTGGCAGCTTGCTCTTGGTGGCTTGTTGATCCTGCTAAAGGCTTAACTCTTTGGGAACAAATGTTAAACTATGTTTATCCCGGAGACAAAAATTCCAGTTAGATATGGCTTTGTCTTGAAATCGACCCCCAAATCCATTGTTTAATCCTCATTATCCCCATTAAATGGCCATACTGCCATACTTGGGGGTACAGCCTATTGACAGATCCATATCGCGACGGTCGCCATAGAGAAATCTTGAACCTTCCCCCCTACCCCAGACGCCTCATGCAAACCTTCCGCCACATCTTCTGGCCTTAGAACTGCTATGTGAAGCTAAAATTGTTTCAAAGGGACATTGCTTAATAGTCTACAAATAAGTCCACAGGGGGATTCCCGAAACCATTGGTTTCCATACCCAAAATTGTCTAGTTCTGGATGATTTGGGGTACTCCTATATTGGGAAACCTCCAAATAAGTCCCTATCCAAACAATCAACTGGGTCTAACCTGAGTACTGTACCCAAAAAGCCGGCTAAAAAAGATACTCAAATAGACCAGCCAGTCTTTGTGTTGGCAACCCCTAGCAACTACCCTTTGTTGACCTAAACCCTATGGCAAATTCTCCCATTTACAGAGTTTTTGATGTCTATTCATAGCTGAAAACTGCCACCAAACAGCTGGACTGGATTCCATGGCCCAAGTTGGATCAAGGATTCCTGCAATTCTTCGTTCCCTTTGCAGCCGGACAGTGGCAAGCGTTGTCGGCGACCCAGCAGTTGAATGGTCCTGGCAGTTCCGGCTCCATAGTCACCATCCAGTTTAAAACAACCATGACTAGGGGTCATGCTAGCCACATCATCCCTTAAAAATGCTGGTATACCCAAGAATAATCAATAACAATATATATATATATATCAATATATACCCAATCATTGAGGATTGTTTATTCTCGGGTTTACCACATTAAAGGGAATGAACATAGCTGTCAGTTGTTTTGATGTGGAAACCAGGGCAGCATGGTTTTGAACCATGGCCATATCTGAAACAAAAACATGATTTTGCTGCTCATGGGTCCCGGCTGATCATGGATACCCTGCCAAAATAGGCAAAAATGCTGAGATTGCACAAAAAAAACTCATTGACCCAGACTTCACCAATACTGACCCAGTTTGCTCTTGGATATATGCCAATTTTTCATGGTGATTAAATCATGTTAAATCCCCATGTTTGATAGTACCTTCCTGCATGAATTCCCTGTGTGTAGTTACTCAAAGAGGTTCAGAAAATCCACCATCAAATACAACCATCAAAATCCCCATGGTTGATGAGAAATTCCTCACTTCTTGCACGGGCATCTCACTCTAAGCTTGCCACACGCGTGTGGTACGCCGGCTGGCGCGTAATCTTGGTGGTTCAATGAATCAAGTTTGCGTGCCAACAAATTTGGATGAAGGGTAAAGAGGGGTAAATGCTAATAGAAAATGCCCTGTAAATCTGCGGGTTGTTTTGTTTTGATGGTGCAGAGTATCATTTTTAATAGATAAAACACGGTCAAACCTCCTGAAGAACGGCTCTCGACTTGATTTGCCTTGTGTTTGATTGCGCACGTTGGTTCCTATCAGTCCATCGTGCTAAACAGGACCCACCGGGGGATCCTTTCCGGAGCAAATGCTTTCCATAGTGTGTCCCTATTCATCATGCACCCACTGTCGAATATGGCCGCAGTACAATTGGACACCTAAAGTAACTAAAGCATGAAACGTGACTGTCTCGACAGAGCTGGTCACAGGATGGGAAAAGGCTGGATCGAGTGGAGCTGAGATCCCCCCACTGTGACAGATCCATGCCAGCTGCGAATGAGTTGCGAATGGAAGATGTTTTGTGCCCCTGAGATGATTGGAAACGTCTCATGAGCCCTGGTTTCTTGCAAAATCCTCAGCATGTTTCATTCTGGCGGCGTCCTTCTCTGGGGTCTGTGCCAATATCATTATTTTCGGACACCAACTCGAAAAAAGTTGTTTCAACTTAACTCAACAAATATGAATGTTTTTGCAGATGTACTGTCATTGCCAATTTGACTAGTGACGCTCATCGACAACCGCCATCATTACCACATTGTCATGCCGATGGCAAATGCTCAGCGCAGAACTTTGGCGCCACAGCGAGAGGAAAAGCAAGCTGCAGCAAACAGCCGTCCAACCATCCAACTCAACTCTAGCCCCAAAAGCATCCAAAGCCCATCACTTGTTGGTTGTTGAGCCATTCAAATTCAATGCCTCCAAAGGTGGGGACCATCATCCCATACGACCCCAGGGGAAACCAATCTTCGTCATGACTCAAAGACCTGAAACAAAAATATAACACACCAAAATCATATACAGGGTATACAGGGCTTGGCAAATGTAGTGTAAATGTCCAAATTCTTTAAATAAGATTCAACTGCCAAAACATGGCCTATGACATATAGATCATATAGGTGAGGATAACAAGGTCCTGGTGGAGACCCCAAGTTATACTGGTTAGTTTATAGGGATTCCCCGTTCTTGGATGATTCGAATCCCCAATTCATAATGGCTAGATATGGCTAGTATAATCCCTGATAAGCATCAACCAAACACTTTAGCAGCCACATAACTAACATATCGAAGTGGAAAATCACCATGGATTTCATGGGTAAATCAACTAAGTTCAACTATTTCGACTGGACCATTTTCAATAGCTATGTGGAGATGGGTCAAAACCTTGTACCCCTGGTGAACCCCAAAATAGCTGGTAAATGGATGTTCATCCCACTAAAAATGGTATTATATAATAGGTATTGATCCATACCCATGTTGGAGATGAACTTCATCCCCCACCTGGACCGAAAGACCGGCGTCAGCGGCGTCCGCGGCGTCCCCGAGGCGTTCAGCGAGGCTGGGTCGGGGAAGGGGTTCAGCGAGGGCGTGGACCTTGCAGAAAGCATGGGGGGAGCCCCTGACTTTTTGGAGGTTCCAACTTAGAATTCAGGAAAATTTGGGATGATTGGAATGGATTGAAATGGATTGAAATAGATTCAATTGGATGGAAATGATTGAAATGATCAGATTACATACACCACCTTTGATTTTTGGTTCATCAAATGGATGAGATCCGAATGAGTTAGTTCCCCATGTGTCAGACTATGATGATTATTGTCAATATTGATCATGGCGAAAATACATTGAAACATCCTTGGGGACATGAACAAATTATCCACTTCAATGGAAGGTGTCTGTATGTTCACCGAAATCAGCTACGATTCATGTTTACTCAGGATTCACAGAACCCACACGACTTTGGGGGGACCCAAAGTCATGTAGGATTCAACAACCAAACAGGAGTGTCGGAGATTTTTTCGAGGTTGTTCTGTTTTGAAGAAGGGTTTGAAGGGATTCAAGCCCAATAACGACGTCTTGGGGATGTTTTTCTCTTTCAAATAGTTGAAATACATCTCAGACGTGGTAAAAACATGTAAAAAACAAATGGTTTAAAAGTTTAAAATGGGATAGTCGGAGGTTTATTCTTGGCTTTACCACACTTCACTATGGAACACTATTTCCTAAGTAATAATCATTTAATAGCCATCTAAAAAAAACAACGGTGATTTTTTTTCCAGTCCCTCTGGGTCCAGGTCATTGAGACGGGTTGACATGGCACCTCAGCGTCAGAATTTCCCAGGCCAATCGTCTCGTTCCATCAGAATTTCCCCCAAAAAAAATGGATGGGTTCATGGTTTCAGATACTCCAAATGATGGTAGAAAATTCGTGTGCCCATGCAGAAAAAAAATGGATGGTGTCACACGGTATCAAAACCTAAAAATCACCGCTTCTGTGGGTTCTTCTGTGGGTTGATACCGCATATCTCTCTGTCTTCCTCTGTCCGAGGCCCCCAACAGCAAATGGTGTCCTGAGTCCTGTGGCTGGCAAACTGCCACGCGTCACCATATGAGGCGACCTTAAGTGCTGTCATTGGTTGCACGGGAAAGTTACACTTAAGGTGTTCTTCTCCAATTTCTTGGTTTTTTGTTCCGCCTCTCCAAAAAATCTGCTAAATCAAGTGGATTACCCTCTGGTAAACTAACATAGCTATGGAAAATCACCATCTTCAATTTCTATGGCCATTTTCAATAGCAAACTGTTAAATTACCAGAGGGTATCTTGCTGGAAATGAGCAACCCCTTAACAATTGGATGTTCGACCAATCCTCCAAGGCGGGACCGCCCAAACGGTTTCCAGGCCGGCCGGGACCCCAGGCGCCGCCAGCAACCTGAATGAGTTGGGGATGGGTCAAAACCCTGGTACCTAGTGAACCCCAAAATAGCTGGTAAATGGATGTTCATCTCACTAAAAATGGTATCTATAGATATTGACCCATCCCCAGTTGATCCAAATCCGTTCCAACTGGATTTTCTTTTGAGACTTCCTCAAGTTTCGGGGAAATTGCATGCAGCTTTGGCAGACAAAGCCAGGCCGGCCCCGTCTCCAACTAGGCCCCTAACGCAGCAGCAGGGCTCAAGGTCGGAAATGCCTGCGACAGGGTCAGCCAGAAATGGGAGCACAAGCCTGGTCAAATGAACAGAATACCATGGAATGTGCATGTCAACCCAATTTTTTAGGGGATTTTCTGCTTAGAAATCGATCTTAGATGACTTCTAGATCCAGCCTTTTCGCAATGCAAGCTGGGTGTCACTGTACCTTGCTGAAACCGCCCATCTTTCCCAACTTCTATCCGCTACATTCCACCATAAATTCTGGGGCAGTGGTTATTAGGTTAGGTAATATTACCCACAGACGCTGCGTGTTGCCCAGCCATTAACATCGAGGATGTCGCGTTGTCGAATATGATAGGAGATATTGCAGAAAAATACTGCATATACGCAGTGTTTTCTCGGTTTTGGTTTCAGGGTTTTGGGTTTAAGGTTTTAGGGTTTTAGGGTTTTGTGTTTAGGGTTCGTCGCTTGGGAAATCTCAAGACACTGGCCCTATGCAGGTGTTTGAGCATGTTGAAGGATAATGCACAAACGCCATTTGAACTTTCCGGGCAACACGCAGCACCTGTCCGTAATATTAGGTAGAGGATGGTAGAGGTATTGTTAGCTGTTTTCACCAGGGCTGGTCACTCTCCACCAGTTTGCCAAGTTTGCCAGCCTGTGCCATTGGAGGCGTCACCAGGTGTGGGAAGGGTCGCCGCACCTGCCCAGTCGGTGAATCCCAACCATCAGAAGGTGTGTCTTTTCTCAGTAAAAATTGATGGATGAATGGATGAAAGATGAACATGGCCACGTGTTCAGCACCACCTGTTCACCCTGTCATGGTCGATCTGTTTGAAAACATTCGCCTGCTCTCCATGCATAGGTCCCAAGCGACCTGTTCAGGGAGGAGAGTGTGGTGGATTTGGAGGATGCAAACCCATGGCCCATGAATCAAGCTCGCATTTTGGGGGCTTATACCACCCATTTCCGCTTAACCTGCTGATTGTTGATTTATTGGGTTTGGGTTTACCACATTGCCAGGCTCATCCCGCTGCCAGAAAGATCAGAAAGGACAGTCTGTTATGTTGACCTTTTTCCACCCTTGGGCCAGCCTCGCACATGTCCGAAACCTGGCTATGAAGCTCGCGGCCACTAATTTTCGTCATGGGGCTGCTGAATTTGAGGATCTTGAAACCATCTAAAATGTCAATCCCAAATTTGGGGGGGCTTGACACAGCAGATTGCTGGATGATATTTGGATTCCCTGTAATGAACGTCCCGAATCTATGGGACCCTTAGCTCTGAGACTTGTCACTACTGGTCATGATCTACCATGCACTAATGGATGGTTTTTTTTCCTGGAGATTACCAAGAATTTGTGGTGCCAAATTCTACCTCGTTCTTGAGCAGCGGGTGATGGTTTCATTCTATGATATGAATTCGAGGCAGTACATGTTTGCACTGATATGTGTTTTGTGTGTTTTATCTTGATGTTTTTTTTCACCCGTGACATGTGTTTTGTTCCCGTGGAGGTTCTGGTGTTATATTATTTGCTAGCACTCACTGCTCTGTTTTATTCATTGAGAGGCTTAATTGTTGTCATTAGAAATTAGTGTGAAATCATGTGCATCGAGGTGTTGGTGATTGATGCTAAGAGCGTGTGTATTTGGATTGCCTGGTCCATTCTCAAGATCCCAAGCACTCTTTGGCACTCGGGCAGTACCTTACCACTAACTAACAAGTCTGTTTGGTAGGTCAATAGGTTCAATCTATCCCAAGAATAGCATAGTTGAATATCAGATCATTCACCCAAACAGGATGAAGAAAAGCATAAACACATACTTGAAACAGAAATCAACCAGAACCTTTTTGTTGCATCATCAACTGTTGATGCTTGAGACTATCAGAACTAGACCCCAAGCATCAAAAATTCACCCCAGACCTGGGGGTGGAGTGAGTGCTGTGCGCTGACCGCAGACGGCCTCCATGAAAACCGGCTCTGAAAATCATCGGGAAACACCCATTGGATGACTTTTCCAGTAGTTTACCATCATGTTTCTGGTTTAACCAGTTTGTAAGTTGGCAAAATTCTTTGGAATATCTTATATATATATATATACATACATATTATATATATATATTAATACATATTATATATATATGTTTTCCAGATTTTGAAGCCAACTTGGAAGGTAAAAAAATGGTGATTAGAAGTGAACTCCACCGACCGACAGGGCCGTTCTTGAAGGTTCCCGTTCAACGGGAAAAATGGCGACAAAATCCATTAGTAACTTGGAGAAATTTCGAGAAACAGCTGAGCTTGTTGATTTGATTGATTTGGTTGATTTGAATCTAGAGAAGTAGTAATTCTCTGCGTTGAACGTTGGACGTGAACCGATTTCATAAGCAGAACGGGGAACTTCAACATTCTATTGACGTTTAGTCAAGCTATCCAACCTAAGCCACTGTATAGTGATAGCATATTTTGCAACAAAACAACACCGCTTGCGAACATTTCTCGAAACGGAGTCCCTCACATGCCTTGGGCGTGCCGAACCTTAGCTGTTCCGTTGGGGCCCAAAAAAATTGCTGATGTTTGGTTGTACGCCAGTGAAATAGCATAGATATGGAAAATCCATGGTTTACCATACGAACTGATCTACAAATGGTGGATTTTCTGTAGCGAATTATTAGTTTGTTTCCTGGATGGTAAACCACTCGATGACTTGCTTCGCAAGTCATCTCAAAACTAAACTGAAAACATCTTGATTTTTTGAAGAATATGAAACCATCATAACCAGTCCATGTAACAGGGAAACTGGGAACAAAAAAAAAAAACGTCCCAATCTCGGTCTGGGTTCCCTGGCCGCACCGGAGAGGTCTCCTGGCTGAGCCCACTTTGAGTAGTTCCATTCTTCTGGCTTTGTTGGCTCTAGGCCAGGGGTTGCTGGTGATGATATAGATATTAGATATATGGTGAGACTTGTTGGCTATATTCCCCCAAAATTCAACATGGAACTTTGGACATGCTATTCCAAAGATTGTTTTCACTATTTGGAACAACTTTTGGGTTCCATAATCGATTTTGGAGGTGTAACCCCACTTTTTACCTGGGCGGGTGAGCCCCTGAAAGATATTAGCACGTCAATTTTGGGATCCGAATTTGGTCAGATGGAAACTAAGGAACAATTATATAAATCCACCACCAACCAGAAAGTCATTCAAAAACTACTTAGTTACTTAGTTGATGATTTATGATTGCTCCAAAACAAAGTTTTGCAGACTGCCAACCGATTTCGTTCCAGACCTTTTCCCTCCGGTAAACTGACATAGCTATCATAGCTATTGAAAATGGCCCAGTCGAAATAGTTGATTTCCCTATTAAAGATAGTGATTTTACTAACATAACTAGGGGAAATCCCCATTTTTAATGGGAAAATCCACAGTTTAAAGATAGTTAGTTTACCAGAGGCTATCACCCCCATGGAGATGCCCTTTCTCCTCTCGCCGCAACGGCACTGGCGAAGGGGATCGCGCCAATGGGACCTCGACAACTTCCCATAAAATGTGGGGGGGTTCCTTACAACAATCCATTGATGTATACATGTATATACTTTTATACATATATATATATTATATAATATATATATAATATAATATATATATATATATATATTATATAATATATATATATATGTGTGTGTGTGTTCCAATTCCTAGGGTGATTTTCCCTTTTTTTCCAATTGAGGGATCAATTTATGGCTCAAACATGCTCATACATCTTTTTGAAACACGGCTTAGTTTTTACTCAGGATCAAAAGACCAAAGGGAATCGGTTGGATTCACCGACCCAAAACGGTTTTTAGAAACCTAAAACACGCATCGCGGCTGACCGATTGGGTGTATGGTGTTTCTTCATTTTGGCAGGCTACGTACGATTTATATATCTTATATCTATCAGTTGAAAAATAGATGATCTGCCTGATTTACATTGATTTACCTGATTTTTTATCGTTGCCAGGTGAAATTGTTTGAGGAGATGTCAACAGTGGATACCATAACAAGAGGTTCTTCGGTTTTGCCTGCTCCAAACCACACTGCTTTGGTGGATGATACCTCCGCTTTTGCTGGGTCCCCCGAAAATTCACGGCAGATCCTCATTTTTCCATTTAGTCCCTGAATGTACAAACATAGGTCCGGGAGATTGACATACTCAAGTTAGAGGTGCCAAAAGTTTGTTAAAGAATGTGCCTTCATCTACCTATTTCCTTTCATAACAGGCTTGCTCCAAACACCCCAGATGCCAGGGGGCGAATCTGGGTACATGTATTGGTCACCGCCATCATTCACCAACACATGGGCTGAAGCACCCCAGTCCAATGTTCCAAAAGAAACTTTCTCAGAGTGCCTAAGAGCTGCCACGTGTTTTTTTCACCACGTTCAACGGGTCTTTGAGTCTTTCACTGCGGCTTCTGGCGGGTCTTTGAGCTCTGGGGATTCCAACATCCACAAATCATCTGGCGTGATTCACTGGAACTCCATATATATATATATATGTAATATATATATATATATATGTAATATATAATGTTTATGATAGACTTTTTCAACCATTTGGTTGATGAAAATTATAGCAGACTGAACCCTCCATGCCCAGTCGACCGAGGCAGCAGCAGCTTGTTGGAGCAGCTTGTTGGTAGTTGATGTGGGAAAGTTAATGGAAACACTTCCCATACCAATGAAAATAAGCAAAAAAATCATGATGGCCATGATAACAACCCAACAGTACCTCCAAATTGTGTATCGTTTAAATTCGTTTCGTATTTTAACTCCTTATGGTCTGTAGCTGTGGGTCTATCACATTTCAGCTGACCACCCTTCATCATCGCTTGCCCCAGCTGCACCAGTGGCTGTACAAGGGTCCGAGGGTCGCCGATTGCAGCGAAAGTTGGGAAAATTGGCGAAGCCATCGAAAATGTGAGTTGCAAAAATTCAACAATCAAGTGTGGGTCAACAACTATCTGTGCTTGTTCCCAAGCCAAAAATGCTTGGAACTACTTCTGCAGCAGACTTAGTTTCGCATACATCTTTACAAGCACAGTTGGATCATCACTTTTTGCAACTTCACTCGTCAGATCGCAGAAATCTCGTGATTTTTTGTTCGAAGGCTGGAGACATTTGCCGCACACGTTTCGCCCTCCTCGCCGTTCGAAAAATCGAAGTGGGTTGTTAAAACACATGGTGGTTACTGTGAAGGATAAATGGACAATCCAATGGTAGGTATGTTCCAAATCGCTGCACCACCAAAAACCATCTCATCATCTATCTTTGTAGAAGAAACCAATGAGATTAGAAGGCATCGGACCCTCTCGAACAAACCGAAATGGTACAATGAGCACCATTGACCAAAATATGTTGCTGGAACAACAAAGATCAACAAAGATCACGACCAAACCCAAGGGCATCCAGTTTGGTTTGTTCCTCATGCTACAGATACACAAGCATCATTCGCGTCCATATCTTTCAAAGCTCGATTTTCCTGATCATCCCAGACATTCTACAGCGATTCCCCCAAAAATCCATCCCAGCGGAAAAAACCTGGTTTTAAACTTCTCAAATAAAATGGTTGAACCATGATATTTTTACCCATGATATGGAGCAATTTTTAGTGGTTCCATTGGTTCCCAAAGCCATGATATGAACCATGGATGAACAAAGCCCATGGGGAAAGCCATGGGTCGCACAGGCCATCCCCCCTGTCCTCACGTCACGGGGGAGATCCTCACATGTTCCATTTCGTCCCTGGGATGTGCGGGAGCCATTGAGCCATGTCAATTTTCTGAAAACCTGGAGAAATAACATCTAGAAGCATGTGGAAATCATCCAAGTTTCAACTTGCTTGGCTTTCGCTTGCAGCTTTCTAATGTACGCCCAACTCTTTTTGACAACTTTGGTGAAGTCGAGCTGTTCGCCTGGAAAAAGAGCTGTTCAAAACCCATGGTGACCATCAAATCACCACCTCCAAAAAACGCTCGTACCCTGTCCTGGCCATTGGTGACCATTGATGTTAGGGGAACCAAGGAGCAAGGGATGATGACAAATCCTCTTTGAAATTTTGATCCCAAGATCATCAGGTAACCGAAGAAGATTGTTATCCCCTGTTGCTGGTTGATATCCCCATTACACCCCATGATGCCTCTCTTGAGTCCATACTTCTTCAAGTTTCCCACACCGGCCAAGCTACGTCTTCAGGACAGATGCTTTGGCGAAGTCTTCTGGCATGTCATCCACCCACATGACAATCCTTGCTGGCCGTGCACATGATCTGGCCGCAAAGGCAGTGAGTTTCACATTGCAAGTTTCTAAATTGCAAGTTTCTAAATCACAGTCTGTAAACCCTGGTGTGCTATGTGAAACCGGAAACTATCGTCTGTCACACCAGTTTCTATCATACGACAAGAAGTTTCGAACTGATTTGGATAATCACGGTATGATCAATCCATTTACCTCAAAAAGAAGAAACACCCAAGAAACCCTAGTCCAATAGTGAATCGATGTATCTTCGTGCCCAATTTTTTCATTCTGGGGTGCATTCAGCGGATCTCGAGCCAAGCCTCAGGCACACCCCATAATCTGAAGGTCACAACCAGAAGTCCGCTATGAGTCTTTTTACCCAAAAGACAAAAGTTCCATTTGGAGATATGGATGGAAAGTGGAAAATCGAAAGTTCTGCTAAGTGGAAAGTTCAAGAGGAGAAATGATGGCAATTGGAAATTGGATTTTTTTAAAGCCCCAATTTGCCCGCCACTTCCATCAGCTCCTCTCCAACCTTTGAAGTGCCTAGGATCCAATCTCCAGAACCAATGTATTTCATCACCTCTCAGAAGCGGCAGATGGGGGACACCGACCCCGAAAAATATGGTAACTGAGTGAGGTGTATTCCATTGCAGCTGGTGTGTGTGTGTGTGCATGGAGTCCTGTTACACTTTCATGTCCATCTTTGCTACTTCAACTCCACTTGCTCATGAAAATTCTCCCAGTAGAGCTGAAATCCTTCATCCTTGTAGGATTTCATCCAGAATTTACAACTACTATAGTTACCCAGTTACTCGAAATCATGACACAGAGATGACAATGATAACTATATCATAACCAAAAATAGCATTTCCCAGTTGCATCATAATCCCCAACAATCCCCAACCTCTTTTTTTTGGGTAGCATTTGTTCCCCAAAAAAAAAACTCCAACCGGGCCACCCCAAACCACCTGTGCGCAGTAGACCTCCTGGCTGCCCGGATACACCGCTTGCACCAGGTCGTCCTTGTCGAATCTTCCTGCTTCGCCACTGGCGAACTCCCCCCACCTCGCAAAACAGCTGGGACTTCTGGGGGGTTCAAATTGGTCAATGGGGTCTAACTGGCAAAATGTGGGATAATATGGAATCATAGGTGATATATGGGACAGATGATGATAGGTTTTGATCAAATAAGTGATCTCTTGGAAGATGTGATACTTTTTGGTTTTCATGGGACAACGGCTCTTGAGAGGGGTCAACATATCGCCTGTGGCTTTGGATCATGGGTCACTTTACCCTGGTTGTTGATCTTCCAATGATAAAAAAAATTGGTGGTGAACTCCAAGTGGATCGACTCAGACTGCCACACCCAGGCCGAGGCGCTTCTCTTCGGTGGAACGACCCCAAAAGGCGCCGCCCTTGGGGGTGCCCCGATCTTCCTGCGGTGGATGGGCACGATCCTCAGGATCATATATATATATACACATATAATTATATATATATACATATATATATATATATACATATATATATATACTATACGTAACATATGTGTACATTTATATATATATATATATGTTACATGTGTGTGAAATATTTTAAAATACCACGAAATACACACAAATGTTTATTTGGGGACCCCAAAATTGAATGGATCCACAAGAAAACCACGACTTGGATTGGGAGATGTTCATCCAATGTGCACCCGGCGCCTGGTAGTACATCCGAGGCCCGTTGCTCTCCTGCCAGGGATCAGCCCTAGTTCTTTTTGCACCCACATTGTGTGACAATCACTCTAAAAAAAAAAAGAACAAGCAACTTTCCTTGAAAAGTTGAAAAGGCTTATGGTTAGGGTGGAATTGTTTGAAACCAAGAATCAATAAAACATGATGGAAAACTCGAGGTACTCTGAAATCCCCAACTCTTTCTGCCACCAAAAAAAGTCAAGGCCACCCCCTGCCTCCGCCCGTCGGGCCAGCCGCTGTGACCGTCCAGGTAAGGGCCTGTGACTTCATAAATCCCCATTGAAATGTCCGCTGTGTGTGGGTTGACATTCCATCATCCAAGACCTTGTTGAGCATCTCAGCGTCCTTGTCTTTGAGCTGTTTCACACCATTTTCTGTCGCGGGCTAATAACGTTTGACCATGAGCTTAGTTGATGTTTTACCATGCAAATCGGGAAGTGTAAGGACCCTTGTCCAAGAATGAGCTTTTAATCCAATCAACACCCAAGTTGCAAATGATTTCCAACGCCACGCCTCATCATCCAAGCCTCGCCTGGCACGCTCAAGTGGTCTGAGGAATTAATGTTTGGCAAAACCACGACACAAGAACGGCCTAAATGATCCTAAATGATCAAACATGGTGGTGCAACAAGAATTCATCTAGGAAATTTGAAGGACGATATAGGACAGGTGTTTCCACTATGTCACTATGAAACAAACATGAACAAACCATTTTGGAAAATATTTGGTTGCTTCTGGTGGTACCCTTAAAATTTGTGGCACATCCCCAGCCGAAACCCGCTCCTGCCACCCAGACGGCCAGGCATATGCCCAGCATGGCAGCACCTCTCCAGGGTGTCTGGTCACTTGACCAAGCTTTACCAAGCGACCAGAAACTGCAGACAGGTGAAATGCCATGAATTTTCTAGCCATACAGTGCCCCCTTCCCAGTTGAGGAATTGAGGAATTCCAGCCATCATTCTTGCCTCTGGAGGCAGCCATAGCGCCCAAATAGGCCAGCAAAGTTTTCTAAGATGCCTTCCTTCCGTGTGTTTGGGGTTGAATCCATGAAAATGTTGGATCTTCAGTCTTGAATCATCCTATTTTTATACATCATTCTAGTCAGACTTGTACCTGAATACACAGTGACAATCTTTGCAATCGCAAGTTCCAATCATCTGATTACATGGACACACCCTTTCTGGAGTGGCTGGAGCTTGCTACCCTGCTGTCATGTCCCATCAAGACAAACCAAGACATTTGGTAAAGGAAACCACTACCAATCATCCAAGGCAAGATTCATTGCTGCAGCTGTTGCGGAGACCTTGCTTGATGCTATTGCGATCGCTTGAGACAACAGGAGCATTGGTGGTGCCACCGCAAATTGCCAGCACCTGATCCCAAGTCTGGATCTACCAAAAAGATCTCTTCAATGGGTAGATTTACCCTCTGGTTATGACTAACAGTTTGCCATGGAAAGATCCACCCATGTTTAAGTTCGGTAAACCATCTATTTCTATGGGCCATCGAAAAACCATGGCTATGTTAGTCATAACCAGAGGGTATATCCCATTAATATCCCATTGAATCACTATAAAATCCCATTAATATCCCATTAAATCCCATTAATTTCCCAGTAAATGAAAACATCTCCAGCAAACCATGGGTTTTTTACGATGAAATATGGCAACATGCCACTGAAATTCGACCGAACCCTTCGAGCTCCCAACAGGACGAAAGCTAGGCGCAGCCTGGTAACAAAACAAACCATGGGGATATGATGGCAATATGATGGGGATATATGACTTATATACAGATGTTCCACCTTTCGTTTGGCGAAATTGATGTGACCCCTGGGATGTAAAAGGGTTCTACCCGTTCTACCATCGATTTTTCTGCATTTTTTGCACATCTGCAAGGCATCAACATGCCGACCCCTGAAAGATATGCTCGTCATAGGGGCTCATCATCATATTGTTGGAAATAAACACAAATTTGTGAAGACACCAATCAGTCATCTACTGATCAAAGACCCCTATTCACATGGAAAATTGTAGTTTTTGTTTACCCATGTGCATATCTTTCAAATCTCCCTCTTTGTGGCTTGAATCTTAGAGAGTCAACTCCCGAGGTGAGTGTCTTGGAGGTCCCAACCTGCAGACAGGGTCCAGTCTGTGAGGCTCCACAGGGTCGCCCGTTGAGGTTCCCCCAGTGCTGAACCTGGGTTTTGGGAACGAGAAATATCCATAAACTCAACCCTAAGATACTCCAGCAATTGAAATAGCATGTTGCCCATGCCGGGAAAAGGCACTGAGTAGTGTCTATCTATCTATCTATCTATCTATCTATCTATCTTATCTTATCTTATCTTATCTTATCTTATCTATCAATCTATCAGTAAATCAATATATCAATATAAACATGCAGATGTATGGTGTTTGAGGAAACCTGTTTCCATCAAGTTTGGCCCAAGTCCCAAAAACCCTCGAGTTGATGGCCGCTGAGTTCATGTTTCTCCAAACGAAATGGATGGTGTGTATCAGAGACTACATATTCATAGATAGATAATAGATGTATGGATTATAGATTATACACATCCATATATATATATGGAAATCTATGGTATAGATACATAATATCTATGTATGGATTATGTATATGGTATCTATGTCTATCTTGTATAATGTCTAGATATTATATGCATACACATAGATATTTATGTATAGCCTCCGGTGTCATCAAACATGGCTGGCTCGACAAAAACCTCCATTGGTATGGGGATTTACTAGCCACTGTTCACCACTATTAGCCACCATTCACCCATCAAGTATCCCATGAGCTATCCCACATATACAGTGTACATAGTATATACACACATAGATTAAGTATACTGTATGTGTCTGTATATCTTGTATATACCCAGATCTGCCACATATTATACCCCTGCCAGGTGCCCAACTGGAGGTGTATGACTTCGTGCTGCCTTGGTCGTGTGGAAGCAGTTGTTTCTTGTTTGGGGGAAGTTAGAACAGAATACTGGGAACAACCCAAAACGGTGTTATAATATATCTATCTATCTATATAATGTATGAATATATATATATATACATGCATACATTACATTACATTACATTCCATACCATACCATACCATACCATACATATACATTACATTACATTACTTTACTTTACTTTACATTTACATTTACATTTACATTTACATTTACATTTACATTTACATTACATACATACATACATATCGTATAAAATGTATATTTATATACATATTGTATATAGTGGAATATAGTAGGATATCGTGTGTGTATATATATAGGATTATATATTAATAGGTGGTTATAACTAACATGAAACAAGCAAAAATGGAAACGAACCACCAAAAACACAACTGATGGGTGGTTGAGCCACTCATCCATCTTTTGGCTGCATAGAACATTCGAGCTGCGCCAAAAACCCTCTGTCATTCCCCCAAGCCACTGCCTGGTTGAGAGCAGTTTCCATATTCAATCATATCCATTCGGTTCACATTCCACATTCCAATAGTTTGTAGAACTCCATATTGACCATCAGCTGCTAATTCAGGCATTGCCCATCAACTTCTCGCCCATGGTGTTTTCAAGGCTGAAAAATCAGCAAGTCTTTCCGAAATTCCTAGCAATCCTGTGACACTTGCCACCAACCCATTCCAGGCAGTCACGACCCCAGAGATGAGGCCCCAACCATCAGGGCAGGCGAAAAAAGGTGCAACGGGACGATACGGGACGGCAAGGGGATGGATTTCAGATCTGGCTTTGGTAGTGGCTGTAGTGGCATCAATGGCCCATGTCCATGGCTCCCATGGCTCCCATGCTACTGAAAAAGGTATCTCTAGCGTCAAGGGGCGAGTAATACGTAAGTGTTGTCCATTGGTGTTTAACACACTGCCCTCTTGCATGTTGTGAAGCTGATACGCCTATTGCAGCGGCATGTAAATCAAGCGCCAGCTTTTTTTCAAGAGCGCTCGCGATGGACAACAGAAGACTGAAGAGGGAGGGAAAAAAGAAACAAAGTTACTCACTGGAAGACAGACACTGGATACCCTCCACACTGGATATTTTTTTCTTGGAGCCGCATTGGCGAATCATCACCCAGATGCGTTTTGGCCCAATGTCCCGCTGTCAAGCTGGTGGTCAGCTTGTGTCCTGGCCCTATGGCACTTCTTGATCACTCCCATATGGGGACTTGCTAGGGAGGTATAGCACGGCTACTCACCCCCCGCGAATTAGAAAATCGAACAGGGCAATGGGAATTCACCACCATTTAATGTGAAAAGCATCCATGAATCATCCTAAATTCTCATTATCATGAATCACTGGAGATCAATGGAAAAAGGTTCCTTTGCCAGGTTGGATGAAGGATACGTCCATCAGAGTAGCTGCAGGGACCCTAACATGGAAAAAACGGGGGAACATCTGCAGGTAGATGGGGAAATGCCACAGGGCCCAGAGCGGCGCATGACCGGGCTCAGGGAGGTCTGCGCATTCGTTGCTCAGACTGAAAATGTAGACATTTGCAGCTGACCCAGGAAGCACAAATCATTCCAACCTGTCTTAGCAAGCGCCTTTTTAGAATGATTTGATTTGGACGATTCATCTTCATCTTGTGCTTGATCTTTGATCTTGAAGCTGCTGAGTAATCCACTGGAGATGTGTCAATCAACGGCACCCTGGGTCATGCTACACACACCCGAGGCTATGTCGGACCCTGATCCGGATCCATAGGTTGGCTTCAGATGCTTTTGTTCATCCTTAGTTCTCACTTCGATGGACCCTGCTACCTCCATCCTGCGCCCGACAAGTCTGCAGTCGATTTCCCCAGCCAGCATCATATTTCTCAACAGATTTAAGGGAACCTCAGAAGAAACCACAGTTTCTCCCATCAAACATAGTAGGGATCTTGCAGATTCTCCCTTCAACATCCTTCAGTTCTGGGAATTGCTCCTTGCCGTTTCAAACGCGCACAGGACAGATGCCCTCTTCAGGGCGTCGCCATCGCGTCCCACGCTGTCCGTGCCAGACGTTGCCCGGCTGCCCCTTGAGGGAAGCCGCAGGAGAGTGGCAAAGAAGTTCGTGGTCGAAGGGCGCATGTAAGCGCCCTATCCGATCTGGTGTGCAACTTCACCCGGTTCAAGTCTGCTCTGCACAGGAAGTTTGGAGCTCAAAAGCTCGAAACAAGGGGTTCTCACTGCCTTCGACACTGCAAGGGCTTCCGTAGGGTTTTCACTATCAAATTGAATATGATGACTATCTCGCTTTCGCATCTTGAAGGGACAAAGCATCACGCAATGATCAAGCCTTTCATTACACATATCTTTGATAAGTTCTTAAAACAAGATTGGAACAGTATTGCCACTCTCAAAATGGCACAGCTCGCGCTGTAAGGTCGCCGCAAAAGGCCGCGCAGTGCAGCTGGTCGTGTTGTCTCAACACTCCAGCAGTAACCCAGCGGTTTTCGCAGAACTGATTCTCAGAGCGCGGAAACCCAGAGCAGCTGCTCAGAAGCCACCAAACGCGACACGCCTTTGGTCAACACCTTGGGACAGGACCAAATATTGGGGATATGGGATATTGAATACACATGATTCATTGATGGCCGAACAGTGTTGGGATGAACATCCACTAGTAATTTTTGGATATTTTTGGCGGAATATGGAACGTAGCTCCCACCTGATCAAGCTGCGAACCTTTTTAACCAGATGAACATTTCGCGTCAAGCCTTGAGACACGCGCTGAGAAACGCGCGCTTTCAAGGTAAGAGCACCAAAACATCACAGCAGAAAGTGAAAGCAGGTCCTCCTAAGTCCTACATTCGAAAGATGTCAATCTGAAATGTTCACCGAAATCTTACTCTCAATCTGAAATGTCAAGCATCAACATTTTTGTGTCGCCACTTTCTGCCGTGCCATTTCTTGGTACGTATATACAATGGGTACCGTTTCCCAAAGGTGCATTAATATTTACAACGGGTACCTATCGCCAGGTCCCAAGTTTCAGGGCCTGTGTTTTTCCACGCCCAAAGGCCACCATGGTATGACCATCGATGGCCTTTTTTTTTCAGCAAATGGAAGCCCAAAATCATGACGCTCATGACGCAGCTGTTGTAAATCTGGCAGGAACCCTTATCACTTACTACACTGGTTGGTGGTTTCAACCCCTCTGAAAAATATTAGTCAGTTGGGATGATTATTCCCAATATATGGAAAACAAATGTTCCAAACCACCAACCAGTATAATTTCTGCAATGTTATCTTCTTTTCTATCTGTTCATACCTCTTGACATCCCCAAGAAATGTACTTTCTTTGCACACGATTCTAATCTTCCCACTCTGATCCACTATAGTCTTACTATAAAGATTCCACTATGTTGAATCCCAAGATCCATTTCTACATCCCCATGCTTGTCAACTACAGTATTGTTGAATCGTTGGATAAATTTAAATCTCCCCAACAAAAAATCATGAAAAAGACAGTTTGGAAAGAATAATGACGACAACAAGAAGAAGAACAAGAAGAAGAAGAACATAGTAATAGTACTAATAGTACTAATAATCATAGTAGCAATAATAACAATATTAAGACCAATAATATTGTGTTTAATAGTATATAGTAGTTATAATAACTTTCAAGATTTCCATCTTTTGGGCTCCCAAAAGTTCTAACAAGGTCACGAAATGTCCGCTTCCTCCGCGCCGGCCGCGCGGTCAGCCCGCTGGGCTCTCTGCGCAGCCCGCCGCTCCTCTGCACCGTCGGGTTTGGCGGCAGTTTTCACGAGTTTGGTCAACTTCCGCACCTCAAAGTGTGAAAAATGGATGGAGATAGTCTGAGATGGTCTGAGTCTGAGATGGTGGGATTTCATGGGGAGATGAAAACCCAGCTTCATGTTGACTGTGTCAAGGGTTCCAATTTCTAGAAGCACGTGGGAAACAAGTGAGAAGATTTTCAGGGGGATAATACACCAGTGTCCTTGCGCAAAAAAAGATGGGGAGATTCTTCACTAGGGGACGGGATGGTTAATGCCTTGGTTTTCTTGAAAAAAAAATGAACGGAAAGTTTTGGAGTTCAGCAAGTCTTGGAAAAAAATTCGATGAAAATGACTGGAGATGGGGAAATAAGTTGGTACCCTCTGGTAATTTAACGTAGCTATTGAAAATGACGATTTATAGTGGATTTTCCCATTAAAAATGGTGATTTTCCATAGTTATGTAAACGTTTACCAGAGGGTAACTGTGCCACAAGCGCTACCAACAATGATGGGCACGTCTGACTTGACCCCTTTGCGCCTTATCCCAGTGGTCGATCAAGCTGAGGATTTTCTCATGGCGACAAGTCGGAAAAGATTTCAATGATGGGGGGCCTACCAAAAATAGAACATAGGTGAAGCAACTCAAGAATGTGCCATGGTTGGGAGCGAAGTTTTTCAGAGTGTGGCACCATGGCACCATGGTTTTTTTTCCTTCCATGACATCTGCAGCTCAACAGCCGCAAACGCCGCAAGCTGGCGGCTAATTAACCTATGTTAACCTCCCATCCATCGGAAGTAAACACATCTGCGTCAGAGATTTTAGATATATGGCTTCGTCTGAAAATGAGGGGAACCCGCAATAAATGGTAGTTGTTTATAGAGAATGTGATGATTAACCATCAGATTTGGGGGTTCCCTAGTTTCAGACAAACCCATATGTTCATCGGTCCTGCTGGGTTAGTGAGAATAAGAAGCAATATATCACAGTAATATATAATGATAGGAACAACACAACGATAAAGATACGCCATAATAGTAAGAAAAACATCCTAAAAACCATCCCCAAAAGCCATCGCAGTAACATCCGGTCACCAAGCCACGCGCAGCTTGTTCACCAGATGCAGATCCTTCTCCATTAAGGTGACTCTCTTGCCATGCACCGAGCAAAGGTAGCCATCTTCCATCAAACCCACCAGATATTGTTCCTTGGTGCCACAAGCATCACAAGGATCACGAGGTAAGGCCCCTAGCTGCTATGGGACTTTCAAAATATCCCTTCAGAATTTGTTGTTTCTCAGTTTGTTCCAAAAAAGCATCGAACATATCCATCAGAATTGGGAATTGTGAACCACAACTTGAGCCGTCCCAGCAAGTTGAAAAACGGTCCAACAAAAAGTTGATTGCATTTCAGGCTTCCTTGGCTTCATTATTCATCTATATACATGGTGTGGAAAAGTATTTGGGTCCTGATCTAACTAAGAGTTGCCGACTCACCTGTTGAGACTGGCAAGCAGGTGTCACTCACGCGAATAGTTTACAAAAGTTATGACTCATCTATTCTTAATGAGCTTATCAACCAACAATATGTATACTATAAGTATAATGTATATATATATATTATATACATATTGTATTGGCATCTATTTGTTTTTGAGAAGAATCAGTTCAGAACCATCATAAGAACTCCCAAGCTCCGTTCACAACATTTTAGGTCATCGACCAGCAAGGGTCCGCAGCCTCCTGTAGAGCGTACAGCGCTTGAATCTCCATTCGCAGAAAAGGATGGTCCTGGTGGAGGCAGTTTCAACCTCTTGGATTTTGAACCCAAAAATGGGAAATCTCTAAGCCCACTCTCGGAGAAGTGAGTCCGGTACCTGATGGTACCTGCCATCGTTGACGGGACACTTCATCATCTGGCCATCTGGGAAGATGTTGCAAGGCTAAAACTCTTCGTCATGAACTCCGGGCAAATTACACCAAAACCCTGCAGCATTCTCCTCCATCTCAAGCAGATCTCGGTCAGGTTGACGCATCTGCGCTTGCAAGTCTGTGAGGATTTCCTTCACCAAACGTTGGAAGGACGCCTGTGGCCATGGACATGGTTGAGGCAGCAAAATATGGCGCTTGTCTGAAAAGGAACAAGGGGAAACCTCCCCAAAATTGATGGAAAAATCCATTTTCCAAAATTGCGATCTTGGGCTATTTTGGATTTTTGAACAAACACATATGGCAACAGATGAGTTCACCTGACCAGAATTCGTCATCCACATGCAACCACTTATATAACTTATATAGCACAAGCCGGTTTTTAACCATCAACCACCAAAAACACCAAAATCTGTGCACACCAGGGGGGTTGGGGGCTTTCGGAGAAACCAAACCCGACAGTTGTGGCTCAGTTTGGGCTGGAGCTACCCGGCCTTTGGGATCAGTGTCTCAGTGGTGTTCTGGTACTTAATGATCCTCAGTCCACACAAAGTCCTCTAGTGACTCTAGTGGTGTGGGGAGAAAGCCTCGTCTTCCTCCCTTCTTCTTTTCATTTCTTTTCCTTCCTGCTTATGTTTCGTTCTGTCGTTTTTTCTTCTTCTTCCTTCTCCTTCTTCATCTTCATCCCCCATGGGGGCTTTTCATCACGAACCCAGTGGCAACAGTGCGAGTGCTTTTGTGCAAAGCCAAGATGCTCCGCCAAACGCCTTTGCTGGTATGCCTCAGGCATGAATATGGCTATGGGCTATGCATCAAAACAGATCAAAATAGCTGATTGTGATGGATGTTCACCGGCTATATGGAAGATCATTTCTAGTTTTCCCCTCAATCTCCAGCACTTTCCTCAACCTTCCCCCATGTCCCAAATTTTCCGGCACCTTGTCCTGAAATCTCTTCGACCCAGGTTGAAGCTCAGGGCTACGCAGCTCAGGGCTGCGCAGCACTCCATCGCCCTCCTGGCATCAAAAACACCAGAAAGGTTGGAAAGTTTTCTTGCGAAATTCAATGGATGGGTGAAAGGCAAAATCTTAGGAAACCATGGGTTTTTACCCACCAATTTTGTTGGGGGTTCCTGTAGATTTCCCTTAAACCGTTGGCCGTTGGCAAATGTGTCATGGTCAACCATCTTTATCAGTATATAAAATGAGGATATCTAAACCAAATGCGACGATATGTGCCATGGTCAGAAAAAAATCAATAGGGTATGGCCATCTATCCCATTCCATGTGAATCCTGAAAAAAGTGTATAAATCTCTATGAAAATGGACTGATGATATTCCCACAAGGACTAGCCCAAGTCAGGGCATTGTAGTGGGTAAAAGCACCAGTTTGGGTAGTTCGGTCAACAAAATATAGCAGGTTAAGGTTTGACAACAAATGTGGAAATGTCAGCGGGAAAACTGGGAAGATACAACTGATCTACAGTAGTTGATCTAATCAATTACCTTGAATAAACACCTGTCAAAATGTTCAAAAAAAAAATGCCGACCAAAAATGACTCAATGAAGAAACAAAAACACGGCTAAGGTTGGGCCACCTCGGGCACTGAAACTCATAGTCACCTTGAATCATCATTCCGAAAAGAAGAGAATGGAAAGGTTAGGGAAAAAAATAACTCAACATTTGAACTAAATGAGTCTCTTGCGCCACTGAAGCAAAGATCTTTGAGGACAATGCACAAGTAGAATATTCTCCAACTTTTGGTACAACTCAGGATGCTTGCCAAGAGAACCGGTTCGTAAAGTGCATCATCATCCCCTCCAATTTACGACCAAAAAAACAGTGGAGCTGAAATATAGGCCACTTGAAAGAGACCGCAAAAACCAGCAGCCATTTTCTTCAGTGACAGACTTATAGTTTCTGGGGTCTCCAAAATAGTTCGCTGAACTTGAATCTAGAGCCTCAACATGATTCAATCCATTAGCCCCCTCATCTTCCATGTCATTTTGTGGCGGAAACTCCAACCCTAAATCTTCTCCTTGGACTGGTAGCTACACTGAGTTGGAAGAATTACCATATGAGCAGTGTTAAAACACCCTGATATAAAATCCAAAATAAAAATGTGGTTGGTTAAGAGGGACTTTCCAATATATGAAGGGTAGTACAACCCAAAAAAATAATTCAACCAACCATCATTTATCTAATGGTTGAATTCCGATTCGAGAACTCGGGACGGGTCAAACCTATTACTAACATATTTTAGGGAGACTGAACATCCATAAATCCAAGTAATTTTCAGGTTAACCAGGGGATTCCATGGGTGAACTGACCCAGTTTGCCAACTAATCAGCCCGGTGTGTGCAACGCAGCCTCATCTTCCTCGCCCTTGCGTTTCTTGCCAGGTGTTCTGCTTTCAGCCGGTACTCTGGCCTCTTCATCAAACTGGCGAGGGGCTGGGACCACCTATGGATTCCAAAAAAATGGAAGGTAGAAACTCTACAATCATATCCAACAGATGTTTTCTCACATGTTTGACTGAAAATTTGTGGCCAGTAAAAACTGTCCCAAGCCCAGCTGTAGAGCCGGGGCTCGTTTCCCAGCCGAAACCAGGTTTCCTGTGTTGTCTCAAAGGTCTGGTCCAAAAATTAGGTGCTATTGACACAAAAAGTTCTTCCTTTTGAGTGTCGTCAAGTACTGATGTTTAGTAATTGATTTGGCTCTATAGGGATATGAAAATGGTATAGTGTATACTAATGGCACCCTTTTTCATGGCCAATATATATATAATATATAATATGGTTGATACCACACCAATTTTGGCATTGGACGATTGTGAGCAATTCCCAAATGGGTACGCATCAAAATCAGCCACCAATCGTTGATGGTTTGGTTGGTGTTTTGTATTCCTCAGCCAATCCCTAGCGAAAAAAAACCTCCTAAAGCCCTGTTGATGATTCAAAGTGCAAACGGAAACCACCAGTGAAGCATGTAGGCAAAATTAGATACCGAACAATAATTAGCTAACTGTACTCAAATTTCGCTCCGTTTGAATCCATGCCTGCAGTATGTTGCAACCTACTCATCTCCCTACAAAGCTGACCTGGGAACAGATTTCTCCCGCACCTCCCGCTCAGGCTCAAGCATGCCCCTGTCGCCGTAATGCCGTGAAAAGACATAGAGCTTGGGCCTATCTAATGTTAAAAAGAGGAGAGAACTTCTGCTGTGATTTTTATCTGACCCAACTCAAAGTTGGGTGTATTCTGAATGCTGGAAACTGAGATTCATCCAGGCCCCCAAAGGCGTCCGCATGGCCGCGTGGTTTGCTAGAGACATTCTAAACCTCCAAAACCTCAACGAGACTCAAATTCTGAGGCTGGCTATCCAGCTCCACCTGGATCTTCGTTTTTCCAGCTGGTGTCACTTAAAAAATCTCGTATCTCCCTGCGTCTCCCTGATTACCAGCCCTGACAACGACGGGGGCCTGCACTGGTATGCCACCAGTGCCCCATGAATGGCTGAGTAAGCCACAAAGCTGAGGATGAAACACAGGCACTTGCGGAACCCTGCCAGTTTCTACAAATGTCCATCTATCCATCCATCCATCCATCTCTCCTGTTGATGCCGTGAATCAACAACCCACAATTGCCGTGAATTAGGATGTTGTTCTGCTTGGTTTGGGGACATCAAAGCATCCACGTTCAAAGCGAAATCAAAGCAATCATCCACTTCCAACCACAAAATTCTGAAGACTCAATCGGTCGAACCACGCCGCCAGCATCCCCTGAATCTCACCAGTCCAATCCGAATCCCCAAAAAAATAAAGCAGTGGCCATGGGCGATCCTGAAAAGCTCTTCAAAATGGCTGATTGATGTCACTTTTCAGTGACATGGAGGATTTCCAAGTTTGCACCAAAAAATGTTCATGTTTGATGGGATAGTTCAATCACTACTGAAGGCTCTTATCATCACAAGTTCTGAAAACTGGCAAAACCTCCCACCATCTCCCACCTCCCCAGCTGACATGACCGCAAAAAATGTCACATCGCTGGACAATCCTCCATTTAGATGTCCATTAACAAACCGCCATTTTAGTTCGGGGATTTCCCATTCAGCATTGATCATCATGGCAGCCATGTCACACCAGCCACAAAGAGGCTTGCCATGTTCACAGACTCGGCTCGAGGGGCCTCAGAAGAAAACAGGCTGCGTGATGATCACCTGAGAATTCAATGAGTTACAATGTTACACTGGTTGGTGGTATACCTACCCCTCTGAAAAATGATGGACTTCGTCAGTTGGGATGATCATTCCCAATATATGGAAAAATACAAAAAATGTTCCAAACCACCAGCCAGTATAATGTTGGGCACCAAGATTTTCAAAAAAAATCAAGACTTCCAACCTTTGGTCAAGGCAGATAAAAACCATGCTTCTACCTGATACTTTACCCATCTCTAGCTTCATAGCTCCCCCCAGCAACCGAGCAAGTTCTGCTGAGGACGCGAGCTCCGGTGCCGGCAAGTCTGACAGGATCTCAAGGATTCATGGGATGGAAATTGAAGCGTTAGTAATTGATAGTAATTGGTGATAAGTATCAAAGCAGCCAGAAAACACAGCATAAGAAGTCTCATCTGACTTATGAGAGTTCTTATCTTAGTTTCATGGAAATATCAACAATGTCTGAAAATGTGGTTTAGTCGCCCTTTGGGGTGACATTTTCGTATTGATGGGTCCACGTTTCGGTACCCTAAATCATCCCAAAGCAGATCAGCACCTCCAAAGAGCTGTGGAGGTGGAAGTGTCTGTTGAATCCTCACAACCTCACGCGACACGCGACACGTTTCCGTTTTGGACCCACAAACGGCTGGGGATTTTTGAGGGACTCTGGGGCAGGTTTCAGAAGTAGCCTTGACAGCTCACCCTTTTGAAAAGTTGGTAATTTGGACCCATTTTTTCAGAACCCCGTTCCATTCCATGGTTTAAATTCAAATTTACCCCGCGAAGTTTTTGCCGTGAATTGGGATGTCCACATTTTTGGACGTACCCATATCACTCTGGATCACGGTACCCTTCTTTTTAGATCCCAAGCATCCATAGCATAGATTGAGTAGACATGAGTAGACTATATAAATGGGATTGTGTGAAAATGAACACATATACATTTTAGTTGGGGAAGTTCATCCATGGCTACCTGACCTGTAGTGGAGCAACAAACAGCCAAAAGGACGCTGGAAGTGTTGTGACATCGAAGTGAACCCCTGAGTGTTGAGGCCTTGCAGATGCATCAAAAGGTCAGGTTCTGTTCTATTGGAAAGTTCCATGGCACGGAACCTGGTCCCTCCTGTACTTCCGGACCGCGTGCCTTCCCTCTGCACCAAAAGGATGGCAATCAGCAAAGCCTCAGCAGATCAGTGGCCATCACAACGGGACGTACAGTACCGACCCACAAGTCGCTGCAATGAGAGAACAACTTCCACCATCCAGTTCTGGTGAACAAAGTTGAACCAATCCTAGAAGGCACCTGCCACCAGATCCACCAGAAAATTGGGAACATCAATGATGGGTCCTTGCACCGCAAGGTTTGGCTAAAATATTGGTCCCATCCCGTTTGACACGTCCCCCAGGTGATCCACCGTTCGAACACCTGGGCCTTCCAACGAAGGTCATCGCGACCAACGTGAGGCGTCGAGACTTTGGCGAACTCACGAGGGGACATGAGGACAAGGTCATTGCTTCAATCTCGGCGCAGCCGGGGACCATGCATGGTGGAGAGGAAAAAAAAAGGAAGCAATAGAAAAAAAAAATATAAAACCTGACTGAAACGGCAATAAATGACCATTCAATTTTTTGGGTTGCCTTTTTTGTCAGGAAAACCACTTCCAAGAGGGAATCCCAGTTGTTGCCAGTCAGATACCCCGATCCGGTCGAGGTGAACAACAAAATCCTTCCAACTGTTGTGCGTTTTGAACGCACATGCACACATGAACAACCCGTTATCAGATGGAAGGTGAAATGATGGAGACGCTGTCCAACAGGACTCCCCTTTTATGCGCAATTCAAACCACAAAATCCACAAAATGCTCTGTACTCCCATGGGCCCTTACCAGTTCTGCCGTCAAACGAATCCAACATTTCGAACCCCTGAAATAAGGTGGTTCCCGGAACCCCTTCGCCCATGCACACTGGGTTTGCGACATCAAATCAAACTACCTGGGCCGGGGGGTTCCAAAATATTCCAAAATGGGTATCAAAAACAGCACAGATTTTGTCAAATTAGTTCAAATTGTTGCATATGTATCAAAATGATCCATCCATCCAAATTTCATATGGGTCAATCATTCGGGACATATGACATTAAGGAAGTCAATTTTCGCGACCCATCCAGCCTTGGCCTCGAGTTTGGGAATTTTGGGATTTGGGGATGAACCGTCCCAACTATCCGAATCGAGGCACTTTCGGTATCGGAGAAGTTCCTCAGGAATGAACTGGAGTCACATTGGTCAAAGGCCGCCTTTAAAAGCGGCACTTGAGCCACAACACCGGGGAATTTTTGGCTGAACAGTGGACCCATGGATGTGTACGATATGTATGGAAATGACACCAGGGAAAGGTCTCAAAAAAAATTACGAGGATCCCAACATAACTTCTGGAATATGCTGCATTTCGAACAACAAAATCAGGCACCATCAAAATTTTAGCAAATAACACCTTCAATTCTTAAAGGTTTTCATCAACAATTGATGAAACCGGCATTTACGGTAAAGAGTCCAGAATCCAATGGACATAAGATCGGATGCAACCCAGTGATTTCAAGAGTTGAATCCTAAAATCTATTCCCAAACCAATTGGACATGTCCAAACAACGGAACCCAAAAAAGAATTGGTTCATCCGGCCCAAAATTAATATATTTGGGCCACAAAAAGATCAACGGCCACTTTCACTAGCTGATCCATTCCCAAGTTTCCCTCACTCCCGCTTGCGACCCCACAGCATCAACATTGTTCCACAATCTGCGCTGGTCGTGATTCAACAAAATTGTGGGCACTGCACTGCATTGCATATGTTTTTCCCCGCAATAACAGTGCCAGCCTCGGGAGTTCCCACCCGCATCTGAAATATTCTAGTCCCCAGGTCAAAAGTAAAAACAATTAGATTCACATATAGACAAATCAAAAAAAATGCAGACAAATTCCGACTCACCGAAGTGAACAACATCACCACTTCACAGCCTCTAACGATCATATTCATTGAATTTCACAGTTCTCAACCTCACATTTTCCCACCACCACACTGATCCAACTTCATATTTTTTCAAACTCGCATTCACTCAATTTCACATCATATCACATACGCCCAACCTGACATCTTTTTAATTCCAATTGTTTTGGACATCACACTCACTAAATTTCACTGATTTTTCAAATTCACACTCACCCTCAACCTCACATCCGTTCAACATCACTGTCCCAGTCATTCAGCCTGACATTTTCTCAAATTCATTCGTTACACTTCACACTTTCCCAACCTCACATTCAGTTATTTAACCTCAGTCAGTCAACCTCACATCATTTCAAAGTCACATTTTCCCAAATTCACAGCCACTCAACCAAACATCATTACCTCAACGTCACATGTTTCAACGTCACATTACCCTAACGTCACACTACCGCAACCTCATACTACCCTAACCTCACAATGCCACAATTTCAATCCTTCTCATTTCACATATTCACTGTTCATAGATTAAAAAACGTTTGAACAAACATGAGATTTGATGGCTACAAACGGCACCAACCACTTTGTTTTTTCAAATAAACATCCGTCGGCATCTGTGTAAAATTTGTTCAATCGCGCAACGGGTTCAGTTTGTTCGGCGCAACGCAAAAATTTGATCGAAATGCACGCGTTGGAACTGATCTTTATTTCCACTCTGATCTGAAGACAAAGATTCACACAAGACTCAACATCCCACGCGTTGCGCTATTTTCTTTGCTCATGGGGTAATGCGTCACAAACAGCCCTCGAGATTCAGTAGAAATAAATCACAAAGCACCCCAATGGTCTCATAACGCAGTGTGGAACAGGAAATATATGGAACCGAAGCATGGATACACACTGCGGCAACTGTGGGCTGACTCCGCGCCGGCCATTGCGCGCAAATCATCCCCGTCCTATGAAGTAAAAGAGAGTGACATTCGCCGTGCAGTAGCTGCTATCGCAGACCTGCCATCCTCCACGCTCCCTGACAGTCCTTTCATCTCGC
>Ga0126342_10001879_pt1 | contig 31212 bp, 37 predicted proteins | sample Cyp1metagenome_FD_92528 | JGI IMG/M metagenome (GOLD analysis project Ga0126342, IMG submission 92528) | Coral microbial communities from Lord Howe Island, Old Settlement Bay, Australia - Cyphastrea 1 metagenome | ecosystem: Host-associated > Invertebrates > Cnidaria > Coral ...
GATCGATAGATCGATAGATCGATAGATCGATAGATCGATAGATCGATAGATCGATAGATCGATAGATCGATAGATCGATAGATGGATAGATGGATAGATGGATAGATGGATAGATGGATAGATAGATAGATAGATAGATAGGTAGATAGATAGATAGATATACATGTGTTTCTTGGAGGATGGTCCTGTCTTCTCGTTTTTCGCCCAGGCTTGTTTGGCAGGAAGATTCTGCGGGATTGGATGACTGTGATGGATTTCAGCATTGTGGCATGTGGCTGGGCTGAGGCCCGGTCTCGCTATCCCCATTCGAAATTCCATGCAGGGTGGAGTCCAGGGGGTTGGGCAGTTTGGTGGGACCAGTTTGGGTGGAATTTGATAAGGAAAGGTTGGAAAGGTTGGGCGCGACATGAACATGTTGATTTCTTGGCCGGTTGAACTCGCCCATGTATTTTTTTTTTTCAGTGGAGTGTGTTTATGAAGATCAATTCTTCAGCAGGGTGTACCCTTTGGATAACTTGAACGTTGGCCATTGCTGAAAGGTTTGCCTATGGAACATATGGTTGGAATGAGAATCAAAAAATCCATGATCTTCCACGTGAATTTCCAAAAGGCACATTGTTTGCCTGAGACCTTCATTTAATCATGTTTAATCTTTGTTTGCATGCTGGTACTTTTTAAACAGATCCTAATCCCATCGTCCAGGCCGCTATTGACGTTCTCGGAGCTGGTGACTCCATCTTTCGACTCGGCATCGTCAGGGCACTTCGTTTAGTGCCTCGGCTTGAGGGCATTTGAGGGCCATGGTATGACACATTTGTTCTGCTTTGTTTCTATCATATTTCGACAGTTTGGCACACATTTGGGGTGCCAAATTATGACCCCAGGCAATGGAATGAATTTTCAATATCAGACACCCTGCCATGAGAACCAGTGAGACATGCAGTCAGTGATTTGTGCAGCCCCAATTTCAGCCAATGTTGATTAGATTGCTTTGAATACGTTTCATTTCCAATACCCAGGGCGGAGACATTCTCGAATGGCACCACCACATTTTTTCCATTGTTCTTTTATTTGTGTTGGTTCCTTCCCAGTTTTTCTGATAAGGCCACGACAACGCATCCCTCCACCATACATTTCTTCAGACAGAAACCATGTTCTGGTTTTATTAACCAAATTTACCACAAAATTTGCCCGGACCTTCCCCCTTTTGTTAGTTTCTTCTTCCGCCAGATTCTCCGGTCAAGGTGCGCATTTTTCGCCTCATCCGACTCTTACGGCGGATCAGGGCTTTCCGCGAGCTTCACAAGCTGGTTTCTTGGGCAAAAAGGACATGATGACAAGAGTCACCTGCCAGAACATGATACCGATAGAGACCCTAAAGTCCTGCAGTGATACCCCCTGCCCACAAGGCAAATCTGACTCTCACCACTTGCTGCAGGTAATGATGATGTCCACTTGCATGAGGACGTTGGCTTGGTCGTTCTTGCTCTTCGGCACGTGCTTCAGACAGCTCGAGCATGTTTCAATCATTCACTTTTCAACCGAAAGGAATGTCCTAGAACAGCTGGGCAGCCAGTAAAGTCGTTGTTCTTTGTATTTTTTCAGCCGTTGAGTTAATTGAGGCAATCCTTCTTCCTTACCAGCTACTTAGGGGTGATATAAAAAAAACAATGCTGGGAATGGATTGGCTCTGAAAAACATCTTGCAGGGAGGAAGTAGCTTCTTCGGTTCTCCAAGATGTTTGAAAGGAACTCACAGGATCTCTGTCAGGAATCTCCGTAGAAGTAACCTTTGGAGCAATTCACAGGATTTCTGCACAATGATCCAAGTAAGGACTTCGCACGATCTCCGCAGAAAGGATCCTTGCAAGGAACGCACCAAATTTCTGTGCAAGGGGCCCTGTCAAACAACTCGCAGGATCTCTGTGCGAGGAACCTTGCGCAAGGATCTCGGAAAAAGGGCCCTGAACGAATTCACATCACCATTGTGCAAGAACTTCTAGGAACTGTTGTATGATCTCTGCGCAAGGACCTTCCAAAGGAATTCTATGCTTCTACAGAACCGCCCAGGCCTGCCATGAAAAATTACTGTTGGTACTTGTTGGTGGCACCTTTCATGTCACGCACCACTGCCAACGTTTTAGATTTTTGAGCAAGGTGCACACTTAAAGTACAGTGGCCGCAACGCAAACAAAATGTGTCCGGCATCCTGCGCCTGCCACACCAAGCGATATTCAGACCCACAAAAGTGGCCAACATTTTGCGTTTGTGGAGATGAACACTGCACTCCATGATATGAAGCTTCAAACCACGCTAGCCTTGAATGCTTTCTGTATACTGTTTGGAAAATATGGGTGGATCTTAGTGATCTTAGTGTTTGTGTGTTTCCCCGAGGTGAGGGTTAGGTTAGATTTTAACATATTTTAACAGCATCCCGCGTCTCTCCCTCATTCCCTCCTTGGTTCCTTCCGCCTCGCGAGCTTCCTCAGATCTCTGTGGCTTGCAGGACCCGAAAGTGATGCGGATAAAATGACAGACAGACTGCCAGAGAAATATCAGACCATATGTCAAGTAGAATGTCAATGTCAGATAGAATGCCAGATAGCATGGCAGAATTATGTCAGATAGACGAATGCCTGATTTATTTTAGGAATAACATTAATAAAATGAAATAAACGGATAACAAAATGCAAGATTATATAATATGAAAATGTTAAATCAAAGGTGAGACAGTATGTCGTTTATATAGAATGCCTAATCAACTCCGGATAAAATATGCGAGCCCATGCCAAATAGAAGCCAATATAATAGACGTGTATATATATATTATAATGCATTTTTATCAAACAAATACGTTAGAACGGATATCACCTAGAATATCAAACAGAATGCCCAATACCATGTCAGATGCTGCAAGAGAGAAAGAGAGTCAGAAATTATATCAGATAGAATGCACGGATATGTCAGATAGAATGTGGGCATGTATATATGGGCGAAGACCTGAAATAGGTTTATGCAGAAACCTCTATATGAGAGGTCCTATCCCTGAGGATCCATGTATGGAATATTCACCCACGTGCCTATGTAGGCAAATTCCAGGTACGTGGCCAATGTTGCTGATTTTTGCCAACGTTGTCGAAGCCAGGCTTTCGATGGTTTTCGACCGAGGCCAGAAATGACAGGCCCAAGGTTCATTCGGCCATGAAGACATGGCGATGTGTTTCAACATTAAATGATCCCACAGAATGACAGGATTTTTCAAGAAAACAAGCATGACAATCAACTACTAAAAATAGGCATACACTTTTTTGAAACAAATCATGCAACTGATCGCATTGTATTCAAGAATTTGCTATCAATCACATAAATGACGTTGTGGAAACACTTCCTGTAAGAGAAGAACCTTGGTTTTTGTTTGATCATACAACATCATCACTCCGGCGCTATATGCCATGCTGATTGATGCGCAGAAGTGCCGTGAAAAGTATGGCCCTCATGGATCATCGCGCCATCGTTTGAAGTTTGTTATACTAATTACGAACAGATGTCGAAATCATGATCTGGCCAAGGTCGCTTCAGGGTGAAACCACCCAAGGACTATGACAAGGGAAGATCACTGGATGGTGCGCCCTTGCCCTGCCGAACTCAAGTCCTAGAGTTGTTGTGTCGCTTCGATGTTGTATGGAGGTTCCTTTATAGACATTTTTGGTTTGTATACACAAATATATTTATATCTATATAAATATAATTAATGAAGGCCTGAGTTTAAGATCTAGATGCAAATGTTTCATGTTTTACTCCCAGTCAATGGGCACCCATGGTCCCGGCAATCAGTTGCACTCACAGCTTGGGGTGCCCGGGTCCGCAAACCTGAGCAATGGCTGCAAAAGATGAAGGGCCCAGAGAGGAGAAATCAAAAACATGTTGCAAGTGTCACAACGCATGGGTTTCCCCAATCATTCCACACCCCAACCATTGCCACCACAAACGTTTGCAGGACCTCGAAAAGAAGCCTAGCAAGGTTGATCTTCTTCGTTCTGGAGCTACGTACAAGTTGTTGGATGATGTACTTAAGACCTTTCTGTTATCTGACCCTGACACCATCCCAGCCATCCGAGATCATGAGGACAGCCCAGGGTAAGACATACAATGCCGGGTTTTTTGATCAGTGCCAAACATGAAAGAAAATGAAAGTGCAAAAACAACACATGTCAAAACCACGTCCCCAACGCAATATATAAACGACCTTAACTTGTAAGCACACATTGAATATTGTGTTTGACATCCCGCAGTGCGTTTGTTTAATTTTCCCGGCTGTAACACAAACAACCCGCAGGAGAAAGCAGTCTTCGAGATTGGTGATGAGGGGGCGGCGTCTGCCGATGCAGTGGGCCCCCAAGCTTTTCCTTCGCCCATTCAACAAAATTCAACAAAATAGTTCTCTTGATCATGACTAGTGTTGGTTCGATTCACTTTGTGGCAGGTGGATGCAAATTGGATTTTCCTCATGCATTATTTCAGCACATTTGCTGGAGATGGTGTGCCAAACGCAAGCTTGTTTGAGGCCGGTTGACGTACACGTATGTTCTATGTTCACTCCTGGGTATGTCTCAATGCCCCTAAAAAGGATTTTGTCCCAAGCACAACTGAGAGATACCCATATGCACACAGCTTCAAAACTCAGAAGAGCACCGGAAGCTTTAAATTCTTTGTTTGCGACTTTGACTTCCAACAAGTCCAAAATGACAGTGGAGCTTGAATGTGTGGATCTTGCACAGGACATATTCTACCTCATTTGCCGAACCTATGCCATTTTCCCATCACAAACCCGAAAGAAGGTGCAGAAGGACTGAGTGCAACAGACCCTTTTTCCCTACTTTAATTGAACCATACCTCACGACGCTCGCCAGGACTGGGCCAAGCAGCAGGGTGGTGTGGCGCGTTCTCTGTGTGTCCACTGCTATGGCCTCTTCAACAGAGCTGGGGGAGCAAGGATTGCAGCTGAGGGGGGCGTACAAACTAGCAATTTGAATCTTGATAAGAACCAAAAAAAAAAAGGAAGCACAGTCCATAACAGAAATTTGGTCATGAATCTAATCTGATCCGCTACAGGACCCAACGCATCCAGATGCTGAAGGATCTCATTCGCAAAGTGGCCCAAGGCCAGCCCACAAAGTTCTGCCATTGCAAAGCCTTATATATGTGTTTCTTTTTTTTGTTTGACAGTCATTCTGATTGATTGCCTACCGGTCAGATAAGCACGGTGGCAACTATGAGACAGCCATCCAAGAGAACAGCTATGCAAAGCCTGGTGATGATGAGGTCCATTAATCACGGAGGGCCTTGTGGCCATGGAATGTTAGCGTAGTTGACCATTTAGATGGCAAAATTGGTCTACCTAAAAAAACAAACTATCTAGATATCTATCTAACTATCTGTCTATCGGCCTGCCTGTCTATCTGTCTATCTATCTATCTATCTGTCTGTCTGTCTATCTATCTATCTATCTATCTATCCAGCTATCTATCTGTCTATCTGTTTGTCTATCTATCTATCTATCTATCTTTCTATCTGTCTATCTGTCTATCTGTCTATCTGTCTATCTACCTATCTATCTGCCTACCTATCTATCTATCTATTTATCTATCTGTCTGTCTATCTGTCTGTCTATCTGTCTATCTATCTATGTATGTTTATCTGTCTGTTTGTCTGTCTATCTGTCTGTCCGTCCATCTGTCTATCTGCCTATCTGGTTATCTGTTTATCCGTTTATCTGTCTCTGTCTCTATCTTTCTATCTATCTACCTATCTACCTATCTATCTAATATCTATCATATCTATCTATCTGTGTATGTCTCTATCTATGTATCCATCCATCCATCCATCCGTCCATTCATCCTTCCATCCCTCCGGATCCGTAAATCTATCTCATGGAACTTTTTTCTGTTTTCACATACTTCGATTTTCTCATATATATATATAATTTATTTAATAGCCTTTGTTTCTTTGAATTGTTTTTCGTGCACGTATACCGGTGCCCAGGTGGAAATCGGATCAAGTTCAGGGCAAGACACTCACGATCAAGAATGCGAAGTGGTGGACGTTGATGCCTCAGCGTGAAGCCGCGCCCAAGATACGGGACATTTTAAGTTATTTCACCTGGTTTAAGGATGACACTGTGTCCGTGAAAAAGGTCACCATAACCAAAGAGGCGGGGAATAAGCAAGCACTTAAAGTCGTTGTAGCACTAGATAGTACTGTGGATCAGCTAGTGAGTGAAAAGTCCAGGCTGATCCGAAGAATCCTGACAACATGGAGACCGTCCCCATGGAGGAAGCGTTGGATGAGGAACTGCGTGCGTGGTACTTGACCCAGGAGTGGTAAAAACAACGCATGCTATCCTTAAAGAGTTCGCTATGTACTGTAATTGCTATCTTTCATGTGTGCAGGATTCCCATCCTCCAGATTGGGTTCTTCAAAAAGCCCCACAACTCGAAGAAGTTCATGATGATGATGAGCCTACCCGTCGTCAAGCAATGAAGGACCAGCTCATGAAATATGTCTTTATATATATATGTATATGTTCAGCTCTTGTTCACTTGGATGGATGTGGTACATTTTTAAAATGTCCTTTCCCAGGATCGCCAGCCACTTCTCCCTGGGGTTCCCAAGCTTGGAGAGTCTTTGGAGGCCTGCGGATTTCCAAATTCAGGCGTCCAGTGTATGTCAAGGTACTGGTAGCTCGTTTGATTAATTAGTGATTATGATTGAAGTAGAGACTAGCGACTTTCTTGTGATCAGAAAACCTTTTCACAACAACATACTCGATCGATCTGTCTATATATATGTGTGTGTGTTCCCTCTTTCTGCTGTGAGGCACAGGTGGCTTCCATGATGTCTGGTGAAGCTGGGGACGTTGATGCTCTGCAAGCCCAAGCGAAGGCTAGTGTAGAGCCATCGCTGTTTTGAATGCATCTTGATACCGTGATAAGCACCCATAATCCTGGCTTATCTTTGTAGCAAAGGTCCATATACACAATAACAAAAAAGCAAAGGGATCAATATAGCCTTTCATGAAATCGGTCCAAACATGTACATATCTACTATATAGGTTGCGTTTTTTCCTGCACGCCAGGTTCGTCAAGCAGCCCGGGATGCTACAAAAGGGTTGACGGATGATGGAAAAGAACCCAAACACACAGCAAGGAAAGGCAAGGGACGAGGTCGAGGTAAAGGTCGTGGGAAAGGTGCAGGAAAAGGCAACACTGAATATGACAGTACCGCAGCAGATACAAACACCGACAAGAAACGCAAAGATGCAGAGTGCAGCTCAGAAGCATTCAACCCAGCAATGAAAAAACCGAAGCCCGATGATGCAGAACAAGAAGCAGTAGATGCACCACAGGACGCACAAGAAGCCTGCTCAACAGCAGCACAGCCTGGGAAGCAGCAGGTTGAAAAAGCAGATGTTGGGGCAGCAAAGGGTGAGGAAGCAACTCCACCACTTGCATCTGATGGCAAACCTAAGAAAACCCGAGCCGCCAGACCCAGACCCAAACTTACTGGCGATGAACTTCAGACAGCGTGGGCAGTGCAGGACTGAAAGTGGTACATGTGGGTTACCATGGTTCAAAAACAAGTGCCCAATTCCCAATCATATTTCTATATATATTTCAAAATGGTTCGTTCCTTTTTGTGAGGAGGATGAGCTGAAAAAGGGTGGCGTTCCCATCCCAGAGGGGTTCAAGGGCGCGCAGAAATCGTACACCTTACCGCCTCGCGATCCCACCTCAATGTCACAAATTGGAGTTTTGTGTTTGGCTCAGCTCTTCATTGTGTTTGAAAGATGCATATCAAACCAGACACAACATATTTGAATCTTGATACTTCGCAGTTGTGTGGCTTAGTCATGTTGCTATTTAGCTTAGGTGGTGCAACAAGAACCTGTACGTGAAATGGGCCAAGAACCCGGTCACCGGTGTCAACATTGATTCATACGGAGGATGTACAGTGTCAGTACTCAAAAGAGGGGGCTGGAAGAACGCGTTTGAGCTCGCAACTTTTATTGCTGGGTGGGTGGATGCCTTGCCAGCGAATGGTGGCAAGTAGGATTTTCCAAGTATGACAAGTTCGCGCCTATGATGAAATTCTAGGCTTGACCCTGGGGTTCGCAGCTAAGCTGCCAAGAGTGGTTGCTCAGGTTTCCTGCTGCAATGTTTCTTTTAAACACATCAGGTTGTTGCTGCCAGTCTGAGAACGGTTTCGGCAGGGGGGGGACCTGATGCGCATAGGTTTAGAGCTTGAAAGCTGGGGACATGATTGATGACAAGCGTGGGAAAGGCTGGTTGCATCGTGCAATCTTTAAAGAAACAGTCTCAAGTGGTCAATCTGAAAAGAACACCTGGACTAAAGTAAAAAGCAGTGGGTATATATAAGCAACGTCGCTCATCACATGTAATTTTCAGTGTTTGGGCTCATTTCTGGCGATAGTGCTGGAAAGCATAAGCTTGGCCATGAGGGAGCAGCAGCGGGCTTCAAGCATGTGGCTGTCAGCCCGGAGTGCAGCCATCATTATCATGCTTGGTGGACCGAGCACATTGAAACTCATCAATTATTAGCATGCGCCTGTGCATGTGCATCGATGTTTTCATAATATATATATATACATTGTAAGAGAGACACACAGAGAGAGAGAGAGAAGTCGAAACTTTTGTTCTCGTATGGTATATAGTGCTCCGCACGTTGGCTCAGGATCCATTGTGCTGACTACATTAGTCAAATGGCAGAGCGTGATGATGGAGCATGCGGGATCAAGTGGGAGCGAGCAGGGGAACTCAGTATCACAAAAGTGCTTCAAACAATTCCCATCCGAAGAGGAGTATTTTCACTGTCTAGATGGATAACTCATCATTAATAATTAGAGCTCAACATCACAATGAGGCATCGAAAAAATCCCTCGCTAGATAAGTATCTAAATAGATGTCCACTGTATATATAACAAGTGCAATACCCCACCGGGAGTGCTATCCCCCACCAGTGCGACCATGAGGATTTGAATCTACTTGAAATGTTTAGCGGGAAGTCCCGTTTAACTGCGGAATTTCGTCTGGGAGCCTAGTGAATGGACGCATCCTTGATGAAAATAAAGAAATTTAACATGATGACAAATTCTTCAATGTTTCAGGTGATGCAAAACACATGCACGTGTACTTTTATATACACCTTCATCATGTGTTCTTGGTCATGACAAGTTCTTGAGTCAAGCTGAGGATCCCGTGGGTACAAAGCGTTGGAGTCTCAGGGTCCATGAGTTATCAAGATACAGGCTCTTATTTTTCCCTGTGGACAAGATTATATATATATACCTCTCTCTCTATAGCTATATATAATATATATATATATATACATATATAAATGTATACGTATGACATTGGGTGAGCCTGTTCCCCTGTTCAACACATTTTCCTGATTGATTTTTTGGGGGGACACACAAGGGTTTACCCAGGACATTTGTCAAAAAAGAAAAGCAAACGGGGTTTGACAGGTAGGCTTGCATTCCCCCAGCTCCCTCGCCTCGCTGAGCTGAGGCAATGGATGGACATCTTGGCAGAGCTGGGTCGCGGCACCCAAAATGACCTGCTAAGTGTGGAAGGCTGGTTGTTGGCAGTGCGGGAGACTTTACGTCTTAAACGTGGCCGTGGTCTCTTTTTTGCTGGACATCCTTGCCACCCGTGACTTTGAATGAACAGTTGAAATCATAATCCAATCATTATAATTCTACATATAATATATAGATGTGTGTTTTGCCTATATGTCAAATCCTGACAAGCTAGAATGAATGACTCGGAATTGAGGTTCGTATGGATATCCACGGGTACCCACTATCGACATCTTGCTATCCTTGGCGCCGGAGGCTCCCCAGTATATTATGCCTGTGCATTTTGTTTTTGAAAATGGATAGTGGTAATATAGGAATCACAACCCAGAAGCTGCAGGACTGGCCGACTTTGGCAACATTTGCTCAGCCAGATATTGTTTACTTCTTATATTATGCATAAGCCGTGGAGTTCAATGGTGCGAATCTGGACAGCAAAAAATGTGCAGTTTTTACACGTTCAACAACGAGAACAGTTTAGAGTCTCTGGTCGTAGACATGCTCTTGTTTTGGGGAGTCTTCGAATTGAGGTTGAGCAGCCTAGTAGCTCACGCCTGATAGATATGCCATGGCTACGGCTCATCATAGATTCCATCTACGTCAAGCCTCACACCAGATTTCACAGGTTGTTACTTGGATAAATTATTTGCCTGGAATCCCGAAAATCACATGATTGCAAGTGTGCAAAAGCAACTGATTATCTGATGACGCCGCACTACTAGTAATCATGATACTAAGTTGGATGGGGTGCTACGCACATCGATCACCCAAAACCCAGCTATTTGCTGGGAAGCTTGTGGGAAGCTCAGTTTGATATCAGTAGTAGTCCCCTGACTTTACATTTTCAGGGTTGTGGTCTGAATTGAGGCGTTGGATTACGTCTTTGGAGGACTACATGCCCGAGGCAAAGAGGAAGGAACTCAAAGAATCTGCAGAACAATCAGGATTCGTCATGGTGAACAAAAAGAGGGATTCATCTGGAAGAGTTCGAGTGCACTTTGGTTCAAGTATATGGCAACAGGAAGTTGAAACCATGTATAATATATATTTAACTTATATTTATATATTTATATATATTTATAATTATAGTGATTATTCAACAAGCCGTACAGCGCCCAGTGCTGCCTCCGTCGGTCCCAGGTCTGGTGGCCAATCCTTGCGGGAATCTGCGGAGTATACTGATGAGTTTGCAAACTTCATTTGCTCGAAGTTTGCAGAGGAGGCCTGTAATAAGGGAAATTGCTGATATATGCTGATATATATATATATATATGTAAATAATATATATATATATGTAAATAATATATATTTATGTATATCCGGTGGGGCTGATTTTTGTTTTCGAAGATATCATCATATTATATAGTTAAATATATATATACATATAGTTAGGGTGAAGTCATCTTATGGTAAAGTCTTCTTTCTCTAGCCAGGGCTATCTTTCTAAATGGCGGCCGGGCTCTCAACAACTCATTGCACTGGTTTCCTTTTTTCTGTATGTGTAGACTTCCAATATCACAGGGTTGAGAAAACAAATTATGTTTGGAAAGAAAGTCAGTTACCCTGACGTGACTGTTCCAGGATACCACAGACCATCCCATCCTTGACCTTCCCGCGAGATTGGACGCAGTGCACCCAGCAGTTCCTTGGCGGTGCCAAGCACCGGGTGGAAATTGAATGGGTTGGTGTGCTTTATCAAATCATATATATATATATAGCTCCCAAAAACTGCCATAGCTTTTCAGGTATAGAATTAGTGATCATTTTGTGGTATATTCCCCATATATTGAAATATGTCCCATCATCTTGGTACATAACTAGTGTATATATCTGGATTGATTAAACATGGCTTGTCGCTGCACTCACGTCCCAGTTGGCAGGCTGCTCCCTTTGATTGGTCCTATGCCCAGTTGGGCCCTATCCGTGCCTTTCTCCAAAAGGAGATTGATGAGGGGCGATTTGTCCCCACACTTAATTTGCCTCTTTAGACCGACATGGATCAAGTGAGGTGGAGCCAAGCCCAAGCAATTCGTGATAGTTGTGATGTTGACATTGTGTGGATCTCCCCAGGACCCAAACAGGACAACTGTAACATGGGGATTTAAAGACCAAGTTCGCTGTCAAAAATCTTTGGGGGAGTGTGCGCACGTGTTAATACCCCTAATTCCTGCACAAGCTTACATGTATTGCAAGAACGCATGCAGCTACAGCTGGGCTGGAAAAAAATGACCGCGTGACAGCCCGTGACAGCCCGTGACAGCCCGTGACAGCCCGTGACAGGTGGTTTCCGGAGATTTTCGAATGTAGCCAAATTTCAGCTACATTGGTTCGAAATGTTTCGAATGTCATTGAAATATGATAACATTTAGTTATATCTCTGGAAACCGCCCGTGACAGCCCGTGACAGCCCGTGACGGCTGCACTATAATTGGTAGAAAGAATGTTGTGATCCGAGAATATGCTCTATTTCTCTGAATTTGGATAAGTCCATATACTCTCGAGCCAGTGCCAACCATTGGCCATGAGCAAAAAAGCAGCATCTGTAGATCCTGCCAAGGCGGGCTTTGACTGGTTATATATGTACGAAACGTGGTGGTTGACTTTTACCCCTATTTGTTCCATTTGATAATTTTTTGTTCTCCAAAAATCACCATCATTGAACATTTCCAAGTATCCCGTGCAGGTGATGGCGGATGCCTTGGCTGCAGCTGAAAGGCGGAAGACTTTGCTTTCTGTGGAATCTACTCCACCCCCCCGCCCAAAAAAGCGGGAACTCCAAAAGAGATCAGAGGGGTTAGCTTCTGCAAGTACTACTGCGTCATCATCTGGTGAGAAGGTTACCCCTGATCCCAAAGCAATTCGAACTGATCCAGAACCTCGGGTCCTTTTTGGGGGTGGCATCTCGGCATCCTCAGTTCTGATAGCTCAACCTATTTTCAAAACATCAATGGATACCCAAGAAAAATGTCCTCGGCATTTTCCTGGCAAAAGATTACATGGATATATACGTTTATAATAGCGGTTGGGGTGTGTCTGTGGAAAAAATAAGAACGAAACACTTCATTATTCCGGGCGTTTGTTGATTCAATATATATGTATAAATATAAATAAATAGAATTCCACTTTTTCCCTAGTCATTATACCGCTGCCGTGCTAAGGCACAGCTTCTGGTGGTGAAGTGCCAGCTGCGGTTGTGACTGGTATTCCCGCATCAGACACTACCCATGAATCACCTGTAGAGATCCCGGATGACCCGCAACCTATGTCACCGACCTTACTTGAGACACCCACGGAACCTGACATGATTACCCGTCGTGCAAGTACCATGAGTACGATTCCTGCATCAGAAGAAGAAATTGCAGGGATGGCAGCGCCTAGGCTTAATTACAAGTTGTCCTGCCTATACCTCCATCATCTCAGGTATCAAAACATATGATAATTCATTAGACACAGGTATTTTGAATGCTGAAATAAATGAGGCAGCTTTCGAGAACAATATTCCTGCACTTGCGACGTCAATGCCAGCAGTGCCATTGATGCCCACTTTCCAGGTGCACATTCGGTGTGAGTGTACAAGCATAGTTGTTTTTAAGACACCACCAGTTGGGGCACCACTAGAAGATGCCAAATAAGCATTAATCACACACACATGCACATGTACATGTTTTAGAAATATGTGCTTTTCAAACAAGTTGACTTCGTCAGGCGTCAAGCCGTGGTGAAGATCTTGATGGATCCAGCGTTTCCGAAGAGACCATCAACGCCCGTAAGAATTTTTGGGCCAAGTTTAAGAAGGTGAAGACTCAGAGCTTGCCCGACCCAGCAAGCCCAGTTGGGGTTGAAGCGGCAGCACCCGCCATTCCCAGCAGTGTTGAAGAGGCATCACCCGCCATTCCCAGCAGTGTTGCACCAGCAACTGAACCAGAAATTCCTGCGCCAACTACTGAGGTGGTTGCAACAATTGTTGCCCCTGAGCCAGAAATTCCTGTGCCAATGGCTACTGAGGTGGTTGCAACGACTGTTGCTGAGACTGATGCAACCAGCGTTGAGCCAGAAACTCCTGTGCCCACGACTACTGAGGCGTTTGCAAGAACTGTTGCTGAGGCTGGTGCAACCAGCGTTGAGCCAGAAACGCCTGTGCCAACAATTACTGAGAGACCTACTGAGGCAGTTGCAACACCACCCTTAGTAGCTCCCCCCACCACACCAGTTGCCTCTCTACCTGCCCATCCACCTGCAGAGACCAGCAAGAAACCAGCAGCTGAAGTATCACTTGCAAAGTCCGACAGTCCAACGGAAGAAGCCTTGAAACGATTGACCACTGTAGATTTGGAAAATGGACAAAAGCCTGGCGCTTTTGCAACTAGTGCAGTGATGTTGTCGACGCCGCAGTCTAGCATTGTCTTGGTGAAGGTGGGTGACAAACTGGAACCTGTAGAGGTAACCTTGTCAGCTGCACAGTGCCGTGCTGCTGGATTTGTTTTGCTGAGTGATGCTAAAAGCGGTGTGTGTGCTCCGGCTGAAAACCATGCTCAAAAGGAGAACCGTCAAGCCTTGGGACTGCCTCCTGATCCCACCGGTGTGTTGCAGAGTTTCGCCCCACCTCATTCTGCCAGTCCTGATTCTCCTGCCGGTGCTGCCCCAAGCTCAAGCATGCCTTCTGAACCTCCTGCCCTGCCACCTTCCCAGCAACTTTCTCCCCCACCATCAGAGACACCGCCCGGAGGGATGAGGGTCAAAGAAGAAGGGGATGACACCGATGCAGAGGCGTTTGCTTCACCTGGGACATGCTTGATGTTGTTGCAGTTAAGTAAATGCATGCATGCATGCATACACGCATACATGCATATGTGCATACGTGCATACGTGCATACACACATACATACATACATACATACATACCTGCATGCATGCATGCATACATACATGCATACATCCAAACATGCATACATATACATACACATACACATAAACATACACATACATATACATATACATATACATTTACATATACACATACATATACACATGCACACACATACATATATTGTCAACCCCGGATAAATACCATAGTCACAGTCTAGTAATGATGGCGGTGGGAGGGTGGTAATAGGATACTTTATTGGTACCCCTCAATTAAACAGCGTAGATTTTGTTGATCCTGGATTATGTCTATATATATATAATACATGTGGCAAAACATTGCAAACATAAGATTATGTATATAATATATATATATATAATTTTGGATATAATATGAGTTATGTCTTGGTTATGTCTTGAATCTGTGCAGGAACAGAAGAAACAAATCCGCGCAGCGAAGGCACGGTTGGACAGGTCTCTAAGGAGTATCTCATCCGCATGTAGGCAAAAGTATGAACGCCCATCACACATCTAAGTTGATAAATTTCTTAGCTAGTCGAGTCTCTTTTTTGAGGTGCTACCCACCCAGAAGTCAAGGCCAAGTTCGCCGAGCTCCAAAAGATCACAGCTCAACATGGCAACTTGCCCCGATCCAAAAGACAAAAAGGATAATCAGGTCGCGGGGTTGAAGGTGTTACCTAGATACCCACAATGCCATCACTGTCAGGTGCCCAGTCCAAGGAGGCCAAGGCGGTGAGAGCTCAACTATTTGAGGAGTTTGTTCAGGCGAATGAAGATTGGAACGCTTCCACCATGGTGATCAACTCTCGGACCACAGTCCGAAAAAAAGAGGGGAGTGTACAAATTAATGTCAGAGGAGGTGTCCCAACTGCACTACTCTTTACTTGGCGGTCTTTGTCTCACTCATTTCTCTTTTTCCTCATTATTGATACTCGTCTTGATTAATTATCATCTATATGTCTTGCTATGCTGAGGATCTCCTGGAGAAGTATCGCGGCAACAAGGACATGGTGGCGAGCATCATCAAGGACAAAGAAGAGTTGGGGATGTGGGAACGCAACCCTGACTACAAAGAGCAAAAGATGTACCATTGCTGGGATGCAACGGCAACAATCAGAGACAATACTCATGCGACAAGCACGGAAGTTACCACAGAAGGGGGCATTTCCACTCAAGATGCGAAGCCGATGTTGCCATGTTCCCAGTTGATTGGCTGTCCAGCGTCACATGTCTTTTCAACCTGGTGGTTTCGAATGGTTTAATATACTTCCTAGATGAGGCTAGACGCATCTGCGTTGCCAACCGCTTCTGGTGCTCTGGACGGCGGCAATGGTGACGAGCGAGATGACCGGAAAAAAAACAAACCCAAGACCAAGGCAGCCCCCAAACCCAATACTGAAAATAAAACCGGTGCAATCCCAAAGTTGAAGACTGCCGAGCAGGAAGCAAAAACAGTATCTGTGCAAAAATTGGTTCTTGCGATGTGTTTGAAAACATTTGTTTGCAATGTATATATGTTGCATATAAACAATTTTCGTTCTACATTTACACTGAGGCAATGTCAGCAGCCAGCAGTATGATCTTGGAATGCAAAGGTGCCTCAGCTTCACCCACATTTATAACTGTTTGATTCCACATCCATGCGTAAAAGTAGTTTAACAAATTACCGACCATAATCATCCGGGGTGTATTACTCTAATTTAAGTCCTAGGTTGGGACGCCAAGATGAGTTCGGCTGGCACGCCTGCACCTCAAGCAACAGCATTGATCAAGCCTTTTACCATTATTCGAGAATTTCGTATAATCGCTTTCACCGCCTAGGCCTGAAGAATTGAAGAAGGCCGTGCTCAAGGACTTGAACCACCACGCTTCTGAGATTTCTCAAGCCCGGGACAGTGTAGAGGCGATCTATTCATCAAGCCAGTCAGCATAATATATAATATCACATATATATATATATATATATATATATATTTGGCCTTTAAAATTGTAGAGACAGATAGATCAATAGAAAGATAGATAGGTCGATAAACAAAAATACAGATAAATTTATACATACAGTATATATATATATATATATGATCATCAATCATGAACTGGTCAGGGAAAAAGCGTGTCTTTGTGAATCATGTGCAGTGAGCGGCCACAAAGCATCAATGTTTTTTTTGATGTGTGCGTGTATGTTGGACCACTTGTTGCGCCAATTGTTTTGTGGCTCATCCCCGCTATATCTGACAGGCCTGTGTGGCTAGATCTGGTACTGAAGATGAACTGCGACGGGCAACTGCAATCCTTGCGACTGCTGTGAGCTCATACAAGCAAGCTGCCAAGACGTGTAGGAACTTGTCCGCAAAGCCAAAGGCCAAGGCCAAAGCGGCGCCTGGAACTGCTTAGGGCCAACGTCAGTGGCTCGGGGTGAACTTTTTGGGCTGTTCTTGTGTGCTCTTAGGATTGCCCACCCACAAGAAAAAAAAAGATTCCGATCGTTTATAGCAAGAACGACCCATGATTTTCCTAGATTTGGGAATTGGGCCGTCATGAGCGCACATGTTTTGGAGCCATGACAATATATGTGAACACGATGTGCTTGAAGCAGTACTTCATCGTGAAAGAGGGGTCCCTGGCAAGAGAAGCCAACCGGATCAACCATATATAATCTTTTATATAGATAAATAAATAGCATTTACATATCATTGTTAAAGTATCATGTTTTTCTCAAGAAAAATGCACGGTCGTGTAACATCTTTACTGCGAAAAGGAGTCATGATCGATCTGGTTGTTGGCTCTGCTGGGCTAGGTGGCGGTGAAACCGCACATGCAGCGACTTGATGCTAACAACCGGAAAAGGGGCAACCTTGTAAGTGGGCTATCCTCACTGTCACTATGATTGAGGGAAACATATCCAAAGTGTAGTTACCGATTTGCCACTTCCCTGATAACTGTATTTAAAATGTAGCTACCGAGTTGCCACTCCCCCGCACCATATTTAAAGTGTAGTGTTGCCACTCCCCCGAACGCAGATGTACCATTGGCAGAGCATTTGATCTCTACTCTGGGACGTGGCGCCCCTCGACTGCATGAATCAACCTCCAGCTTTGCTGACTTATTCAATGGTTAAAGCGTTCAACCAATACATGGCGTCGACTTGAACTTAAGGCATCTAGCTGCTTTGACCTTCAGCAAGCCGCTGCTGCTGCTGTGAAGGATTGGAGATGAACAGTAAACATTCTGCAGCATCTTGCGTTGTCAACTTTTCAACTTTCAATATATTGGAATGTGAATATCAGTAGCCTGCCAGCTTGCCCCCACTAGTCTATCCGACTCCAGGAGAGCAAAGGGCATGTCTCGCACCTGACGAAGAAGATCGCAGCCATTGCAACCCATGGCAAGCACCCAAGCAATGCGGAACGTGATCTCTTCCGTGTGTTGCAACTACCATTGGCCTCCTTGATTTGTTTATTGGTATACTTATTATCAACAAAGGGAATGCAGCTGATATTTTTTATGTTCGATCTTTGGGGTTGCTCATCCCATCAAAGCAAGTAAAGGGGTATGTCAAGTGGCATGTGAGGTACATTTGTCAAATCACCCCAAAAAAGTGGGACTTACTGGGAACTGGAATCTCAACCAAACTTGAGGACATCTATTTCACCCATGTGCCAGTGCGAGACATGACTGACCCGGAGAGAAAACGCAAAACAACTCTGCGGCTCCCTATGTTGCTTCCACATGAACTTCTAGAGTACCTTCATGCCTCCTGGTCTCAAGTGTTGGTCAGAATTTGAAACATGCCCCTTTACAATATGTCTATAAATATTTATTGATGGGGATGCTGGATTTCATATATATATATAGTATATTGATTGGGACCACAGGTTCTAGTTTATGTTGAGCGTTATATATATAACCTTCATTTTTTTGGGGGTATTCATGTTTGACGTATACCCAGGCCATATCCATATCGAGTTTCAAGTCTCCACCACTATGGCTACCAAACTGGCAGGTGACGGGGAAGGTCAACGTGAAAAAGGATGATGTGGCAAAGTTTTGGCATCATTGGAAGGCCCACATGCCAAGCCATCCTGCATCAGATGATGCCAATAGCAATGACGGGGTTATGAGGGTACCGATAGGGCTTGCTGGTGATGACGCGAAGTACACGCTTGCTGGTGCGAAATTCATCGTGGTCATGTTATCATCGGTCCTCTACAAAGTAAAGAGACATTTGGCTAGTCTGAGCAGCTGATTTGGTTTTGGATTTCAGCCCCAAAATTGTTTTGTTGACTTGCTTCCCATAAGATCCAGCACCACGAGGTCTGGATTTGTCCCGGTTCCCCATATTCATTCTGCGGCACGAGCTGTGTTTGGGGTGCAAGACTCTTGATCCCATTTTCAGAGTGATTGCTTGGTCCTTGAACGAACCCTGATCTCCATTAATCACTTGATTTATTTGTGTTTATCACCTGTTTGGTGCGTCGCTAAAATACTTGGGTCTAAGGCATGTAACATACACTAACGTCTGCAACATACACTAACATTCGGGAATGTAAGGTCTGGACGAGGTGTATATATATATACATATCTATGTACATATAAATATTTTTACATACCCCTTTGCCAGCTGACTTGGCTCAACGAACCAGGTTGCCTACATTGGCAAGTGGCCTGAGAGAGACGCAGATGGGGAATTGCTAGATAAATTTCGCAGAGCCAAAGCGAACACACCTATGAGCGAAGCTTATGCAACTGTAGAATACCGGGGAGATTGGAAATGGCACCGGGAATCATTTGGAATGAAAATGGGCTACAACGCTACTGCTGTTTGCCATATGTGTACTGCTACTACCAGAGCTGGCGATTCCCAGAACTTTGGTTGAGCATAGACCAAATAATTCGGATGAGTTTGATGTTGCTTCTTTATGTTCTTCACCCTATTTTTCAAGAAATATGTTGAAAGCACACTGAGGTTTTCAAGATTTGGCTCCTTCCCATTTCGCAGATACTCCGCGCCAGAGTTTTTCACGAAGTGCATCCATGCATGGGTATCACCTTTATGTATGATTACGGGGTTTTCACCGGGACTTATACGCATGTGTGCCATGCATACCATCCACTTGGGATTAGCCCAGTGGATGAATGCTTCGGCTATTCTGGACCTTTGCGATATATCTTTCTTCAAAGCTGAAAAACTCAGTGAGAAATTGGTCTCAATGACCCATGCGTTCAACAGTTGGTGCAGAGTGAACTCCATTGAGCTGCTCAGTCTGAATAATACAAGTTGTCTTTTGATTTTTGTTGGAATTTGTTTTTGTTTTGGTTCTGGTTGCAGCTTAAGACTGCACCAATTTGTTGCTTTCAGCCATCCCAGCTTAGGCACTACCAGCACAGCTTTCCTGTGGCCTTGTTGGGGATCACTTGTACTGACTACCCAGAACTCAAACTGAAAGCGTGGTCCAATCGTGTCATGGTGTCTTTCCTGGCTGTTTGTTTACAAGAAGCATGCAACAAGTTTGACAACGCAACAAGACCCAACAATCTGGCGCTAGCTTGTGCTGCTTTTCAAAAGATGAGTGAATGGCTCCTCCTCATCGAGATGACTCCGCGCTACATGAGCCAAGAAGAAGCCGATCACATTTACAAGTTGGGGTGTAAGCGACTCACTCTACAAACCATTGGTGCACTTTAAGATTTTTTTTGGCCAAAACACCTTACGCAGGTGATTTTCTGCGTTCTTTTTTGGTGTGTTGATCCCAGGTTTTTGGATGTTTACAGCGTGTTGGCTCAGCGAACTGCGGATGCTGGCATCTTGCGATACCCTTTGAAACCGAAACACCACGTGATTCACCTGAATTTACATTTGCTTTTTTGGTTTGAAGGGGGGTTGTTGGAAATCCCTTGCTTTTGTGAGGGGGTGTGTTATTGTTTACTCTTGTTGTGGCTGTGCTGCCCACCAAGATCTTTCAAGAACTTTGCTATCTTGGCACGATCGAGCTCTACAACATCCGCTTCTATCATACGTATATTGACGAAGATTGTATTGGTACATTGAAAGGACTCTGTAGAAAAGTACATAGGCGACTGCTCGAATTGCGTGTGTTGCTTCGGTGGATGCTACGGCTTCAGACACACGCTGTGAAATCACAGGGCTCGAATCGATGATTGAAAAACCGTCTTTTCGAAGGGCTTTCGGAGGGTTTCGGAGGTTATATTTGAATGTAGCGAAATTTTGGCTACGTTGCCCTATCTTGTACCAATACCTCGTCCAGACCTTACATTCTCGAATGTTAGTGTATGTTGCAGACGTTGGAGCCTAAGGGTATGGTTGAAAATATGTCGCAAACCATGGAAAGCAATGTGGTGAACTACTTAAAGCGATAACGTGATTTGATGGTGAAGTTGAAAGGTGTTGTTGTTTTTCGCAGCCACTTGGGATTGTATGGTAGGCTCGTATGCATTGTTTTAGTATTCGTCGGATGTGAACCCAGGGGCTCCCAAAACCCCTAGAGTTGCTCCCAAAAGGCCTAGAGTAGGCACTTCTGACCACAGAACTTGCTGCCAAAACCTCACAACACAGGGGAAAACAGAGACTGTGCTTGAGAAGCAATCTTTCACATGTTTCCTGATTTTACCAGATGAAATTATCGGTAACCAAATCGACAACGTAGCGATAACCAAAAATTGCCAGAAGAGGCCCTGGGCAGCCAGAGACCCAATCCATCCCTGGAGTGGCGCACTTCAATTTTGCGTCAATGTTTTGAAACATCTACTTGGGGTGGCCCAGCCTCGCCTTGAAACCTACCATCGAATAAAACTTTGATCTGAAGATCAAAAACAGATGAACAAAATCCGTGGAAGCGGAAGGCACGCAACAGTGCAAAACCAAGCTGTTCTGAGGGAAATTCCTCCTGCACTTTGAAGCCAAACAGTGGACAGCAGACTGCTGACCACCTATTTTTGATTCTGTGGATATGAATGGAAATGATCTCCAAATCAACAGCCATTGTTTGTCATGCTCCAAAAGCATGTAAATCAATATAGCGAACGATCTAAACCGATAAATTTTTGCTCATGACCGCCTTTGTGACCTTTAGTTTTTGTCCTTAACAAATATATATATATAATTATATATATATTTACAATTATATATATATATATACATATTATATATATATACAACTTATACTTTACTATGCTTTACTATAGTGCTATACTAGTTTATATTATATTGTATTAAATAATGTTATTTTCTTTTATGTTATATTTTATTTTATTATTATGTTATATTATGTTTTGTTATACGACAAACATAATATATCAAATAGTTTAAACAAATAGTTTTCAAATATTTGTTATTATAATAATTGATAATGATTTATTTTTTAGTCTGTTTCAATTTATGAAATTAAATAAAATCAAATTATAGTTTGAGTTTATCATATTATAGTTGTTTATCCTTTATTATTTTATATGTTTATTTTAAATTATATTATGTTCCATTATGTTTTTTCGTTACTATTATTTCATATTATATTTTTAAATTTTATTTTATATATGTTCCACACAATGTAAGATAATGCCTTGCTAGGTGCATATTGTGAGTCGCTGAGGCTTTGTGCTCTTGTCATGACCGTCTGGGCTATGTTGATGGTTGAGATAGTGAATCCAACCGTGAAAGACATGCAGGAAAAGCGCCTGGGCCGCGAGAAAGCAATGTTGCGACAAATGTTTTCTATTGTGTTCCCATATATATATATAGTCCAGTTATCACAGTAGGGTAACCGTTGTTTCGAATGGAAGCACGGTAGGGTTCAACATTAGACACATGAATCAGGGTGTTGGCAACCTAGATGGTGTTTGTGCCTTCCTGCGCCCAATGTTGCAAGCAAGTCTTGGTGGTTTTGTTCGGTGGAACGTCGTTTTTTTTTATCCATTCAGAAATCATCTCAGGATGGCGTATTTTGACAGTTGTGAATCTTGTCAATATGCGACATCTTCAGTGATGAATGTTCTGCCCTCAGCGGATGCGAACCTTAGACAAGCCAGAACCCAACACACTTAAGTCTTGTTGCATGCCATTCGGTCATGTGCACATGGTTTGTTTATGTTTGTTTGAATTGTTTCTGAATCTGGCCAATTTTCGACCACAGCTTTTTGAGGCGAATTTGTTGCTCTTCAAAACTGTGGTGGCTGGTGATAGCTGGGGCCAGATTGCAGTGCCAGTGATCCAAGAGAATCCAGGCACACTAGTCATTTTCATTGGTAGCCTGGTGACCCTGGTTTTCGGAGTTTTAAATGTCGCTTGGCAGCAGCTGGTTCTTTTTGCAGGTTTTTGTACTAGCGTTCTTTAGCCTTGAAAGCAGAGCTGCAATGCGGAAACTGGCAAAATTTGGATTCATGCATTATAGTGGACATTCATATGATCCCTTGCAATCTGTTACACCTAATATTGAACACCACCCAGAAACCACTGTTTTTGGTATTGTGGAACGCATTGGATCATATTGGACCTATTTATTTTGGGGCCGCAGCTGGTGTTATTTTATGATGTTTGCCTGCGCAAAGTGCCGTGTCATATTCGACCAGCATCCATGTTGGAGAGTTTCATGCGCCGGAAGATGAACCAACTTCGGTGTGACAAGGCAATAGTGCAGAATGGAATGGTTGATGATATCATGTTGATGATCATTGATGCAGCTTAACTAGGGTACTTTTTCTGATTTAAAATATTTAAAAGGATTGAACTGATTTGGGTGCAAAACTCACAGGTCCTGAAGTACCTATGGGAAAAAATATGGAAACATGTTGGATTTTGACAGTTGGATGATGAACTTGTCAACAAGGAACTTGCTCATTTTGTAGGGGTGCACTCTTGAACATAAATATCATAAGCATTTCTTAGTTTGAAGTCTACAATCACATGTTCGGATGACACATGGGTTGCGCATTTGGCAATGTGTATTTTGTCACTACTAAATCTTTTCAAGCCTAAATCATACTAAATCGCGATCCTTAAAAGATGTGTTCTCCAGCCCCTGGTTGATCACAGGATGCGCACAGATTTTCCAAGTTGTTCACATAAGATTCACCTGTAGGCAGCGTTGGTCCATCGAGATGCTGAGGTGATCGTTGCCGTTGTTGTTGATACTTTTGCGGATGCGAGGCCCCTTGGATTTTCACAGATCATCCCGTAACAATGTTGATCCGCAGAGCTTTCCATGAACGCATCCTGCGCCATTAATGCAAAGTAGTGGCCCCCTGGTTTTTTCGTTGAGGGATTCATCACATCCGTTTCTATAGATTAGCAAATATTATTATAATATGTATGGCCTTTTTTGAATTACTTCCTTCATAATTCAGATGATGAATTCATCATATACTTGTTTTAAAATCTCTCTCTCTCTCCTTTTTGTTTCTTGTCTATGCATCGAGCCCAAAAAACATCAATCTTCGGTTTCTGTTTTGGTGGCGCTTGTTGTTCTTGTCTCTCTTAAACTAGCTAATCCTCTCTCCCTATTACTAAAACACACCCCCTTCCCCCAAATGGTAAACACGGTGATCTATTTTTATTATTCTGGTGTATTTTGTATTTGGGTGCCCCTAATATGAAAACCCTAATTAAAAATCTATATTAACAAAATACAAAAAACTGGTTTTCGAAGCTTTCCCCTAATATTCCAGTGAGAACCCTAACAATTAAAATTAACAAACGATTTCAAATTTGATTAAATCCCTTATTTAAATCATATATATATAAACATGCCCAAAACTGGATTTCGAAGCTTTCCCCTAATGTTCCAATGAAAACCTTAATAAAAATAGAAAATAAAACTTGTGAGATGGGACCCTAACTTAAAAAAACCAGGTGGCAACCTATCTTTATTGATAGGGGGTTGAACCCATTGTTTCGCCATCCTGTTCTCCTATTGATTCTCAATTACCACAATTAAGAATCCAATTGTGCCCAACCAAAAAAACACGGAAGTGCCACACCAATCCTATTTTGTTTATTTGGGAGAGTTTTAGTAATAGGAATAAGGTGAATAAGGGATTACTATCCTTCCGGACAAATGCGTCCGGACATATGCGTCACCTTTCTCCCACAGGACGCTCATCGCCGGCAGCAGATGAATAAACACGTTGTCACTAATTATTAATATGGCCATGCAAGGCGACAACTTTTGCGCCCAAATGCATATCCCGCCCGGCTTTCGTACCTTCGCCCCTGACCTCAAGATTTGTTTTTGAGGTGATTCGCTACCACCCCTTTGACCAAGTAGGAAGCAGAAAACAAAAATCACGCCAAACTTCCAAACAGTCCAGCATCATATTTCATGGCACGGCATGATGATATGCCTGCGGTCAGTGGCACTACCAGATCGTTCATTTTTATCATGATCATGGTGTTTGCGGTTCCCACATTCGATGCTTGCTCCATCATTACACCGATCAGAATTGGTTGCTTTGAAGGTATCTCAGCTCTGTGAAGATTTGCGTTTTTCACTAACTCTTTGAAGATTGGTATTGCCCACGGTCCTGCTTAGTATCATAGGTTTGTTCAGATCCTTGCAAGTTCAGGCAACGAGATGTACAAAATTTGGCAGAGGAACTGGATGATGACATTGTTGCTGACAAGAACCTTGGGTGAGCCCATTTCAATGCCTCCGGAGGGGTAGAAACATGCTGGCTGATAAATATTGCAGGTTGCATAGCAGGATATCAATTTGACTTTGGATTAATGAATCATGTCATACGGCATGTGGTTCTTGTTTGCGATTTTCCGTTGGCGAATTGCAAAGGAAAGACTTGCAGAAAATTTTCAACCGGATTGACGTCGATGGTAGTGGGTAGCTTGGAATACTTCAGCGGCCTGTTTCACCTTTACCGGAAAACCAGAAAAGCTCAAGTGTAGCACACCAAAACCCACCTTAGAATTACCCTCTGGTAAACTAACACAGCCATGGAAAATCATTCTTTTTAATGGGTAAATCAACTATAAAATCTATAAATGGCCATGTTCAATAGCTTTATTAAATTTCCAGAGGGTAGTCATTATGTTATAGCTGCTGTTTTAAGATCTACATAGGCCTGGCGGCCTGATATTCCAACACCATCTGATCAGTTCCATCCAGTTCCATCGAGTTCCATCGTCGAATGTCACAACGGTCAGGCAGTTGACGATGGATGAACTCCTGGAAGGTGCTCGGAGCGATCCTGCCTTTCAGAGCCGCTTGAGGGTGACTTAGGCTCCGAAGGCCGATGGAAGACGTTGGAACCAGACAATTCTAGCCTCTGGTAAACGTTTACGTAAAACCATGGAAAGATCCACCATTTTTAATGGGATCACTCACTATGAATGGCCATTTTCAATAGCTATTTCTGAAAGGCCGGTGTAATGATGAATCCTGCAGAGTCCAAATTTTGGGGATCACTGAATGCCCCTATCCAAAGATTGCAGGCTGAATGCCCCTATCACCTTCCTTGCACATCCTGAAAAGTGTTTGGGAGCCAAAACTAAAGAGTAGGCCCTGTATCCCATTAAGATTCATGCATACAGTGGCAGCCTCAAACAGCCTCAAACCCTTTCTTTTTCCACACCAAAAAATCGATTTGGGGACTGTAAATGGATGTAAAAAGCCCAAGTTGGAAGACAGGGTGAAAGCAATGGAGCAGGCATGTCAGGTGCCCAATCTTTTTAGGTTCCAATATATACAGTATACAGGTTTCCAGTTGCATTTTTGGCTTTTTCCAGGTTTATGTTTTTATGTTCAAAACCGGATGCCTTCTGCAGCACACGTTGAGACATCTAAGGTCATGGACATCGATGAGAACGATCTAATGCAGTTGTTTTCAATGATTGACCCACGGCTGATCGCTGCGGAATTATGTGTTTTCTTCTTGTTGACGGTGGTAGTTTAACACCACTGAGCTTTCTTTCAGATTATCATAGATTCTAATGGCGAAATATCTTGGAGCTGCTTGTGAGATGTTGTTTTCTTGACGAACACCGTTTAATCCTGTCATACATGCTTAGCATCCTGCGGTGTGCATCGTGGATCCAGATCCTCGCTCTACATAGGAATCAAATGGCATAAACCAGCTCAAGGGCACAGTTTTGGCACAAAGGCCCAGTCTTTTGGAATGTGTTGTTCTTTGGATTACGTTTTCTTTCTCATCAGTCCGCAGCTTCTCACAGCAGCTCAACATTCAGTAAATGGCGCTGAGAAGGAAGATTTGAGTGAAGAGGGATAAAACAGCACCAATTGCCGACTGCCCCAAGTGCTGTAGCATGTTCAAGTCTTCAGGAATGCAATTGAAGTGTGATGAAGTGTGGTTTTGTTTGATTCTCTTCCCGGTTCTACACAAAATCAGGAGAGAGAGCACCCCGCCATCAATCTCTCCAACTGTGCCACTGAGGATAATGACAGTTCAGGTACCATTGAAGTGGCCCCTTGGTGGGACATTTGGATTGGTGCACTGCCAGTCTTTTGGCCGGCACACATTTAGGCCAGTAGAATAGACTTGAATCAAGTTGAATAAAGTCAATTGCGTGTAACATGTTTCAAGCCTACCAAAGCCTGGTATCTCACGCGCCGGCACAAGGCGCCGGTCAGCATGGTCAGCGGCGCCCTGAGGCGGAATTTATTGGACCTTTGAGCCGCTGGGCGCATGATTCAAAGACGGCACCACGATTCATTAAGTACAACCTCTTGCCTCTCAGCTGCGGAAAGGAGCGAATCTGGCTTGATGAAGCAATTTTGACTTGGTTGACTGAAGCCACAAAAAACAACCTTTGAAAGCGAAAGGTATTATATAGTCTTAAGTTTGAATAAAGAAACACATGTATCACATTGTATCACATGTATGTATTTAAGTATGATTTACTACGCAGCCACACAGGGATTCAAAGATGTGGTTCTGGGGTGTCCTGCCTTTCTCAGCATTATAGCCACTCTCTCAGCTGGCAAAGAAACCGTCAGATGAAATGCAGAGATACTTGCCTTGTTCTACCTGTCCTGCAATCCCGTGGGCATAACTGCACAATGCTGACAGGACTTTTTTTTGTCCACGAACACATGGACTGCAAAGGTGATTTCTTTTGCGCCCGGATCCAGAATGCTGAGGCAATCCATCAATCTTCAGGAAGATCTCTATGATGCTTGGTATCGGCCTTTGCCCAGGTTTCCCTCCCGCCATTCCCGTGGCAAAATACTCCAAAGATCATGCAATGACAGCATTCCATAGCATTCCATAGCATTTCCAGCATTTTTTGGGGGGTGGAGATGGTTTTACCATGGTTTACTTGATGTTCAACTGTTGTTTGCATTGTTTTTCCGATTCACATCACGGGACCTTTTGTTTTACAGGTGCCTCCTCCATGCGATTGTCATTTTCACTGGTTCCTAGGACATGTCGCAAACCCATTTCCATGGCTTGTCGCACAAGATAGATGACATACAGAACCAGCTGCACATGCTGCGGTGCTTGGGCGGCATGGTGCTGTGCATGAACAGCGAACAGTGCTGCACCCAAATGATATCATATAATATCATATGTAACCCTGATAGATATAGCAGTAATTCTATAAGAATGCTCTATATATTTAGTTTTAACATGTTGTCCGCAACCTTAACGTTCGCCCAGACTCATGATTGTGACATAACAGAACAATATGTCGATTGGGGAAATAGCATCAACTTTATCTTCATGAAGGATCAAAATTTGCCACCTCCTCTGAACAATACGTTGATTGGGATAATACATCAAATAACATCAACTTTATCTTCATGAGGGATCAAAATTCGCCACCCCCTCTGAACAATACGTTGATTGGGATAATAACATCAACTTTATTTTCATGAGGGATTAAAGCCACCCCCTTTGACCAATGTTGAAGGGGGTAATAACATCAACTTTATCTTCATGAGGGATCAAAATTAAATTTGCCACCTCCTCAGAACAATATGTTGATTGGGGTAATAACATCAACTTTATTTTCATGAGGGATCAAAATTAGGAAGGTGGGACATCAACTCCGGGCAAACGTCCAGGTTGCAGCGAACATGTTTTAACCTGTCAAAGATTTCTGGTGAACCTTTGACAGGTCTACAGTCAGTTTGAGTGATAGAGGATGGCCATGGTAATGCTGGTGCTTCAACGTTTCCTGGGGCCAAGGATGATGAACGGATTGGCGCATGCATGCAATCATATGCACGGACAGATGGATGACATCGCGTGATATTACGTGATGTTACATGATGTTCCATGTGACATTACATGTGATGTTACATGATATTTATTCATATGAATATGTATATATATATAATTATATATATACACATTCCGCATACTGCATACTCTATATTTTAATCCCACCGCCCCCTTGGAATCACAGGTAAGTACGTAGCAGATACGTTGGGATATCCTGTTCATTCCTGTTCCATGAAGAATCAAGCTCATACAGAATCACGATGCCAAGATCATCGTTGAAAATTCGAAGTTCCACGACGTTCCACGACGTTCCACGATGTTCCACGATGTTCCACGTGCCATTTTTCAGGCTCCAGATGACACAGAAAGTTTTCGAGAAAGAAGGGTCGCCGGGAAGGCCATGGCCATCACTTGGCTGATCTGTTGGCCTGTTGCCCTTTACTGTAAACGAACGTTACATAACGTTACCATCCCACCGAGCCAAAGCCCACCCGACCCAGTCTCTTGATGCACGCCATCCTTTGGTTACAAGTTCAGGTAGACGTTACCATCCCACCCCAAAGCCTCCCCAGAATGCTATTGTTCGAGAGTGACACTTCGCGATTCCGCGCACTGGCCAAGCAAGATCCTGGGTGTTGGTGTTCCAAAGTGACCCTGCGACCATGATTAACCAGTGGATTTAAAGATGTAGAGAGAGAGACAGAGAGAGAGAGAGAGAGTGCATTATATTTTCAGACAAACCAATGATTCTCCTTCAGCTTCTCCGGAAACTGTGGCTTGCTTTTCTGCCATTCGTAATCACTCGTTATTACAAGCAAAACTGGAACCTTTGGTGACCTTGGTGCGCCAGGAAAGCTGAAGAATATATGGACGGAACCAGATCCATAGAAACCACGGCCATGCACACTGTTTCAATGGAACTGGAATCCTCTGACTCAGCGCCCTGCCGTGCAATTTTTGGATGAAGCAACCCACTTTGCACGGTATTGCACGGTTGGGTGTAATTTTCTTTGCACTGCACTTGGCGACTTGGGGCCACATGGTTGGGTCATTTGTTCAAAATTAAACATGTTCTTGTTGTTTTTGGCTGTGGGTTTTTGGCTGCAAGGGCATAATACTACCGAAAACCTTGGCAGCCTCCGAAGCTTCGAAGGAACCAGCCACTTGGCAAGAGTGTCGCAGAAGCTGATGTGCTGATTATATATGATATTTTATAATTTATCAAAGGAAGTTGGGAAGCAAAACTTCCGTGTTACGGACAAGTAGAATTGTGAGACTTGACATTGATGAAGGGCGGTGTGAGACTTGACATCACATAACAATACATCACAAAAGAATAATAGGCTATGACACAGGGTGGTGACGAAGGGCAGTGGTGACCTAGGGAAATGGTGACGAAGGGAAGTGGTGACGCTTGTGTTGGGGAGGAAGCCGGAGCACGAAACCTTGCATTTTTCCGTGTAAAGTGGCTGCAGGCGGTGATGAAAGGTACCTTGTGTGGGCGGTGGTTGCGGCTGCGGTCGTTCCGGACGTACTATGTGCGTAGCTCAATGCGTTTCTTGGATCTGTGGTTGCAGATCGCATTGGGGGGGCCGCATGGTTGTTGTCATTTGGTGTTTCCATGTGCGTAGAGAGATGCAGGTTTGCTAAGGGATGCCGCGAAACGTATTGTAATGGCTGCATGAACGTTGCACGGGCTTTGTTTTGGGGAGGAAGCCGGAGCACGAAACCTTGCATTTTTCCGTGTAAAGTGGCCGCAGGCGGCGGTGAAAGGTAACTTGTGTGTGCGGCGGTTGCGGCTGCGGTCGTTCCGGACGTACTATGCGCGTAGTTCAATGCGTTTCTTGGATCTGTGGTTGCAGATCGCATTGGGGTGGCCGCATGGTTGTTGTCATTTGGTGTTTCCATGTGCGTAGAGAGATGCAGGTTTGCTACGGGATGCTGCGAAACGTATTGTAATGGCTGCATGAATGTTGCATGGGCTTTGTTTTGGGGAGGAAGCCGGAGCACGAAACCTTGCATTTTTCTGTGTAAAATTGCTAGTGGTGGGAAGACTTGTTGCAAGCTTTTGCGGTAGACAGTAGTACCGTAGTACCTTACGTTTTTTTTTAATAGGTTGAAATACAGTTACTTAGAATGAAGTTAGGTGAAGTTAAGATAGTTAGTGTTAGGACAACTTAGAACGAAGTTACTAAGTTCATGTTAAGTTAAAGTTAAGTAGCTTTTTTTTTAAAACGTGGTTTCCCTTTGCTGGCGCATTTTTTGTTTTTGTGCGGTTTTTGTTAGTAGAGGAAGGTGATCGCCACCACACTGGCTCATAGATCTCATGGTGAGGTTTCAGTTTGCACAGAGCAAAAAGTGGCTGCAGAGAAAATCTCATGGCCGACACTGGCCGACATCCAGCCGACACGCGGTGTGCAAACCTGCAACATGGTGTTTAATATTACTTTAGCAGGGCCGACATGC
>Ga0126342_10001880_pt1 | contig 31211 bp, 27 predicted proteins | sample Cyp1metagenome_FD_92528 | JGI IMG/M metagenome (GOLD analysis project Ga0126342, IMG submission 92528) | Coral microbial communities from Lord Howe Island, Old Settlement Bay, Australia - Cyphastrea 1 metagenome | ecosystem: Host-associated > Invertebrates > Cnidaria > Coral ...
CCTAACTCCTTGGGGCTTGGTTTCTGGCCCCTTACCTCGGGATTAGGGTCCAGTCCCGTTTTGGAGCTCACGGCACCCAAAGGTAGGCCGATCACAGCTCCGCTACCATGAAACTTTTCCTTGGCCCAAAAGCGTCTGGAATGTACACTTCAGATTTGTGCGTGTTGCACATCAACTGCATCACAACTACATGTCTGTATATATGCTATTAGAGCTGGAATACCGCAGGAGCAAACTAGTTTCAAATTCTAAGACTTCGTGCAGCGGTCTTTAAATCTATCCATTAAAGGATGGGTTTGCTAACATGATGCAGAAACAGCTGCATTAACCAACGCTGGAAAAAGGAAAGCTGCTAGTGCCGAAATTTGCCGTGTGAGAGGGAATGTGGGAATGTGCACTAACTAGAACTCTCTGAATCAGCGCGCCGCCGCATCATAACAATCATAATAGCATATATTATACTTGTATATGAAACGCGACTATTTTGATGGACATGGTGCTGCTTATCCTGGGTTCATAAGTGTTTGTTTGGCCGCCAGTGCCAACCAAGTTGGGCCAAAGCGCTGACGAAACACGACCTCATTCCCATCAATGTGGCACCCTTTTGAATAAAAACACGGGTGGGAAAAGGACGCATGGAATCAATGTTCGTTTCAATTGAGGCCGCAAATTCACGCTGTCGACGATGACAATTTTTTCCGGTATTGTTACGCCGCTTCAGCGGGAGGAAAGTTGGCACTAAAATTTCCAGACGTCAAGGCTGCAACATCAAATTTTTTCATTGAGTATTGCCTTTCCCCATCACTTAATCGAAATGCTTCAATCTATCCACAAAAAGATCCGCGATGCAGGCGTGAGGTGCCGCGAACAACATGTTCAATTGCAATGATGTTTCGCTGCGTTCCTGCAAGCCTTCCGCGATGTAAAATTTTATACCGTGTGCACGTCCTGATTGCCAGGTAGCACGAAAAATTACTCAGTTGCTGGCATCGATGAAAAAACATGTGTTATTTAAACAAATTTTGAAACCGCAAAAAAAAAGTACCTTTCGCCTTTTGGGTCGTTTTCATACGAGAACAAATATGCCGCATTTGCACTCTTTTCTGCCTTGTTTGGGAGATTTCTGCCGCGTGTTTCCAAAAAAAATGCAAGTTTCATCACTGGATTTTTTTCAGTGCCAGCATGTTAATCAAACAAATCACTCTTTGGCTGTGTTTGCAAGTCCAATGGTTGGGTTTCAAAATTTCAAGGAATCGACAACGGTTTCCTGACCATTATCGAGCCGAAAGTGGCACCACAGCACCGTGTCACCAAAACACGTCAAGGCAGAAATCCCAATTTACGCCTTTTTGACGGTTTTTGCGCCTTTTTGATAGGGTTGTGCATGTTTTTGGTGATGCAGTTTGTTCCCCAAAAATGCAGGTTACAACTTATCCAACTATTTCTGCCTCGACGTGTCCACGTCTACTTTGCAAAATGGTTCATTGAATCTCATTCATACCTGTTGATAGCTCTAGGGAGCATGGGTTTACTGAGTTTGTGTCACATGATCCCGTTTGCCAAAAAAAATTGCATTTAGTTCGGCCATTGCATCATGCCAAGTATCTGGCACCGACTCCTCTTGGCGTAAAAAATGCGTTTTGGGTCGTTTTGCCCTTTTGGGTCGTTTTGCCCAAAAAATATCGTTTTGAACAAAAAATGGTCACTGACGAAAAAGGTCAAAAACCGTGGATCTCGGATGGTCCAACATTGTGCAACCATACGCAGGCAATGTCTTTGCCAACCACGCATTCCGTCTTCTAACATTGCGCATCCCTTCTTCACGCTTACACCAAAAAAACGTTTCCAAAGTTACTTGTTCAAGGCACGTGGTTATTCATGCTGGATCGCCGGCAAACACCTTGCCAGAAACTGCCAGGCACATATCGCGTTGGACGAACACATTCAATGTTAACATGTCAGCAACGTTTCAGCTACACCAGACTGCTTTCACATCCAAACGCCTACCTAACTCCGGTCATACATGCGTCGCGCCACCAACACTGCGAAATTCCAGTCCTTGACGCGTCATGGCACCAACGCTACGAACACACACCGCTGGAAGCAAATTGGGCGACTTGGAACAAAAACATGCTGTTGCCAAATGTGTCCACGACAATCATGGGGAAATTCGGCGGTGAAAAAAACATGCCGCGCCCCGAATAAACATGTATTACAATTTGCGCTGCGCAACAGCCTTCAAAATATGCATCCTGGCCGAGATTGCCCGTTGCAAACCGCAATTTGTTGTTTTGTTTCTGCTTTTGGTGTTGTTTTTTGTTTTCTCTGATGATGCTTTGTGTGGAGGTGGTTGTACTTGCATTGGCAATGCTGATCGTTGAATTGATGGTGGTGATGTTGCAATTGTTTTCCTTTGGACACACCATTTGTACAATTGTGCCAAAATAAATGTCCGTTGTAAATAGTTTGCAAATTTGTTTCTTGTCCTGAAGGACCGTAGTCATTGACCCGGACGGGCGAAAAAAAAAATGTCGCCATTGGTGATGTTGCTGCTGTGTGGTGTGGGTACCACCGCCTGTGGGCCCATTAGTTGACTCGGAATCTGTGGTGGTGGTCGTGGCAAGTTTGTGTGCTTGTTGCTTTTTGTCCAACCGTAGACTTGGCCGCAATTGTATAGTTTGTTGACTTGGGATTTGCAGGTGGCAATGTTCCTAGCTGGATTGCTGGTGCTGGTGTTGCACTTGTCAACGGGTATGCGTTGACAACAACCGTCAGGTATTTGTTGTATTTCGCACGGTAGTATACTTGTCGTGTTATTGTCTTAACCCCGATGATATGCCTGGACATCCCGATGATGGACTCGTTCGTCATTGTGTGCCGTATGAGCCAAATGCTGTTGTAGAACCTCGGTGAGGCTCTGAATGTTGGGAAATGGTATCGCGTTGATGGAGGAAATATGTTGCATGTCGTAGAATCCATGGCAGGATTGGATGCTTGTTTTTGATGTGTATATCATGTATATCTGTATATCGTTGTTCGTTTGTTGACACCTATTGACCTATTGGCTCAGCGCCTTCATTTATCCAACCAGGGCCATGTGGAATCACCGGGCTGCCGTGTGATTGTGACGCGTTTCGTGATTGTGTCACCACTATGTTTCAACTCATTGCTGGTTCTGTGGTTTTCAGCAATTGTATCGGATAGTTTTCCTGATCTGGGTGGAAGGTTGTTGGGCTGAGTATTGCTTGTGCTTTACCGAATCGAACACACATTCTTGCAGGCATTGCGCCAAGTACAGAAAGTGTTGTGAGTTGTTTTGTTGTTGTATTGCCATATGGCCATGTTTGTCTCAACGTGGATTGCTGTCAGCACCGGGACGATTTGCTTGCCGTCATGTGCCTGAGTGCATGTGAAGTCTGCTGGTACCAGCTGCTTGCCGTGTTGTTGTTGATGTGGGTGATTGTATGCTGTGCCCTTTTTTGTGCATATCGGACGCCATGTGCTGTATAGCAGCTGTGCCAGATTGTGCTCCATTCTTTGTTGTTGCGTTGGTTGTTTCGGTGTAGGTATGGCTCTTGCTTTTCCTGTTGGTTGAAAATTTTCTGCATCATCCTCAACAGACTCCTCATGCTCGTGCCATGTGTCTTCCTCAAAGTTTGTGAGTCCCGTCCATTGTCAAGTCCATTGCTTGTCACGAAAGGTAGCAGCGTTCTCCGCTTGCTGTGCAAACTACTTTTCCTTTTGCTTGAGGTGGCTGGCAACGTGCCTGATTTGGAGCGTTTAAGTCATGGTTTTAGTCTGTGGGTCCAAGGTTTCCCCTCTATCGCCCCTTTCTTTTCTTCGTCGCCATCTTCCCCCTGTTCGTTATGTTTTCGTCACCATTCTTCCCGTCATTCGTTTCAAACAGAGAAATATGAAACAAAGACAACGTAGTGAATTTCCAATATGTGCGCAAATTACCTTTGCTGAGTTACCTATAAGTTCACAAAAAAATGTTTTGGCAACTTAACTATACAAATCAGATCAAAGACACACGAACTCCACAACCTCCCAACTCCCATAACTCGATTAGAATTGCGTCAAAAAATCGCCTAAAAACTAAACAACCGAACAAGGTTTACAATAGCTTATAACGTACTTGCAACAAAGGTGGCCAGTGTGCTCTAAAAAACAACCGGTCACCGAGCAGGTGGGCGCAGCAGGGGCCATGCGCAAAGTCGCTTTCCGCGACGCGCAGGCCCTTCCGCATACAGCGATGTAGCACAGCCGTTCCTTTCTTCACCACCGTACTTTGTCCCACTCCCGAACTCAGTTGCGCGTGGCTCCGCAACTGGTTTCATAGTGCCCGATGCCCCGTATAACGCCCCACCCCGGCTCAGCCAACCTCCCCTGGCATACCTACAAACATGCACCCATACATACACACATGCACTTCCACACACTACATTACATTACATTACATTACATTAGATTAGATTAGATTAGATTACATTACATTACATTACATTACATTCTACATTTACATTTACACTTGGATTTACTTTACCTTCACATACAGAGTCAAATTCACATTCACTTTTACATTTACATGTACCTTTACATTTACATTTACATTTACATCTACCTTCGCACTTGCATTTGCATGTATATTTACATTTACATTTGCATTTACATTTACGTTACAAATTATTATCAGCATCGAAAGACAAAGGTGGTGCACTCGGCTTCACTCTTTGGAACTTCGTTCTTGTGTGGGCGCCAAGTGACGGCTGAATACAGGCCATACCCCAATTGTTTGATTGTAGGCCCGGTGAAGTGTCAACAGTGCCGAATCAGAACCGAGAGCAGATCGGTCGATCAAGATCTTGAAAACATAGATGCAGTGGTCAGAAGGGCCAGACGCCAGTGAGCCAAGACGCGATGGAAAAACAACGTTTCAGATTCATTCATTGAAAAACTCACAAACAAGTTGGAGCAGTGTCACTCCACTCAAGCTTGGCATCATGTGCAACCTGCGATGTGCAGGCAATTGGCCGTCACTGCCTTTTTCGTGCTCTAAGCCCAAAAAAACGGTTTTCAGTCCAGGGTTTCGAATGTCGATAATCAAACCACATGTGAAAGGAAAAAACTCAGTGTATCATCTTAACATGACGTAACTTTTATCTCTTTGCCTAGATCAATCCAACAGACATGGCAACCATCCTGGAGTCCACTGCGTCATTTGATGCAAGGGCCCTGGAACATGGATTGACAGAAGGTCAGCTTGGGCGTCTGAAACTCAAGGGCCTCAACAACTTGTCCAAGTTTGCTTTTGCAATTTCCACGCCGAGTCCTGACGACGAATCACTCAAGACATTTCTCCACGATGACCCCGATATGGTCACAGTTCGACAGCTGGCCTCAATCCGCAGGCTCATGTTTGACGCACAAACACTTTGTGCAGCACAGGTCAAACACATTCTCGCTGGTACAGAGGCCACCCGCAAAGCTGAATTAGTTCCAGCAGAACGAGCCTAGAGAATTGAGGAACAACGTGCCAGACTTTCAGGCCTGGAACTACCTGGCTCATTAGAGAGAATGCTCTCACCAATCATACGATTACGTTGCCAAAATGATCGAAGCAAATGTCCCTCGCTACCTGGAACCACATCGTTTCACAACAAGGTCCTCTGAAGTGTCAAAAGAAAAACCGGGCAAAGAGTTCATTTTGGATCATTCCCAATTGATGGTGAAAGACTCTGAGCGAAAAGACCGATGCACCCTTTCCAATGACCTCCAAATTTTCCAAGCATTAACGAGGAGGTCTTTGGCATGTGACCTCATGGGTGTGTGCTCCTTCAAGACCATGGAGCGATGGCATCGCTTTTTGATGGACGCAACACAAGTTTCAGCCCCTGGCGGATACAAGGCGCCCACAACAGAGCAGATTCTCAGGGCTGACCGAGCCGCTGGGGTTCGCATGGCAGAAGGGGTGTCCTCTTTGAAGCGCCGAGCTGACGGAGTTCTGCCACTTGACGTGGCCCTGGATGCTTTGAGAACTGACCCCACTGTGGTGTTTCACATGGCGCCACTGCCCATGCAGACCAACACAAAGCCGGACAAGAATCATGACAAGCCGGGTGGCCCCAAGCAACCCCCGAAAAAGGATCAGCCATCCAACAAGACCTCGAAGGGTGGCAAGGGCAAGGGCAAAGGCCCGGGAAAAACTGCCCGTGGTCGAATGCCTCAAGAGTTGGTGGGGTTACACCAGAACCTCAAAAATGGCAAGAGGATATGCTACAATTTCAACCTCGACAAAGGGTGTGCCTATGCAGAAGCAGGAAAGGACTGCATGAAGGGTGGCCACTATTGCATGCGATGCCTGGGGACCCATCCAGCATACGAGTGCCCTTCCAAACCTAGTGCATGACTAGCTCCAGCTAGTCCTCGGCATGCTGCTACAAACGTCCTGCCGAGGGGCAGGCTATGGGGTCTACAATGCCGAAGCAACGTATGAATTCTGCCCAGAAACAACCATCGCAGCAGGTTACTTCTGTAAGTGCAGGTGCTTCATTGCAATCTTTTGGTGGCCGAAGTGTTCCCAATCCAATTTTGAGTACAGATGGTTTTCAAGCCAAGCTTGCAGCCCAGATATCTGGCAAGCCGTTGTCCAGGCTCTTTACAATTGAGATATTTTCCGGTACAGGTGGTCTGACAGCAGCGGTCAGGAGAATGGGACTGGCACAATCCATAGGCATCGATGCCCCTGTCACCAAACAAGTCAAGTCTCCTGTCATACAAATCAACCTTGCAGAAGAAGCTGGCCAAGCTGTTTTATGGCGTATTTTACGCAATGACAACGTTGTCGCAGTGCATATGGGTCTTCCTTGCGGCTTCGAGCCGAGCCAGGGAAATCAAGCACAAACGGCGGTACAACCCGCCACCACTGCGTTCCACGACACACCCAGATGGACTGCCTACATTGACAGGAGCATCATTGGAGAAAGTCCGCGCAGCCAATTGCCTATATCTACTATGCAGCCAAATCATGGAGTGGGCCACAGCCAATGGCATCATTGCTTCCATCGAAAACCACTCCGAAGTCATGTTTGAGAGACCTCGCACATGAAGAAGCACCTCCAAGGCATGCAGCTCTACTCCGTTGAGTTCCATCACTGCGTGTATGGGGCAACACGGAGGAAACGTACCAGAGTTCTTTGCAACCACAACTGCCTGGCCCCCCTGGGCCTCGAATGTGAAGGCAATCACCCACATGATGCCTGGGGAATCACACCTTCCGGCGGTTGGGCAACTGCAGCCGAAGTGGAATATCCCCATCAGCTTTGTCAGGCCTGGGCCAATTGTGTTTGCAGATGCTTTCTTGCCCTTGGTGCCATCGAGTCACCCCAGGAACTTACTCTCAACAGTGATATCTCTCTTGTGCAAGCCAGCAAAGTGGCCACTGGAACACAACCTTGGGGCAAGAAACTCAAACTTTTCATGCGAGAATACGAATACTTCCTCACCATACAAGGATCTCGGTCCATCCTGGGCGAACTCCCTACCAAATGCTCCCGTGGTTTCTGCCCACCACTTGCACAACTTCGCCATCCAGTTCTCACATTCCAGCTCCGGCTAAGCGCATCAAACTTCCCTATCAAGTTGGGGAGAAAGCGGAGTTTGACAGGTGGGAGACGGTCTATGGAATTTCGTGGGCCCCACAAGCATTCGTTGAAAGAGCGGCAGGGCGATCACACCCTGGCCATTTCCTTGACGGTGTGCACCCGGTCCTCAAGAACATGTCCGACAGTGGAGCCAACAAATCGCCTTCGTGCAGAGCCAGAGAGCGGTCTGAACAGATGAGGAAATGGATAACCAAGGCCACTGAACTGACGAAGAGCATGGAGGACGGTAAAGATGATTCGCCCTACCATGCCAAGGTCATCCTGGCCAAGAAAAACTTGAGACTGTTTGAAGAGATGATTAGTGCCTTTGAATCTCCAGACCTTGGACTGGCAAAAGACATTGCCCAGGGCTTCAACCTGATGGGCAACATACCGACTGGTTCAATTTACCCAGTCAAACCATCCTATGCCACGCTCTTGCCAGAGCAAGTCAGGGGCATGGCTGATTTGGCCAGGCCAGCAATTTGGGAAGCCGCCAAAAAGATCGTGGATCCAGAGATTGCTGCCGAGGTGTATCGCATCACGCTTGAAGAGAGAGACAAGGGCTGGCTACGACGCCCATTTGCACCTCAAGATCTCCCCAAGGAGGCAATCTTAACCAGAAGGTTTGGGGTGAAGCAGTCGTCCACCTTGTCGGACGGAAACCGTACAATGAAGGTGAGGCCAACCGATGATTTCTCAGAAAGTTGGGTGAACTCTACAAACTCCTGTGCGGAGTCGATCCAACCAATGGCCGCGGACTCCATCCTTGCAACGATGGTATATAGAGATCGCGCATGGGGGCATGAAAAACTCACTGGAAAGACGATTGACCTGCGAAAAGCCTACAAGAACCTTCCGCTGGCTGCTGAAGCCCTTGGAGACGCATATCCTTGTGTCATGAACCCTGAGACGGGCAAACCTGAGGCATTTCAGACGCTTGTGCTGCCCTTTGGGGCGAGAGCGGCAGTTATGGGTTTCTGTAGGACGTCCTATGCTCTTTGGCGCGTTGGCGTTAGCATCTTTGGGCTTCTCTGGACTGTCTTATTTGATGACTACTTCCTGGTGGCCTCAGAGCTTGAGGAGCGCCATGTTGACATGGCACAACGACTCCTGTTCCAAATCCTAGGATGGCGGCAGAGTTAGGGTACTTCGGGGTCGCTTAGTCTTTGCAGAAAGCCAAATATTTGGCCGCTTGTCAGGGCTTCACATGCAGAACGTCAGTCGGTGGGAGCATGCGGTTGGTGCAGCACCAATCGATGACGAACTCAAGATGAGTCTGATGTTCCTTAGAGACCGCGTTGTGAAAGGAGGACCTCGTACAGTGGATTCTGGAGTGGGCAAAGTGTTCCATCTTTATACTGATGCTTGCTATGAAAACGGCCAAGGTGGCCTTGGTGGCGTTCTCTACAATGAGCTTGGGGAGATGCTTTCCTATTTTTCGGCTCCTGTGACGAAGGCCCAGACCACTCAGTTGAATCCCCTGGGCAAGGATACCATCATTTTCGAACTCGAAACTTTAGCAGCATTGATTGGAACTACACTTCTACTGCATTCAGCGGCGGTAAGCCTTACAGACAGAGTAGTGGTCTTCCTGGACAATGATGGTGCGCTTGGGAGAATCATTTCCGGAAAGAGTGGCCTTGGTCTTGATGGCCAAAAAAGTTCAAGGAATCCTGGAATGGGAACAATTTCTTCGCTCTATTGTTTGGTATGAAAGAGTTCCATCTGCAGCCAACATTGCAGACCTGCCATCCAGAGGGCTGCTCGAAAGGTTCGATGTGACCCTTCGAATTGACATCGATGTCGATGCTACGGTGGATGAAATATTAATCAGAAAGACAACCAGTCCAAACTCCAAATGAATGCCTGACTTAACGATGTACCAACGTGGACGACGTGTCCGCTCCTAGAAGTGGGGGAAGGCGAGCGAAGTCCCCAACGTGTCAAAAAGACTGCTGCATGCCGTTCCATTTGAGTGTGCGATAGTGAAGACAATAAGGTTCTTCTCCCGTAGGGATAAGGCTTTATTGACAACACTAGAAGAAACTGTAATGTACAGTTGTCACACTCTTGGATGTCACTTTGTGCATGCTCACGGATTGCAATCTTTATTATTTATTCTATAGCTGATATCAGCTCAATTTTCCAGAAATTCTTCGATCCCACCTCCCACCCTTATTTCATCATATCATGTACCCATTGCAGGATTATTTCCTTCATGTTCCATGTACTTCTCTTCATCCAAATTTTCGATCCAGCCATGCATCTCGCTGTTGTACCAGCTCCACGATCCATCCAGCAGTTGTTGGCACCTATCATCGCAATAGAGCGTGTTCAACAAGAGATGGAAAAATGCCTGTACGAGCTTAGTGATGCCGAAGATGACCTTCTCGACCTCAATATCTATGGAGTACCTCCTATGTTACGCAACATTACTCATCAGTTGCGTTCGGCCATCACCCAGGTCAAGATCCACAAGCTGCGCCTCTTGTGCCAACTTCAACCCTCCATCTACTTGCAGTGGCGCCATCATCAATGTTTTCCCTGGTTAGATCTTGACCTGTGATGCTGCCTATAACCATAGCTCAATTCATTTGAAGGTGATCTGGCAGAGTGAATCCACTCATTTTGGCCTACCCACCGTGCAGGCGAGCGAAGTCCCCAACGTGTCAAAAAAACTGCTGCATGCCGTTCCATTTGAGTGTGCGATAGTGAAGACAATAAACATACATACACGCATACACACACACATACATACATACATGCATGCATACATACATACATACGTACATACATACATACACACATACATACACACATACACACACACATACATACATACATCCATGGATGGATGGATGGATGGATAGATAGATAGATAGATAGATAGGAAACCACGCTCAGTGAACTACCGCCGCATTGGCTGAGAAACAAAAAGCAAACGGTTTTCATGTTAAACGAACTACAGCACTCTTTCCCAATTTTCGTGTTTCCAGCATTCCTCTCAATTTTTTCCTTTGTCCACTGATGTGCGTACCTGCGTCCTCTTTCTTGTTCTCTCGGCTTGATGAAGGTTTGTCTTGCTGGTAAAAAAATCTTGTCACGTCTGGACGATTGTCGTTTTGTTGTGACACATATGCTTCCGTCCTTGGAACATTGTGAGCCCTTTTCCACAAGTAGCTTTCTCTGTGCCAATATACGTGGTTGTTGGTCCCTGCTGCTCTTGTTGTCCCCGTGCTTGTGGGTCGATTTTTTTGTTTGCTTCTTTGCATTGCTTGTTTGGATCACCGTGAGCTGACTTTCTCCTTGCCGTTTTTGTCCATTGACTTCACGTTTTTGAAATTTGAACGGTAAATATTAGTATGTTTCTGTGATGTCGTGTGCGTTGCGGTTGAAATTGTCGAGTTGTTGAGGGGAAACACGACAGTCTCTTGGCGTTGGGATGATCAGTTATTTCCCATTTCGTTTTTGAAGTGTGGAATTTCACCAGGTATCCTGCATGGTTGTACGACCAATGAATTGTTCATATCCTTGTGTTGTCATGGTTGTTGGGGCAATCGGCAATCATTGTTATCATGCCATTGTCAGTGTTTTGCACTTGTATTTGCATGTTTTTAGTGAAGTGAATGTTTTGGCAGGTAGTACGGGTTGTTTCGTTGTACCAGCCGTTCGTTGAAACTTTAGTCGTGTGTCATTGTTGGGAAGCGGCAAAACCAGGCAGGCTTGCTATGGCTCAGCGATGATTCAGATTTTTGAAGATGTTTTAAAGGGTTTGGAATTTTGTAATTTCCACAGTTCGCTTGGGAAAGTAGCCGTGATACATGAGGGTTCTTGCGCCTTTCGCGGTGCATTGCGTATGTCAATGGTTTGCATGCGGACAAGTCTTATATAAATTGTGCCGATTCCTCTGCATCTTGGTTGCTGAGCCACCTTAAAGTGGTGTGACAAGACGGCGGCTTAGCGGGAAATTTCACAAACACAGATTGAATGATAATGCATTTGGTGTCTTCGGGAACTTCGGGTTTGTGCCATGTCCTGTGCCCTTGCCATTTCCGAACCACCGCGTTTTGGCTCGCCAGTGTGATGTTGTTTCTGCAAGCAAACGTGGTTCATGTATTAAACAATACCATGCTGAGTCTGCCGAGTTTTGACAACTGCAGTTATTTTGTGGTTTTCCACTTTTTCCACCATCGTCAAATCAATTATATATTTGAAACACGGTTTCTCAACTTTATTGATCATGTCAATTTTTTTGAAATTGCTTTTGTTTTGCCAACCTCTGTGTTGTGCAAAGTCGTGACGATATTGTTCAAAATATTGTCATCCTTCGTGCTATGACAGATAGCCAGGAACTATTCCCAGTCCGGGGCTGAACTTGTGGAAAGGCGAAAAAAAATATCCTCTGGTCATCAAACATGGTGCAGGCTGGAAACCACCTAGATATTTGGTTTGATGATTTTCCCATGCGTAAATAACAATACATATTTTGGATAAGGATTTCCCGCACATGTTTGATTTCCGCAGGACCACAAATGATTTTAAAAGAGACCCGGTCGAGATGGGTGGACACTTGCTTGGTATTGAAATCCTGAGGCGAGAAGGGGAGGTGGTCGCACGATCCTTGCGCCTGTGTGATTCCCTGAGCAATGGGAACCTGGAGGAAGTTCATGTCGACGGCGGCATGGTGGTTGTGTTGTTTGGTTGGCAATCTTCAAGTGCAGGGTTAGGAAAATTGAACGGTTGTTTAGCCAATGCTGGCAACTTGTCGTTTTCTTGTCGAGTGCTTGAGTTGCCGCCTTTTCCTCACACGCAAAAAGAAGTATATGATCAAACAATTAAAATTGCAACCGCAAGTAGGACGCTTCGATTGAATTTTAATGGTGATATTATGATCTAATCAGTGGATGTGGGTTGTTGTCGAAACATTGCCACCACGGCACCATTTTCCATGGCATGGGTGACCATGGCATGGGTGACCAAGGCAAGCTGATGAATTGGAAGCGGTCATTGCGAATCTTGACTGTGTGCTTCGCTGGATTTTTTCTCCAATGTTGCAAGGACGATGGGCAGAAAACAATCCAGAGAGAATGCTCAGCTGAACAGGATAAAAGTAATTTGATGGTTGAGTTGATGGTGAAAATTGTGGTGATAATGTTCTTGGCCCAGGAAAGCTGAGGAAGTTGTACATGATTTCGATCCCCAGGACAGCTGTGAACCGACCTGGTGAATCTGCATCCTGCCCTGTTACATTGGTGCAATGGATAAGTTTCATCGTTGATTGGATGGCTTAGCTGAATGTAAATGCAGATGGATTTGTGTTTGGCAACCTTCAAGAAATGCGGTAAAATTAAGAGGAAAAAAACAGGCATAATAACTAACCAAAAAAACAACAGTGTCACCAGGACTATGTTCGACCTGGTGTTACGGAGGCAGGAAACTGAGGGTGTAGCACTTTGCCATTACAAATGATGGTCATCCCCCGATTTAACTACATCCGTGGGGTTTGATAGATCAAATAAAAAATAAATAGATAAATAAATAGATAAATAAACAAATTAATAAATGAACCAATAAATTTGTATGCTCTAATTACTGTATGTGATGGATGACCATACCCCACAGTTACCCATGACGTCCCATGACGGTGGCACATCATTGCCATGGTGAAGATAATCTGTCAGGGTTGACACGACCTGAAAAAACATGAGTGGATCGTAAAGGGTGATCTAGTCATTTCAAAAAACTATACCTTTACTTATCACCAGAAAAGGTTTGAGTTTTGTCACTGTTTCAGGGGTTGCTATGTCATACTATATCAGGAGACTCATGGCTAGACAAGTAGTTTGTCACTATTTTGTTGTGATTTTGACAAACCTGTAGTCATAAATAGTAATTTCCATAATAAAGATGCCTATTACAGAGCATCTCCACTTTAAACAGGGTGGATTCTCCTAACTGCTTCATGCCATGACAGGCCGAGGTCAAGGAGATGAAAGCAGCCTTTGATCTCATCGACTCGGACGGTGGGGATTACCCAGAGAGCTGTGATTGATCGGAAGGTAATCTTGGACGAGGCACATCACTTTCAAGATGCAAACTTGTGGAAAGTCAAGACTTTGGTCCATGATTTTGCCTCTTGCACTTTCAGAACAGCAATGGCCATCGCTACGCGGCTTTGTCGAACCCCACGATGTCCCATGTGTTGAGCAGTTCAACATTGTCAGCTTGAGGCAAAGGCAAGATCAATTTGGAGGCTTTGAGACGGAGAGGGTTCCCATCCGATGATTTTGCGTTCCATGTCAGTGGGGCATGAGTTAGTTTGGGAGTTCACACCCATCATTTTCACAGAAAGTTGGTGGTTTGTGGCTTGGATTCATGGCCCCAGTAGATAAAATGCACACGCCTCCGCTTGACACCGGGGGGATCCTGACCAGGATTGCATTGACAGCATGGAAAACCTCGGATGGGACAGGCATCAGTGGGCCCTTTTTTCGGCACGCTGGTTTTCACAAAAAAAAAGTCGCATGTTGTTCCAACGCACTTTGTGGGCATTCAGTGGTATGCCTCACGGGTTGATCATCAAACATTTGCGGACAAAACATAAAAACTTGTTGGGGGGCTGTGTTGCCACTTCTTACCGGTGACAGGTGGCAAACAGTTTGTGGATTCAGCCATGACTGTAACACCACCTGCAGAATCCCAGCATTCAAGGTAGGTGATGGTAGGATGAGTATCATCCCTTATGTGGGTTTGGTTTCGATGATTTATTTACAAAAATACATCTGGCATGTATGGCTTGAAGACCAACATGCCCACTTTGGATGGTTATGGAAAGTGACATCGAACCATTGGGCCATGGATGGCCATGGGCCCCCCCTTTGTCGCTATCCGGCTATGCCCGGCTATGCCTTGGAGGTTGGAGCAGGAGCCGTTAATGGTGGCTCTTCGCACCTGCCGGCGGAAAGGTCACAAGATGGATTTTTCAGGAGTGAAAATCGGAGCGGATTTTGGCCAGGTGAGAAAAATCTTGATCATTCCAATGGGGAACATGTGAGAAACTGAACCAAGATATTCGGGCGCTGCCTGCGCAGCTGGTATTTTGGGGATGGCACCCACTGGGGACTGGTTCTTGGGGTGCCATGGCAGCGAAGCTTCGAGATGTCAGCTACTTTTGATTGAAGAATCCCAGCTACTTACAGTAGCTACTTTTAGATTGCTCAACCAAGGACCTTTCTTTCTACCAGGTTGTTTTTTTTCCCTGGAGACTGGATGAGACTTGCTGGTGACGCAGAATTGGATGTTGGGGCCATAAAAAAGATATTTCAGGAACCCCCTATCACTGCTGAAAAAGATTATTGTTCCCAACCAATTTCCTGCAGATTTTCCTAACCAATCCAGTGATGGTGAGACCTGGTGACCAACTCCGCCCCGGAAGGATTCATCGACGCCATTGCGCCCCTGCTGTCAGCTGCTGAGCCAACTCAGGAAAGCGTCCGCCGCGCCTGGCGCTTGCTGGATGAGAATCGGAAGGGGCACATCGACATGGAGGACCCCTTGCGTTGTTTTTTGCTCATGTATTTCATGAAAACCTGAGGAATTGCGAATATTTGAGCAAGAACTTGTGGATGTGTAATTGTTTTTATACCCCCCACACACACACGTACATATATATATATTATATATATACACACATATATATATATATATACACATACAATGTCTTCATGATATCACCATTTCCTTTCCATTTTTTTAGGATGATACCTTCCTGTAAAATTTTAAATGGATATGTAAAATGGTGTAGTTCGCTTCCAGAAACCAATGGATGCAGGATCTGAGCCGTGCCGTCCACAGCCACGGCTTGGAGCTCTCGGTGGAGGAACTGAGAGATATGGCGCGGGGGCGCCTACCATCTGCGGGGTTTCAATCCCACCCATGAATTTACGGTGACTTTTGGGATAGTTTAATATTGGTTTTACATGGTTTTACCGTAAAATATACTACGATCGTATATGGATGTATATGGGATATGTGATGTATGATAGTCATGTGCCCCTTATCATCATGGCATATAGGGGATATAAAGAGTCACTCCAGCATTCTTCATGGGATATATGATCATGTAGTCATCCTCGAGCAGGTTGACCACTTGACGACCACTGCGTTCTATGTATTTGAGCTCCAGCTATTTTAAGTTGCTTGAATATGTCCGTGTCTGTTTTGAGAATGTTTTGACTCTTTTAATCCCTGCATCTTGTATACTTGATCTCCAGCTGTTTCAAGTTGCTTGGAGGTCTCTTCTTTGCTGTTTTGCGGGATGTTTTGACTCTTCAGACCAGTGTTTTGCATACTTGAGCTCCACGTCTCTTCAACCTGTCTGTTTCGCGGAATGTTTTACCAAGAATGGAATCAGAAGAACAAAAACCGAGAAACACATCAGAACAACAAAACGCCAAGCCTGACAAAGAAGCCAAAAAGGTTTTCATTAACGCAGATATTTGCGGAGTTTTTTCCAAATCATAGGAACATTTTTTTCCAAAAGTGATTTTGGAAGATTCTGATTTCAGAGCACTTCGTGAAGTTATGGTGCCTCTATTGTGATTTATTCAGAGGATCGCAATTTGCTTGACATGCAACAACATTTGTTGAACATGGGCACGAAAATTATACATATGTCCACGTTGTTATTATGTTTCATCTCAAGCCTCGCATGGAGGTTCAACCGCCTTCAGGGTAAGCGAAGGCTGCATCGTACATACGTAGGTATGTAGATGTGACCTTGGTAGATGACATTGTCTACACACAAGCCATTGTCAACAATCTCGCTGTGTACAGTGTAGAGCTTCAACACTATCTGAGTGCGAAAGCAGTTGAAGGTGGTATGCGGTATGCGGTGTTGTTTCAGCGGTCACACTGGGTCAAGGGATACTACGTTCCAGCGGTGGTTGCAGCAGCGAATGCTCAGCACCCTGTTTTCCGAGTGCAAGAACGAAAGTTTCGTGGTGGGCCTTTGATGCTTTGGGACCTCGTGGCTCATTTGAGCATTTGCTTCGTGCAGCAAGAGTACTGTATTCGATCATGCAGTCACTTATGTATGTGTGTGTGTGTAAATGCAATGGTCAAATGAGTCAAGACACATATCCGAGCAATCAAAATTTTTGGAGCTCAAGCATGCCAAAGGAAATTGTCAAAAGAGTCAAAACATCCCTCAAAACGGAGATATCCAAGTAAATTAAAGTAGATGGAACCCAAGTATGTATACAAAACTGAGTGGTAAAAAGAGTCACAACATTGCGCGAAACAGACACATTCAAGCAACTTAAGATAGCGGGAGCTCAAGTACATAAAAAAACAGTGACCAACAGATGGAACAGTGGGTAACAGGGTAGTCCCACTACCTCAGCAGAAACCATGGTGGATCTAGCGGCCCCCAAAGATCGATACAAAAGTTGGATACCTCGAAAGTATAGGGGGCACATCATTTTTTTTTTCCAGGCATGTTTTTGGGGACCCCTTATTTATGTTTGGTACTCAGTTTATTTGGTGGTTGTTTTCATGGGAGTATAATAGACCGGATATAATATGATATGTATAATCAACAAAGTGATATTCGCACGTCTTTGAAAATGAGGCACGTATCTATCAAACAATCATTTCAAAGGTGAACCATCGATGATGAAGCATCAAAATTTGCAAGATCCTACGACGGTTTGATGTCGGACGATTTATGGGAAACCATGGGACATTGGCTGCAGAAAACTGGGGAAACTGCTGGTGTAGGTTTTATTTCAAACCAATCCGTTGAATGTTTGATTATAAATTATAAATCATATAAATCTATAGGGGTCTACCAGCCATAACTGGGGATACGTTTTTCTAACCAAACCAGATCCGCTTGGTGGTTTCTTTAAAATGTTTTATGTTCATCCCTACTTCAATGATGATGATCCCCGGCATGATATGGTTTTTGAAACAGCCGACCAACAGATGTGTGGAAAGTTCGCGAACTTTCACCTGCACCCCGCAGGTGGCATACTGTGACGGAAATGGCAGTGGCGAGGTGCACCGGCAGTAACTTGTAACGTAGAGCAGCAGCCTTCATTGTGTTGAAGTCCTCAAAACTAGGGGTTTGCCTGTGGGTCTGCATGCATATGGTCCCATTTCGACAACCCAAAAGTGGCAATCAACGGGTGACAGAATGGCACCTTCCAGATTCCGAGATGTTCTGACACATCCATTCCTTCCAACATTCCAGTCATGTATGGTTGGTACAACACACATATAGATAGATATACACACCAATTAGTAAGGGCTTACTTACTAACCATCGATTGTTGAAGGGCTTCACCATTTGGGGGTCGGTTGATTCCTCATGATTCAGTATGGCTTCCCTGGAGCCCCCTCTGCAGATCACCTTTGATGAGTTCTACCAGATGCTGTCGCACAATAGCTCGATCTAATGAGATCTCGGCCGGGCTTCCTCCAAATGGAGGAGGCCCGAAAAATGGCCGTGTGCTGCGCTTAGAAAAAATGGAAGACTTGTCTAAAGATTGAAGCTTGGGTGACTCTGAGTCCCAGAAGGGCATCAGTTCGCTTGGCATGTGTGGGGCGCCTGTTAGCCTGGGCATGGTGCCCGCATCTTGGCTGTAGCTGTCAGGGCAACCTTTGTGGATCGATGATTCCAACAGATCCAGTTTGCAACGGAGCTGCCAAGGCTGCCAACTTGTTCCAGCATTGACATTCTTCACATGGATCTTTTGGTGTTTCGCCAGACTGAGCTAGGCAGCAAACTTGTCAACTTGTCAACACTATATCCTCGGACAGTGCCAGCTGAAGTGGAAGAAGATCTGGGAACAAACTGAACAGACCCACTCAAAAGCCTCCTCCTATGCCAGTGCCGCCGCGAGTGGACAGCCATTCCATGGCGAATCCAACCTGCCACATCGAAACCTCCCACGGTCCGGGCATCTCAGTTGCTTCATGCTTGACAAGTGGGGATATACCTTCCAATAAATGAACCTAGATATGGAAAATCCACCTTTTGTAGATCAATTTCCCAGGGAAACCCATGGATTTCCACAATTTTTTGTTAGTTTACCAGAGGATAGGTAGCCGAACTTTGGTTTTGCTTTGCCAAACAAAAATCCACTGGAACTGCCCGAAAGTTTGAGCCGCAAGGTGTGATGGTGGCCGAGATTTTTCTGGATCGGGTGCGGGCCGCGGTCTGCCGGGCCTGGGAGATCCAACAGTTTGTGCCAGTGCTGACAGCCCGTCGATGAAACTCTTCCCTGGATCACGGCAGTTTTTGGGACAAATCTAGCAATTTGACTTGGCAATTTTGATTGTGGGGGTAATGTTGTAGAACCATCCCCAATCCAGAAATGGGTCGTAAAAACCACCCCCAATTGGGAGGTTTAGAGTTTAGAGATGTTTAGAATTTACCATGGTTTGCTAGACCTTTCCATGGCAGTTGGACCACGCTGTTTCCCTGCCATTTGGCTCAACAGCCCCCGCTTCCGGGGGGTGGCCCTGGTACGCCGGCATGATTGGTCGGCGCAGACTAGTGGACCACTGAGGTCAGAGAAAGGGCAGTTGGAAGTACAAGGTGGTGCCCCCCATAGTTTTTAACCACCATTGATTATAGATATACTACATTATACTACAACTTAGTGGTCTACAGGGTATCTAATGGGCTCGGTTTATCGAAGTTGGGCCAAGTTGGGTAGCCATACTCCCTTGCTTGATACTTGGAATGCACCGTACAAATCAAGATTTGACATGAAATCCCAAGTTGTTGCATGGCGAACTGGACCAAATGGTGCCAAATTGCAGCTGAATTTTGTTGGCTCCCCAATTCCATGCACCTGGATGCGATCACCAAGTGCCACAGGAAGTGCTAAACATGATGGCTGCCCTTGCTGGTTGTGGCGCAATCTGTAGTGCGGATAGACGTGGATAGACGTGGATAGACGTGATAAAAAAAAGATGAAGTCAACGCGTCAGAACTCAGGAGTTTGTGTAGGGGGCTGGCCATCTTCGATCATCTTCACTCTTCACAGGTCAACTTTCCCACAGCTTCACAGGTTTTGGGTGTAGTTGAAATGCCTCCATCTGCCAGTGGCTTGGCGCAACTGGTGTTGGCAGTGAATGGCCCTGGGATAGAACCACGGTGGCTGGGATGATTTTCTGCCAGCCAAAAATAAGATTGAACTGACTAAAAATAGTAGATTTCACCAACACACACACACACATACCAGTAGGCAAGCAACAAGGCTCGGCAACGATTCCTGGCTTCATGCGATTCTCACGTGTTCGCTGGATCCGTGTTCGCAAACCAAACATGTTTGCCCAGAGTAACGGGAGGTTGCAGGTCTGAGCCTTTGTCAAGACTGGGCCTACCCATCCTTTTCTGTTATCCGCCCCATGTGTTTTGAACGCAAACTCAACGGCAGTTTTCAGGTTCAAACCCTGAAACTTCAGGTTTGCATTGCGATGTCAATGTTGCACACAACTCTGTAACTTTTTTTCTAGTGTGGGGGAGGGGGGTCAGCAAGTACCAGCAAGTTCATGTACTCATTTGTCCTCACCCATGCGATGGTTGATTCGTAGTTCAGGTATGGCAAGGAGTTTTGAACAATCTCAACATGAAGGAAATATCACAAGGGGACCCCTGGGCCAGGAATTCAAAGGGTGAATCATCTACACAGGAGTATACAATGTTTTTTCCCGTCCATTTCCGGATTCAATATTATATATATATATATTATAATATATAATATATATATATATATCTATAATCGCAACCCCTCAAAAAAGGAAACTGGGGTCAAACATGGGGTAAGATAGAAAACCATTATCCAACTATTTAACTTACTGTGGCGAATTCTGACTACTTTTCAAACTTGGAACCAGCCATCCAATATAGCACGTCCCAAAACAAAAAGATAGAAACACAAAGACAAGTATGGAAAAGGATCGACGTAGAATCAAAAGTCCTTAAGTCATAGTAGTGGTTATAGTCGGACACAGTTATAGTTATAGTCATAGACATGGATACATAGTTATGTCATACTTATATATATAGTTCTAGTGGTGAATTATTTTTCTGACTGCAGACTGTAGTCGTGGTATTACCTTTCCGTTTCCAGCCATAATCATACTTGTAGTCACTTTTAGGTACAGTGGTAAGTTGTTTTTCTCCGTTTTTTGGAAAACAGCTACAACTATGCCCCCGACTACAACTATGACTATAACATACTATAACTGTAAATCAGACACTACAACTATAGTTGTTTTGGAAAATCCGCAGACGTGTCAAGTTCTGTGCCCAGGCACGCGCTTTCGTTCAGCAACTGCTGCTGTACAGGGCCGCACAGTAGGGCCTGGGAGCCAAGGTATCGGAGGGTAGATGTGCTTTTCCCATTGGTTGGTTGATGAAAAAGAGGGTTCACCACATAAAAACAAGCTTTTTGAGGTAGATGATAATTTCAATTTACCCAGTCGGCCCTGATTTTTACCGTAAAAGGACAATATTGATTCGCAATGGGATATTTGTGGAGTTAACCACCTGAAACATGGCCATTCAATCCCATTTGCTGGGGACAATCGAGGTCAGAATTTTCTTTTAAATTTCCGACATGTACCACATTTTTCAGGACAAACCAGCTGATTCATGGCAAAACGTTCACCATTCCGGATGGGTTCCCGGTTTTTTATTCAGGTCCAAACGGAGACAGTCGCAAGTGGCAACTCCTTCCATCACCACCTTGGTGCCCGATGTCCTGCAAAGTGCAGGCACTCTTTCTGTCGAAAGTTTGGGTGTGGTGAAAAGAGTCTGAGTAGATTCAATCACTGACTGGGCAATCAATTAGTCCATAGATTGATGGATGGATGGATGGATGGATGGATGGATGGACACACACACAGAGATATCTATCTATCTCTTTGTCTGTCTGTCTGTTTGTCTGTTTGTTTGTTTGGTTTTGTTTTGTTTTGTTTTTGTTTGTTTGTTTGTTTGTTTTTTTGTTTGTTTTGTTTTGTTTTGTTTTGTTTGTTTGTTTTGTTTGTTTGTTTGTTTGTTTGTTTGTTTGTGTGCTGGTGTGTGTGTATATATATATATGTATACACACACACGTACACGTACACACCCATTAAAAATGGATTCCCCTAGCATGTCTAGCATGGGACGGATGACCATAGTCCACGAATCCCATCTCTCGAACGGCACGTCCATCGGTCCATCGGCACGGCTGGAGGACCCCGGATGACGGTGGCGGCCAAGCGAAATATCTTCATGCATGCGAGGTCTTACTTGCATCTTGACCAGCTTCACCGAACGTTTTTTTTATTCAAGGTCGATGAGGGTATCATGGGATGCCAGATTTTGTTAAACAATATATGGGGTTAGAACGGATTTCATTAACCATATTGGCTCGATTTTGCTGGGATGGGCAGTTCGCTGAGAGCTGAAAGGTGGACCAGTAATATGTGCCGAAGAGTTTCAGTTCCACCGTTCGAAGGCTTCTAAGGTCTGGAATGGGATGTTTTAGTCTCAAGTTCGAACCCGTAAAATGTTCCAAAACTGGTCAAAACATGTTCGTTTCCCCCAGTTTCCCTTCAGCTGATCACAGATTGTTAAATATTTTTTGGGTTGATCTGACCAAGGCAGGGTCAAAGCCATATGAAGGATATCCACCAAAGGAAATTGTTGGTTCAATCCGTTGTGGAAGGCGCCGCAGCGGCTGGAAGGGATGGAAGAGGTTATTCCTCCAGAAATTGATCATGTACAATTCGGGAGGGTGACAGGGTGACATGAAAACTCATCAGTTTGGCAGACATGATTCACAAGACATGCGCACCGGGATTCGATACAGAGAGAGACCCATCCAAAATTTGGGACACTTATTTTGTAGTTGGTGGTTTCAGTGATGCTTCTGCTTTTTCATCCATGCTTGGGATGATTGGTTCAGATGAGTATCTCCACTTGTGGCCTTGTGACAGGGACGCGCCTCCACCAAAAACAGGGCGACACGGTGTTCCTTGCTGCGTTTTTTTTCTGGCTGGGTCTGGAAGATGTTCTTGGCAGGTCTTGATGTGGGTGGGATCCAACTTGATGACAGGAAGACAGGGATCAATTGCCCAAAAGAGGGCATATAACGGTGATAAACTGGGATACATTAATCGAATGGATATTCGTAGGATGTATGATATATGATGAAAAAGAGGGGGTGCAAGTTCGAATTCTTCTAGCAGACTTTTCTCCAGGGTCGGTTTATTTCGCCGTGTCACCGAGGACAACCTTACAGGAAAACGTGGCAGAACAGCAGGAGCGCAGGAAAGCTGAAGAAAAAGAGTTGGAAGCGCAGCGACTGCTCGAAGAAGCGGCAAAGGAAGAGGTCGTTGAGGTCCTTGAGGCCGTGGTGGTCGAACCGTAGCTACGGTGAGGATCCATGTTGCTTCACTGAAGATGTTTCTACCTGGTCCTACCTACAGTATAAGTTCTAAGGACACTTTTCATTTGGCCACAAGAGATGAGTTTCGACCAAAAAAAGTCTTGGGGGCTGTGAAACAAGATGCATTCAAACGCCGACTGGTCGAAACTGCAGTTGCATTTGGGCTGCGCATGAACGCATGTGCTTTTGTACGCGACAGCCGTATCGGCACCGTCACTTTGTGCAAGCGGGCCCCTGTGTTCCTGCTGGAAAACAACAGCTGCCGCTGAGCGTGGCACAAATAGATAGAGATCTACATAAATGTATTTTATATACTAGACACATGTTATATATATATATATTTATGTGCTAGACACATGTTATGTGTATATATATAAAGACCATTATTTCCATACTTCCACATATCTATATATATCTATATTTCTTTAATTTATATTCATTTACATATATATATATATATATACATATATATGCATATATTATGATATATTTCATCTATCTATCCACCTATCATCTTTCTATCGATCTATCTATCTATCTATTTAAGTATCTTATCTTACCTTACCCTTTCTTATCTTACCTTATCTTATTTTACCTATCTTATCTTATCTATCTAATCTAATCTAATCTAGTCTAGTCTAGTCTAATCCAGGGACCGATTTTTAGCCTCGAAAAAATCTTTAGCCCTGGAAAAGCTTTTTTTTTAGCCACGTAAATAATAGGTTTAGCCACAAACAATGAACACCTTAGCTTTGAAAATCATTTTTTACTTTGAAAACAAAACTTCTTCTGCTATAATTCATCATTTTTTGAAGATTGACTTCTAAACTTCCTTTCATCATACATGATATTGACGAAGCAATCCGGTGAGACAAGAGAAGAATGAAGACCGTTATTTACCCTACGCCAAGTTTGAGAGGCAATCGTAGATTTAGAATGAAGAGGTATCCATTCACGTGGGCAATCAAGCCAGCTTGGGTCATTTCGTTGTTCTTCGATGTGCTATGAGGTACAGGAGCTGGAAGACTACTGCAGGCTTAAACACGCCGACCTGGACCAGGAGTTGCATCTCAGTCCTGGCGGCTTGAAAGTCTTGTGGCCTTTCATCCGGTCAGATGATTTTCACCTCGTGTTTACACGTGGCCGTGCCCTACCGGATTGCACAGGCCCTCAAGCATCCTACGACGATGACGTGCCAGAAGGAAGTAAAAAATGAGAAGGAAGTAAAACATGAAAATTACGCAACAGTACGTTGGTAAAAGTCTTACGTAGCTAAGTTTGCGTTTGTGGCCCAGAAAAAAATCGGAGCTAAAGAATGATGGAATAATTGCGTGGCTAAGAAAGGCTGCCGAAATCTAATCTAATCTAATCTAACCTGTCTATCTATCTATCTATCTGTCTGTCTATCTATCTATCTATCTATCTTTATGTCTTCATTTTTTAATGTATTTATTTCTTTATTTAATATTTTTCGATGTATATAAGCTATTTATAGAATCGCGAAATGGCAGCCATCCGAGTGAAATGTTAGGGAGTGTGGAGATGTAGGTGGATCACTGAGGTTTGCCAAAACTTGGGATTTCCAAGTGCCAGCCTTGATCAACATTTGGCTTTGTTTAATCTTGGGTACCTCCCAGTTGGACGGTGAATTTTCTGATTTTACCTGAGCCACTTGTCCATCTGATCCGAGCTTACTATACACCATTTTCAAACAAATCGAGTTATCACATCCTCGCGCGGGGATCAGCCCGATGGAAGGTGGAGTATCACGCGGCCAACAGCACGTTGACATCCGTGGGATTCCTGCACAGCCAGGCCTATTGTATAACATCATTCATGGGATTTAATGCCGATACATGGCAGCAAACAATGGAATGTAAATTATTCCCGCGGTAATCAAACATGATTTGCTGGAAAAAACCTCCATTAAGTTCGATGCTTTTCGCATCCCAGCCAGCCATAGTTGATTACTTGAAGTATAGATATAACACCACCCCAAAAGGCAGAACTTAGCAAAATCCGATTGAAAAATGGTGGCAAATTACTTTTCCATTTTTTTGGGTTTCATCAATGCAAAATACACATGCTAACAAAATCGCCATCCCGAATTCAGGGCTTGTGAAATGGGTTGTGCCCGCAATTGGGATTATATGTTCGATGACCAAAGTCTGGTTGCTTACCGTGATGGTTTATCAGGTAAACCCTGACATCAAGGCCCCCAACCATCGACTTTTGGACTTTGAAATGGGTGTGATGCCGTGAAACCAATCATAAACCGTCCCCATAGCGGTGAAATTGGGTGTGCCCCTGGGGATGATGTGGTCAGATGACCTCCACATGTTTGGTTCATGGGATGGTAGCTACTGGTGATGGCATCCCGCAAAACCTTGGCAAACCTTTGCAGGTTGCCAAGTTGGAAACCCTGGCCAAGAGCTACAAGGAGTGCGCTTGGTCAATGCTGGGAACCAAGGTCATGGCAGGGTCATGGCAGGGTCATGGCATGGTCATGGAGTGACATCATACAAGATGCGGGGCTTTCAAACTCTGAATCCGTGAAGGCCCATAAAACAAAGAATAAAAAAAACGCCCCCGAGAGAGAGAGAGAGAGAGAAACTTTAGACCTACCAAAAGATGCCCCCTTTTTCGCCTCTTCAGCTTTTCACAGGACGAATCTCTGATCGCGACAGCGGTGTCGTCCGCACAGAACTGCGTAAGTTTGGGCCTTGGACATGGCGCTAGGGCGAGGTATGGCAAAAAACGCAAAGTTTGGCCAGTGGATTTCCAAAACCATGGGTTTCAATACTAAAATGGTCTAGTTTTAGATGATTTGGGGGACCTCCATTTTAGGAAACCTCCATATCATGCCCCTAGGTTGTAAATTGTTTATCAAAAGTAACAACATCACATCACCAACCATGCGCGCATTTTTGTCATTCACTGCCACGGCACCCAGGTTTGTTGATGACCTTGAAGTCTAAAATTAGCGATGACGAGGACATGTTGCAGCCGCTTGCTTAAACGTTGGAGGTATCGTGCCAGGATTTCGTGCCCCATTCCATCAAGTGATTGAGGACATCAGTTCGGTGACCGAGAAACATATATTTCATAGTGTGGGTAAAGCAATCATAATTCAGCCATTTGGAAATTGTTTATACCACATTACAGAATTTCATGCGATTTATATAACACCAGAAACCATTCCAGTTCCTCATTCTTTGATTGCCGTAAACTGGGTCCTTGAATGTTTTTGCAGGCCATCGGACAGACCCCACCCAGGTACATTCGAGAAGCTCGTTTTTCGGCTGACGAGTTGTCAGTCTCTTTGCTCCATGACCTGCAAGGTCGCTGCTGCCAGGGTGTTTTGGGCTGGTGATCACATCCGTCACATCCCGGCCAGGCGAAATTGCAAAGATGAGAGAAGCCCTCCAGTCTGCCAAGGTTTGGGGGGGTGCTTTCATTGGGGTGAAAGTTTCAGGCTTTCAGGGTGCCACTGAATTCTTCTGGTGTCCTCAGTCGGTTGTGGAAATCCGATTCAAAGAGAGGCCGAATGACCTCTACCAGCTGATCCATGGATATCAACGGACCTGGATGGCATTTGTTTGCAAACTGAGGAAACTGCGCGCGCGGAAAGTGTCGAAAGTGAGCAACAGAAAGACGTGTTGCAAATGGTGGGCTCCATCTATGAGGACATCCCTAGCATCTTCTTTTGGGATGGCCGGTTAGCAGACTTTGGTCAACAAGAATGAATCACCCCCAAGGGCTAGCGGCTATTAATGATTAATGACTAACCATAGATCTGGTTTTGTAAACCACTCGAAATTGGAGGTTCACTGTAGGGCATACTGTTTACGCATTAGTCCGTCGCTTGGTTCAGTGCTAATGTCATTGTGAGAAGTGAGCAGCTCACTGTGAAATGCGAGTCACATGGCTTTAACATGCTTTAACCATTTTGATTCAGGTGTATCTCCCCAACAGTAATCCCGTGAGAAAGCACAAGCCAAAACGCCCTCAACCCTCTGGGGGATGGGTCAGCAGAATGGTGTGGCTATGGTAGGGTTCGGCTTTTGTGTGTCCCACCAGTGGTCGAACGGACAATCTACGGGAAAACCTTACATTTGAGAGGAAAAACCATGACAAGGTCCTCAGCAGGACATGTTGAAGCTTCAAGTCTCGGCTTTCGGCACCGCTTCGGGCCCTCTGGGAAGGCGCGCTGAACTGTACAGAAACCAGCTGGTGGTTTGTCTTACTTGTCCATAGTGTAGAGTTTGCTTTGCGGTGGTTGTTGTGGGCCTATAGGGGAAAAAAAGGTAAACCTAAACGTATAAGGTGAGGTGTGCTTGTTTGTGGGTGTGGCAAAACATGTCTTGTCGGATTATTTATGAGCTTTTTCCGATGGACGTTCCATGTTGCTCAAAGAGCGTCCGGTGCGCCAAATCTCACAAAAGGGGTGGAGCTATAGGGGTTTGTAAGGCTTTGCATCCTAACTTCATGATCTTAGACCCACCTCCTGAAGGATTAGGTGCTGGATCTTGGAAATCCTGGAAATACCTCCAATTCCCAGTGGCAAAATCCCTTGGGCGCCCAGGGAATCTGAAGAGGTTGAGGCAGCTGAGACGGAGGTGCCAACTGAGCAGGCGCGCTCAGCTTCATCCTTTTCCACTGCTTCCTATCTTCACCACGTTACCTTTGTGGTTCTCTGCAAGTTAGCTTTTGTCAACCACCCCCCTGTGGCCTCAACCCCAGAAAATCTCACTCAGTTTACCCCTGGGTTAGTGCTGGATTATCACAATTCTATGGTGGATAGAATCACGTCGGTTTCTTTTCATGCTATTTTCCATGGGTGTTTCGCCATTGGTTCTTTGCCAGGCCGTGCCCCAGGATGCGGCGCCTGCCGAGGACGCCGAGGATGCCACGGCAAGTGCCGCGGAGGCGTCCGAGACGCTGGAGACGTTGGAGGCTGTGTCGGCAACGGCGGAGGGCCCTGCTGAAGAGGCTCTGGTGCTGGCAGCTGACGGTGCCAATCGGATCAATCGGGTTGTGACCATTATGAGTTGTTGAAGTATTTCGAAAATCATTTTCCCATCATTGAAACAGGTTGGACGAAATTTCCTTGTGAGTCTTTTTTGGTTTCGGTTGCTGGGCCGCAACCTTTGACCACATTGTCCACTTTTCTCATCTTTTCCTCGCACCAACAGGAAGGGGCACCAGAGCAAGACACATCGGAATGCGGTGGCGACGCAGGCACCAGCACAGTGTCAACGGCCTTGCCAGCGCTCGGCGCCTTTGCGATGCAGGAGGACGCACAACCGGACGACCCACAGCTGGAGGACCCTCAGCCGGAGGACCCGCAGCTGGAGGACCTGCATCCGGAGGCGGAACGGAGTGAGTTGCCACAGTTGGCTGGGAGCCACACTGCCGATGCTGGGAAGCGGCCCAGTCAAGCAAGTGAAGGGGTTAAAGTGGCCGACGCCCCTGTCCCGCTGCCGAAGATCGGCAGCACGGAGGTGGTTGACTCGGCACTTGCCACAGCAGAACCGCAGACGCCACGCGATGCCACCATGCTTCCGTGTGCGGCAGCGCCGCCAGCAACTGTCCCAGAGGGAGCGGTCCCAGAGGGGGCAGCGGCAGTTAGGAAGGCGAGGAAGAAGAGGCTGATCATGGCACCAAAGGTTCGGCTTCCTCCCTTGGCAGCGCTAAATCGCAAGAACACAGTGGCCTTGGCGGCAGAGGGCAGGGGTTTGAAGGGCTGCGGTTGGGTATCCGTTGGAGTCGGGCCATTTAGTGATTTAGTGAAATTCATTTTTCCTCATTGATGGGTACAGAATTAAAAAAACCCGTAGCTGAATTCTGAATCAAGGATTTCGAAGCTCATGTCTCCAAAGTCTCGCCCCGGTGGCGAAAAGAGAACTCGTAACGACTCGTAACATTGTTGGTCTTCAAATACTGCATTAGCTCTGCGGGAGTTGGTGATGATGGCGTGCGTGGTATGATTGAGATAGTTTTGCCGGGGCCGAAGGATTGATGAAGAAAGTAAATGTTGTCAAGTCAACAGGCCATAGCACGGCACCCGAGCGAGAACCTGCTTAGCGTTAGTTTAGTTTTTTTGTTACTGCCACAGTTGGGTTTGTCATATCCAAGCCTGAGGGATGACTCTTTGAAATGTTTCCATAGGCAACTATCAGGGGTTGCAGGTTTTGGCAGTTTTAAACCGCTATTTCAATGCGGCTTCTATTTCTTTGACGCTTGGGATGTTGGCCCAGGGTGACCTTGACTGGAACATGGAGCACTTGAACGAGGCCGAGATGAAGTTGCTGACTTCCGTGTTGGCTGAGGATGGCGTTCATCATTCTCAGAGCGTGGTGGTCAGTCCCAAGAAAGAGCGTTGCTTGGAGGGGATGATTCAAGATATTTCCCACGAAACATTGGGTTTCCTGTAAGTTTTCCCTTCCAATTCAATGATTTGGAGAATGATGCATCCCGCCAGAAACACCAGTGCTGTTGCCTTTTTTGGGGCCCAATTGGTCCCATTTCTTTAATGGGGAACCAACTTCAGCCAAGGTTTGTGGAAGGAGGTGTGGGGCCTGGAGGACGCTCGACACACTCGCTTCACCAGCGCCCCGGCTCCACCTTTTCCAGTGTGTCCACCGGTGCCAGAAGTGCTGGAGGCTTCGGGCTTGGGACGCTGGAGTGAAATTTTGAGCGAAATTCCCTGGCAAAAATGGCAACATTTCAAGCAGGATAAAAATAGTTTTCCACTAGAAGTCTTGTAGACCTTTTCCTGAGAAATTTGAAGTTCCCTTTTAAATATTTGCGACTGAAGAAGGAAGTTGTAATGGATCGTTTGGCCTTCATTTGCCACAATGATGTACGTGAGATGCATGCGATTTCGCTTTATGAGATGCCGACAACTGACTGGTGAGAGATAGACAGACTGGCACGACACTTTGTTGGGTTTACCGCATTAGATCCGTGTTGCTTAGTTGTATAACCCATGGGATATTCCCATGACATATCCCATGAAACAGTATTCAACTACCATTTTCAGTTGTTAAATCATTAAACTATATATATATATATTATAATTATTCCCATGACATGGCTATTTCCGACGAAGTTTATATTAAAGTCCCATGAGATATCCCCAATGTCAAAGAGTTCAATCGCCATCTTCGTCCATTGTGCGTATGTTTCCCGATAAAGAAACATATGCTTTAATTCCCGTAAAAAAAATCCAATGTTTTTTCCCCTTTTTTCCTGATTGCATTCCCTGTTGCCACAGGAAGCGCCTGAGTCTACCGTTGAAGCCACGGTTGAAGCTGTGGTGAAGCCACGAAAGGTACCGCTTCGAACCGCCGCCTTTTCAAAGCATTTCGAATCAAAGCCCTTAGGATTTGAAACCTTCCATCCATTATTCACCATCCATGAGCCAATATCATTAACCAATATCATTTTTATTTTTAATAAAGACATATTGTAAATAAAGATAAAAATCACACACACACACATACACACACATATATATATACATATCCGTAGCCATTTTGGCTCAAGCATCGTATAAGGGGTTTTCTTGGCGCCATAGCCTAAGCGGGCAAGACAGCCCGTGTGCCCGCGGGTCGTTTGCAGACCTCGTGCCTGGTGTGGACATTTGGATTTCATTGGACGGTCAAGGTTGAATTTCCCTTGGCCCTGCCCCTATTGGGACTTCCATTTTTACCTGTCTATTCACTTTGGCACAGCATACACATTTCTTATTTCCTGGCTCTGCGGTGGCCGACAACCGATTGAGGGTGCTCTACACTGGCTCTGCGGTGGCCGACAACCGGACAGTGGAAATTTGGGATATTAATTTACTTTGGGTGTTTTTCACTACGTGCTGAACTGGTTTTTTGCCCTGGCACCCTGTGGATTCCGCTGACATACCTTACCTGATACAGTACTGAACTGGCATAACCCTGGTACTGTTATTTTGGCTTTGGTTTACAATTTCAACAATTTATGTGCTCTTTCTTGCTCTTGTTCCTGATTTTGATTGTGGGATTTGATCTTCTTCGAGATTCCGCTCCTCACTGGAACGCAGAGGCGTCGAGCTCGACGCTTGAGACAAGGGGCC
>Ga0126342_10001881_pt1 | contig 31204 bp, 27 predicted proteins | sample Cyp1metagenome_FD_92528 | JGI IMG/M metagenome (GOLD analysis project Ga0126342, IMG submission 92528) | Coral microbial communities from Lord Howe Island, Old Settlement Bay, Australia - Cyphastrea 1 metagenome | ecosystem: Host-associated > Invertebrates > Cnidaria > Coral ...
AAAATTCACTTGAGGATTATCCATATGCACATTGTGGTGAAATGTGTTGTGAACATTCGTTTGGTTCAATTGGCGAGTCGGCGGCCCACTCTCCCGAGCGGCTTGGGGGACATAACCACGATGATTAAAACCTGCATGAGAAGGCACAATTGCGTTACTCAAAAGCGGTAAGTGGCGTCTGTCCCTCAAACTACGCGATTTGTCGGAACCAGTGGGTGTGCTTATGTCAACCGAAAATGTGGTGTCTGAAATAGGCAAGACTCCCGGATTTGCCATGGCTGCGTCAGAGAAAACGGGAATGCCGGGGCCCTCAGGGGAAGTACCTGAGGGGGCAGACATGCCTACAAAAGAGAACGTTACGCTACGGCTGATAACCTGTTTTACAGGCCGAACAACCACAAAGCAACAACACTTAGACGCTTGTTTCTTGAGCCATAACAACACAGGTATTAGAGTAATGTACAATGTATATACAGTGAGACCTATAAACAACAAGGAATATCATGCAATATTCACCAATAATTCACAAATAATCACTGATAAAGGAATATTATGCAATATTCACCAATAATTCACAAATATATACCCTCTGGTAATTTAACATAGCTATGGAAAATCACCATGTTTTATTGGAAAACTCACTATTAATGGCCATTTTCAATAGCTATTTGTATGTTTACCAGAGGGTAATCCACCATGAAAATTGGGTGCCCTTCTCCGCATCAAAACCGCTGGCCCCCCCAATAGTCTCCTCCACCTGCACGGTCATCGGTTCATCCACTGCTTCCACCGAAGTGTACACTTGCACGGGGCTCCTTAGGACATCATGGCCAAGCACAATTCATATGACTCATATGACCATATAGAAATCATGAAAACAGTGGTTCTAATGTGGTTTATATTTTCTGACTGAGGCTACAAATCATCCAGCAATATACTCTGATATCATAGTCTATGTGCGGGTTATACAATAACTATAAAAAAAGATCACGGCCAAACATGTTTTTTACACAGAGGATCCTCCCACTTGCTGTGCAAAATAACCCTGGCGATCCCATCGATGGATGATCATAGCTGCAGCTGAAGGGCGGCAGCGCCAAACAGGCCTCTCTCTGAGTTCGTTCATCCAGTGAATCCGGAAATCAATGGGAATCTGTGGAACTTATTTTGGGATTAAGATTGGTTGGTAACTAAGATTTGTTACTTATATCCCAAAATCTGTTACCAACTAATTTTCCAGATTGGTTGGTAACTAAGATTTTTCTGGTAACTCCTGGTAGATCTTGGGTATAATTTCATATTTGCGGATAATAGGGAATGTGATTATCACAGAGTATCACAAAGTGAGTCAGATCAATTTTGAAAACTCATGGAAAAAGTGTAACCATCATCATGGAAACTTTTGATAAATCTGCAGTGCAGCAGGGAAACACGGATATATACGTATATATATATAGATACATACATATCGCGGTTGATAGGAAATATATATTGTTTAACTATCAAATCAATTCCCATTGGTGGCTGAACATCTCCAGAAACGGAACCTGCGGCTGAAGTGACTTGACGATGAAGGTGCCCGGGCGTTCCTGGGAACAAAGAGAAACGCAACGTGCCATGGGACAATTTTAGAATATCAGTTAGATAACCCAACAGCATGGAAAATATAGCTATGCTTGACATTTTTTGGTTTAACTGGACAACCTTTTTAAAGTCTACATCTATACTCTATACCTGACCATGTGTGTGTGTAGATATATATATATGCACATGTATATATGTATATTATCTACTGGTGGCAAACAAAGCAGAAATAACCTCCTCGCAAACCAAGGTCTTTGACAATCTTGCGGTGCAAGTCTGTGTACCACGGTTAACTGACTTATACCTGGAGAAAATAGAGACCATAGTCATATAGATTGCACCCAAGAGGAAATGAATTGGAACATTTAAATATGAATCTTGGCTGGTACGCTCCGGTAAACAAACATGGCTGGAAAAAGTCTCCATTTGTGGATGAATTTCCCAGCTAGAAACCAATGATGTCGTCCAGCACCGGGAGATCGGTTCTTGGAAAGGTAGTCATCATCCAGACATTCTCATGTTTGTTTCACAACCAGCATTAACCATATATCAACCATATTTCCAGGATGATTAACCATATATCAACCATATATAAACCATATATCAACCATATATCAACCATATATCAACCATATTTACCAACATTTTTCCAGGATTCTTCTGTGGAAAATCACCGCAGAAAACCCGACAGAACTTTCCACCGTTAAACCCTTCCACCAAGCTTCGATCAACGGCCGAACTTTCGTGATCATCAGCCAGGCCAACCTGAGGTTTTCCCATCCAATTTTGCCATTTAGCGGTAGGCCAAAAAACGTCATGAAAATGGAACATCTTCCCATCCAATATATGGAAAACCATGTAAAATCCCAAGATATCCCCAGATACTGAGGATATTTTGGGATTTTCCATATATTTGCCATAGATTTAGTTGGCAGAATCATGGAACATCACCATATATCTCCATGACTTTCATTTCAATTTTCCATGGTTTTCCATATGTTCCATCTCCATGGTGCCAAGTCGCATGGCCCGCTGCTGTACCAAGCGCCCACGCAACCTCACGGCCTCAATGGACATAGGCCCCAAAGGCCAAACGGCAAGTTCAAAAAGAACAATGATGATTGACATTGATATTGCCGTTTGATAATACCATTAATAATGGTTAACATTGATTGAACAACGATTATTGACATTGATATTGTGTATATCAATATGCATATATATATATGCATATATATATATATATGCACACAATGATTAACATTAATAAAGATCAAACAGGATGATAATTATGGCTGATAACTGATACTGATATTGACAATCATCAATTGCATTGGTTGATATTGATAGTCAGTATGATGGTATGCTGGTTGATACTGATAAACATATTTGATCATTGATATTGACTAATCATCCTAATAGATCATAATAGTATATAATAGTTATCAACGATGATGATATAATGATTAAAAAAACGATGATGAACATTGTCAATGATTAACATCGAATTTAAGGCACATGATTTCAGGCAAGCCAATTCAGGGGATACGCTGTTACTTTCCCCCAAACACTTACTTCAACAATGTGAAGAGTGGGAAGAGTTCCAATTCAGAGAAAGAATGCACAACTGGTGACAAATGCACTTCCTGATCCAGCGTATCAGGCGGTCTAACAGGTGCTTTTTTCCCCTTTCCACATGAACGCGATGCAAAATGACCAAATTATGTCGCCAAGAGGGCAACCCTCGAGGCCAAAACACCTGTGATCTGCCCGTTTGATCCACCTTTGCGGAAGCCAGGCATTGAAAAAAAGATGAAAAAAGGGTGAACAAAGCGCAAGGAAACCCCGCCACAGCCACAAACCATTGGGGTTTTCACTCGTTCCGACTCACAATTACCAGTAACACCAAAAACCTTGCGCCATTGCGTTCGAGTTGCCGTATTTCCAACAACGCAAGAATGGCTCTGGATCAAAACGCTGGTACTCTGTTCACATCAACATAGCAGATAGTTGATCATTGATATTGATAACTAATCATCATAATAGATCATAATAGTATATACCCTCTGGTAAACTAACATAGCTATTGAAAATCACCATTTTTAATGGGAAAATCCACTATTAATGGTCATTTCCAATAGCTATGTTAAATTACCAGAGGGTAATAGTTCATCCCAAAAAATCGTCGGTTTTGATCCATCAGACCCATCTCAGAAAAATAATCTCAGCGGTTCAGCACGACCAGCAGCGCCAAGAACGATGCTATGGCCGCACCGAAACCGCGAACACCCAAGTAGTGTTTCTCCAGCATTTCTGCACCTGCCATTCGGCGGTCGCAATCGTAAACCCACTGAATAATCCAATGCAGCAAACACTCGGCACACATTTTGGAATCAATCAACTTGGAACATGGGTGAAAAACGCAAGACTTTGGGAGCCATAGACTCCATAGATCTTAGATTTAGAGTCTGTATTTCTTTAGCCACAAAGCATTCCTTTTGATTGATCCGTTCAACACACGATCGCCTCACCCAGCTTCCCCATGGACGTCTGCCAGCCTGCAAAGTTCCTCCGATCCGGTTGCACTTTCTCTAGCAAAGGTTCCCAAGTCCTGCGCCCACTTAGCGTTTCCACCAGAAACTTAGAGGCCACACAAGGGCAACTCAAAAGGGATGTAAGCACTAGTATTGGGGATATGTATATATATATATGTACATTATGTATCTATGTAGACAAAGATATACCCGTTTATACCCCGTGTATGTATATATAAAATATATGTATATGTATATATATATACCCTGGACCAACCTGACCAGCGACAGCAGCGGCCAGCCTTATCATCCACTTCATTGGAGCTGGCTGAGTGAGAAGATTAACCGGCTATGTCTGGTGTCTTCCAAACTGAATCTCTAGGCCAAGTTGCGAAATGCAACGCTCTTGGTACAAACAACATCAAACAGTGCAGCTAAATTTGCAGAATCTACCTTAGTCATCAGCAATGTGCGGATGTTCAATGGTTACGCTGGCCAACAAAAAGGGCTACAAAGCTTGCAACTCTTTAGACCCAATTCTTGAAATTAATTGTTGGCTTAAGACATCTTAAGACTTCCCAGTCACACTTCTTTATATCCCCGGGTAAATCAAGTGCCTTTCGATGCAACCGAGAACCCCGGGGTTTGCACGGTCCTGGGGCCCGGCATCGGCTGAGTCATGGCCACCAGGGTGGATCTGGCGCTGTGCGGGTAGTCCAGGCAGCGAATGCAAAGCTCCTGCAGCGGATCCATAATATGATATAACTATAGTCAACAGGCAACCAACAAATGGTGATTTAATGGGGAATAGTTATTATGAGGGATATAATGGGATATAGCTAATTGATCATGGAGGAAACCATAGGAAAATTCTGATTTGATCAAGAAACATGGGGAAGTGCGTGGGTTTTATAGCTGATTTATATAAAATGTAGGAATGATATGGCTGTATATTATATGTAAAATGTAGGTGTAGATATGTTTGTTCATTTATTTCGATACGGATATGGACATGGATGTAGATGTGGATATATGGATGCATGAATGTAGATATGTTTTTTGGGGATATAGAAGTGGATGTTAAATGATTAGATATAGGTATGGATATTCGATACAAAGATGGATATATATATATATATATGGATGTATGGATATGTGTATATACAATTTTGAATGTGAATATAGATATGTGGCATGTAATTATCCATAATGTGTAAACTCGTAAATAAGCATATGGAAATAAACATGTAAATAAACAAATGTAAATAAACGACCAAATAAATAATCAAATACTGAATATTTAGATGTATGCATATATGGGCTGTTCACATAAGGGTTGGGATATAGTCCCACAAGTTCAGAAGCATAAGAAGGTTCATCCCCCAAATGGGTTGTTCCTGAAGGTTTTGACCCATTCCCATATATCACCTCCAAAAAAAGAAACATGTACAGTGACTATAATACATACCATGTGTATATCAATACATGATTCTATGTAGGTACATATACATGGAACCATATGACATTATATCACAAGAAAACTATGTAGCTATAAAACATTATAGAGCAATATAACTATATGTAACTTGAAACCATAATATAGCACTATAATACATTATAATACATTATGTAGAATTATATCATGTTAGTTTTCTAACAATAAACAACACTATGCAACATTAGAACCATTATATAATCAACGATGCTCATACAACATCATACAACTATATTGTAAATATAGTTATTTTTTCGAACATAATTCTATCTAATCTATCTATCCCCACCAGGTTTCCCAGTTTTCATCCCATTCCACCAAGACACCGCCACGCTCCGATGTGGGATGGCCGTGACCTTCAACTCTCCGCCGTCGTCCACCAGGGCCAGGCTCTGATCCTCGGGCAGCTGGGCCTCGACGTCGCCCATGAAGCCGGGACGGACGATGGTGTAATCCTGGCGGGGGGGTGGTGGGAGGCCGGCCGTGGAAAATGCTGATTTCGCCATCAAAAATGGGATAGGGTATAGGATGCTATAGGATGCTATAGGTCATGTGAGGATAGGATAGGAAACCATGGGGACATGCTGATTTTATGGGATTTATAGAGCTACGGATAGCTAAGTTGACGCACAGGTGAACTGTTGAGGTTTATGAAGCCACTTACAACTGGGGGCTTCACCTTGTGAGGGATACTTCCATCAAATGCTGGGCCTCATTTGATGGTGACAATGGGAAGGCTTTTCAAATGGCATAAGGGGAAACTATGGCTAAGTTGAATGGAGATTGAATGGGGATTGAATGGGTAAGATATCGTCACATATGATATTTTTTCAGATGGGGATGACTCTCGTCATCCAACATGGTTGGAAAATCCACTCCAGTTTAGTTCTGGTGGATTCTCCATGGATTCTCCCAATTAAAAAAAAACCTCCATGGGATTTTCCAGCAACCACGCTGTCATTTCTTAGGCTACGCGCACATAGAAGATGTTTAAACAGAGTGAATAGCAGCTGCGCGTCCCACATACCGCGCATGACTTAGCAGAACATCATTATCCAAACACAGTGTGGATCGGCGTATGTTAACACTGCAGTGCACAGAAATGTTTAAACACAAACTGACGCAACCTAGATATCACACATTATCTTCGCAATCGTGCGGAACCAATTGACAAAACAAGGGCTCTGTGATGTGTTTCAGTGTTTGCTATGGTTATGTTCTACCCACAAGCTCAACAAACGTTCGCTCAAAAAATGATGAAAAATCAACTTTAGTGGACAAACTGGGCAACCAAAGAACTTTCATTTTACTGGTAGCGGTGTGCCAATTATACGTCGTGTTTCTCAGATGCCGAAGTGCACGCTCACTCACGACTGTGCTTTACATCTGTTGACACAGACACGTGCGAGCAACCAATCATATAATATTTTGTCTATGGATGGGAAATTTAATTCCAAATAATTCAGTTTCAGTCCAAGTAGTTCCATTTCATTCATTTCATTCCATTTTGTTCATATATGTTTTAAGATTATTTTAAAGAATTGTTTTAAGTTTGTTTGATGATGATTGATTTGTTTTCTGTTTTTTTTAATGTTTTGTGATGTGTGTTGTTGCTTGATGTTTGTTTGGTATATTTTTTTGATTTTTCAAATTGTTTTTTGTTTTTTTTGGATTTGTGTATTTTTGTTGTGAACTTTTAGATTTTAGTTTGTTATTGGAATGTTTTGATTTGTTATTTGGTTTCTAAATATCCGCCGACCCGGGCCGGCAGCAAGGGGGATGGCGCCAGGGAAAAAGATGTTGTCCCTACTCCTACTACTCCTGCTACAGGTAAAAGCTGAAAAGTTTCAGTTTTAGTAGGGTTTCAGAAGGGACGTTAGGGACTTTTTTGGGGTTCCGTTGCTACGTTCTTGGGCACGAAATTAGGTGGTGTTTTGCTGTTGCGGATGCGTCCCAAAGCCATGCGGCTTGTGCTTGGCAGGCTCGCTGATCGTCTAACTTCTCCAAATGCGCGACACCCACCGAAATTTGTAGGAAAAAACATATGAACAAAAAACACCTTCATAGCCAATCTATGTTTATCTGGATCTGGAATGATGTGGATAATTTGAAGAGTCCACTACATTCCACGGCATTTTTTGGTCTCAACATCCCTCGGACTCCGAGGCACCAGTTTTCCACCGCGAAGCCGTCGTTCGCCCTCGAAGTTCCAGGCTTTGCTCATGGAGCCAAAGGCGTTGATCAAAATCCTCGAAGCCAAGCTTTTGGACGGGGGATACTAGGAATGCCAGGAAAAAATGTAAATGATGCATGTATTTATATGCATATGTATATATATACATATATATATAATTATATATAATTATATATAATTATATATATACATATGTATACATATGTACAACATTGCATAACCAAATTTGCTACCAGTCAATGGCTCAAAACTTGGGGGACACTTGGGGATTTCCGGTCCAACAGTTTCCTCATGGATTCATCAAGACCAACCCTGCAGGCCACCAAGCTGCGATGTGATCGACCAGGGATCCTCGCCCTCAGTTTGACCAAGCAAAGGCCACGATTTTTGCATCAGGGTGAAACCCCAAGCAGAATGTACGTAACTAATGATAACTATAGTATGGTTATACCATGTTTAACCGATGGTTAACTGTGCTAACGTTGTTTAACGTTGTTGAACCTTCCCAAAAGGCCCTGCCGCGCCTTCCCGGTGACGCGCACCAGGCGTTTCAGGTTTGCTTCCTCCGCAGCCGAGAGCAGTAGCGAGACAGCTTCGCAGTTGACCTGGACAGCAATGAAAACAGGATGTCATGGATGCATTTCACGGGAAACTTGACCCCGAAATATGGGAAAACCTCTAGATTTTCCCTTGAACCTCCGGCAAAAATGCAGCCAATCATGGAGATATTTACTGAAATCCCAGAATTGGATGATGGGAACATGTTCAAGATACCCTAGTATTTGATGGTAAAAACCAATGATTTCCGGTTAAGGGTTTCCCTTAAACCCAATCCATGAATCATGGAGGGTTGAAAGTTATGCAAGTTGATGTTGCACTTCCCCACCCAGGGTGATTTGTCAAATGTTGGGGTCCAACATCGGACCGGATCCCCACCATGTTCCCACCTGCCGGCCATGTAGAGGGTCTTGACTTTCCTCGCTGTTGGGGTCCCCACCAAGAGATCCCAATTTGGAAAGAATTGGGATGATTAGATAGAAAACAGTAATTAGATAACCAATAATAAACAAATAATTAGATAACCAATAATTAGATTACCAATAATTAGATAACCAATGATATCCATATGTTTTTCTTAGATAACCAATAATTAACAGTGTTGGCAACAATAAACATGGCAGCAATATTAATAATAACACTAAAAGAAAATAGCAATAGATGAGGGATACCAGGTAGTTCCCGGCCTGTGCCAAGGCGGAAGTTTCGAAGCACTGAACTGTTGAAAAGAACCACTGAATCGATGATTCAATGAATCGAGTTTGAATTAGCGATCCAGTTACAAGCTAGAAGTGAGGTGACAACATCACCACAGTTCACTGGGACTGTAATTTGATCCCGTTTTAAATTTCCTACATAATCCAAATGTTGAGTAGTGTTCAAAACTCTCTGTCATTCCATTTATACTGGTTGGTTGAAAATGGCATTTCCAGTTCACGAGAATCCCCAATATCAAAAGGATAGGACAACCCCTCAACTAATATCAACTTAACTAATGACCAACCAATCATCATTATCATCATTTAATCAATTATATCCCGGTTTGGCAAAACATGATAATACCATTGAAATACCCCTTAAATATGCATGTTTTAACATGCGGATTTATGGTTTTATATAAACATGCTTTAACTGGGCTTTAATGCTTAAATACACATTAAACAATGATAGTTCCAAACCATTTATGGTGAAAGTAAGGATCGTCTATAATTTCGAAAAAAAAAAAAAAACACATGATCTGTGTTTTTTTTCCACAAATCACTAAGCCATGAAAATCATGAAATACCCGTTCAATATCCATTAAATACCCATTATTTCCATCACAAAGCAACATGGCTTAGTTAGCCAGGTCGCATCCACCCAGGGCAGCCAATCTGTCGGCTTTGTGAAGCGCGTGGCGCCGTGAAGCGCCAAACAATAGCTGGAACCTGTCGATCTCATGGCTTTCGAAGGTCATCAACGGTTTGAACATTGGAAAAATGTGGAAAAATGTGGAAAGATGTAGAAATATGTGGAAGCATGTGGCAAAATGTGGAAAAATGTGGAAAAATGTGGAAAATGAAGAAATGGAAAAATATGGAATGGTCATCATAAACGAAAAAACGAAAATTGAAAAGTCCATCCGATTCCATCCGATTTTTATGGCTGAAATACCCGTTTTTTCAAACATGGCAATTGGACTTTTTTGCCCAGTTCTTTTTGTGATGTTCCCAGGTAGAAACCTCCATGGCTGGGAATTTTCCCATAGTCCGTCATGAATTTCCGCAGCGACAGACGCCTTGCAACAATCGGCCCAGCGCTTCCCTGTCCGTCACAGTGCCCTTGATAAGTTCCACACCAGGCAGGGAGGCTAACCAGGCAGCGACCTGGCGAATTCAAAAATCATGTGTTCCTTAACTCATGGTTTGCATAATTGTCTCAGTGCTACTAGTTACTATCATACATACTTTAGCTACTGGTGGCAAAAATCATCAAAAATCTATGGGGTGTCGAAAATCAAGTTGTGCAGCTTTTTGGCAGTTGAAGATTGGTATAGATGGGGATGTTTCAATTCCTGTGGCTTTCCATCTGAAAGGCTCCTGCACCATGGTGATCCATGGTGAGGGAGTACAACCAACAACAAGGATCACAGGGGTATATCTCATGGAATCTGCCAAAAGTCACTATTAGATTCTGTAGATTGCGGTAACCCAAATAAAACCCGTATATACAATTTACATTTACATATTAACATTTAGGATATATTTCGGTCTACATCTAGGTCGATATCTACATGTATATATATATATCCTTCTATATGTACACCATATATAGGTTATATCTACATATAAACATGTATGTATATATATATATATGTGTGTGTGTGTTACGACTATCTTTATTATATAATTAATATATTGTTAATACATTGTTAATATTTTGTTAATAGATTGTTAATATATTGTTAATATATTGTTAATATATTGTTGATATAGTGTTAATATATTGCTGATATATTGTTAATATATTGTTGATATTGTTTATATATTGTTTATACACTGTTAATATATTGTTAATATATTGTTAATATATTGTTAATATATTGTTAATATATTGTTAATATATTGTTAATATGTTGTTAATATGTTGTTAATATATTGTTAATATATTGTTAATATATTGTTAATATATTGTTAATATATTGTTAATATATTGTTAATATATTGTTAATATATTGTTAATATCTTATTATCATCATTATATTATTAATAATAAGTTTATTATCCATTTCTTCTTGTTACTATGTCTACTAGTTTACTACTATGTTCATCATGCTAAATCGGTAATATCATTAATACAAATAGCGTTCTTAATATTATTGCTTGATGATTCTTATCCTTCTTATTAGTATCTTCACATATATATATATATATATATACATATATATATAATATACATGTGTATATATATATGTGTGTATATATATATATACACATAGATCATATATATATACATAGATATGGAGCATATGCGCACACTGTGCATGCCGCTCCGCCTGCTCTCTGCTGGCAGACTGCCCGTGCTCTTCCGCCTCCGCCTTTTCCGCGGGATCGCAACGCACCAAGCAGCGAACGGGATGGCCTGCGGCGCAGCTTGATGGGTTTACTTGGGATCATGGGGATGTTCATGGGAATTCATGGGATTTCATGGGAGTTATAGGATTATATGAATATATCTTTATTATCCTACCAGTATGGTTATATAATGTTATATATAATTTGGGATTTATGGGGATACTGTAGTAGGGGATAAATATGGTTGTTGGTGACTGTTTAAATCCTTATTGAGACTTATTCATGCTTATTCTTATTGTCCCTATGGGATTTATGGGGATATCTTCTGACACAGAACATAATTTATACGGACGGGCTAGGGATTAATGGATGGTCTAAGCCATGAATGGGGAATGGAACATGTAGAAAATATGGAAGGTGGATGAGTAAACCCAGAATCACTTGAAACTTTGTCAGTTGAGTAGTATCTATGAAGGCTGCAGGATGTTGCAGGCCCTTTTGAAGGCAATTTAAGCACGTGTATACGATGCAACCTCCTGGTGTGTGCAATGGAAGCAGACCACTCACCATTCAAGCAAATCACCTCTTGAATGCCAGAAAGCGTGAGTCGAGTTGATGTCCCCGACTAGTTCAGTTCAAAGCTGGTCAAGGGAAAATATACAGTACCCCCATATTTTTTGGTACCAAAGCACTCTCTACTTTTCCTTCACTTCAGGTATTCACCAAAGATTATTGTAGACTTTCTCAAACAGGGATCACAATCAACATGAAAAAAAATCAGTTTCCTGTAGCCACCTTTACTTTTCAGAACCTGGCTTTTGAGGTCAAGGTTGACCAACATAACCAACAACCATTGGATGATTTCCTTAACGAAAACGACATCTCAAAATTCCCCAAACTTTTGAGTTCAACTCAGGGAAAGCTACGCCACCAGACGTCACCACCACTGATCCCAACCCTTTGGCCTGCCGCCACAAGCTGTTCCACTGCATGGCGCCCCAACTTCCCCGTGGCGCCCGTCACTGCCACCGTGGCCGGCGTGGCCGCCGCAGTGGCCAGGACGGCGAGCGACCAAAGGATGGCCATTGTGACTGGTGGGCGGATGTCGAAAATTTATGAACATTTCATGCAAATCTGGAAATTCCCAGATGGAGGTTAATCAGCTGGGAAAAGTCGGAAAAGTCAGAACATGTAAACATGTACCTTTTTCCCCTGAAAAGCAGGCATCTGTTCCAATCCTCAGTGAAATTGATGTGTCAGTTACCGGGCTCCAGGCTCAAAAGGCTAGCATTTCCATGTCGACTCAGTCTACCGGTCTGAGCTGAAATGCTATGAGCCCAGCACAGCTTTGACAGAGTTTACACACGGTATAAGCAAGAAACTGGTTGAAAACAAAGTCCAGCAGCTGTGTATACACATATATATATGTATATATATATATGTATGTGTATATGTATATATATATGCACATGATTATATTTGTTCATTTATCACATATATACATATATTACACATAATACTATATGTAGATATATATATATATACTACAATATATATATATATGTATAGTATACCGTATACCTATCCCATAGTATTCCATGATGTATTCCATATATATCTTTTTGAAACCAATGTTTCACCACTCCACCAAGGCTCCCGGACCGAGGCACGTCCCAGGCCACCGACTTTGGCCAACTTGCGCCGTTCCTTGCTGATGGCGCTCTGTTCCTCGGTGTCCAATGCCAAGGACAAAAAAATGTGGGGAACGGCAGTTGGAACATGATAGCTATACTAGTTATGTTATATATATATATATTATATTATATGAAATAATATGTATATGATATATGTATATGTGATATATATATATATATATGTATATGTGATATATATGTATATGTGATATATATGTATATGTGATATATATGTATATGTGATATATATATGTATATGTGATATATATATATATATATATATGTATATGTGATATATATATATATGTATATGTGATATATATATATATATGTATATGTGATATATATGTATATGTGATATATATGTATATGTGATATATATGTATATGTGATATATATGTATATGTGATATATATATATATATATATGTATGTGATATATATATGTATATGTGATATATATATATATGTATATGTGATATATATGTATATGTGATATATATGTATATGTGATATATATGTATATGTGATATATATGTATATGTGATATATATGTATATGTGATATATGTATATGTGATGATATATGATATGTGATATATGATGATATGTGTATATGAATGTAAAGGAATGTAAAGGAATGATATGGAATGATAAGGAATGTATGAGTATGTGTACGTACATATATGATTAGGCAGGGAAGGTGGGTGCATTGTGGAAGATGAGTGCATCATGGAAAATGGGTAAATTAAATAAGGGGTATAATTCAATGCTATTATCCGTATGATGGGGTTGTAAGCATCGTTTCAACGGGTCATATCATCTGGATGATCATAGTGATGATGACTGGATGATTTGATGATTGTTGGAACAAGTGCAATCAGATAATGGGTACAACTATGCTGGGGAAATAACGGGCATAATGCCATGATGGCTTAAAACAGGTGAGCAATGTATTGCTTAAACCTTGGCTGGTCGTTCAAACCTTTTCAGAGCTTAGGTTTTGATAACTCGCTTAGCTGAAGGGGCAAAATCCACTGGTGGCTACAGCTCGATTTTGGCATTGATGGGGAAGCCATGGAAAGCCCATCATTTTCACATCCACCGGTTGCAATCTCAGCGTCCGCCGCCAGCAAACGCCAGCAAAGCAACGTGCGAGAGAGGCATCCCAGATCTTGCCTCGGGTTTCTGTTGGTCACCCAGAAACTCCCGGAGACTGAGCACCCGGCTGCGTAGCTGCCTTCCTCAGTGCAGCGTTGAACATTGTCTCTACACGCCTAGGCTTTTAGTTACGCCACAAGGCACAAGTTGCTGTTCAATCGCTCTGTTCAGCGTTTGGAAGTGATTTGGGTGTGGTGAAAAAAAAACTATGAATACTCATTATGAATACCTATGAATATCAAAATAGCTGATACATTTCTGCATGTTTATTCGCTGTCGATGGTCCCACAGTTCGCATGACGTAACCACCTCACAGCAGTGATGCTTCAAGCTCTCCATTCAAAATATGTAGGCATTATATTAACATAACCACTACATAACAAAAAAACAAAAATGTTTGATATGTATATATAGGATAATACATAATGCCTACATATACTATTTATAATAGGTTTCAATATATCTTTCAACCTCTTTGATATTCTCAAACCTAGAAAATATATCACCTGCTGGCTCCATATCCTCTTGGCTTCCTGGCACTTTCAGCGCGCCCATGGTCTTCAGCGTTGCTTGTGCACGCGAGACTTGCGCTTTTAGCACTCGGAGCCTGCACAGCTGTTAATCATTGGGAGGTATACAGGGCATGTTTTTGTTGCTGGGGTATGATCTAATACCGTTACAATAATAGTAATAATAATAACTAATTAACTATAATGATATTTATAATGATCCTTATAATGATCATTATAATCACAATTCTGGGTAAATCATAGTTCAACAATCTGAAATGTTGGCCTGTTTTGGGATAGGCACACCCCGAATCTTATCCATCATTCCAGTAGGGTCGCAGTAGATCCATGTTGCCACAAGATACATCCTAGGAATATCTCAACATCCATGTCCCAACATATCCCAAGTGTATGTGCATATCAACCCCCAATTTGAACAATACTGGGTGGTACCCTGGTCGATTTGTCAGAAAGTTCCCAGCGATATCACTTGCTGCTCAAATGGTCTCAGTAAATTCAACCGTATCCCCGGTCAACTGTGTTTGTGTACTGGGGATACGTGCAAAAGATGTTAGTCCCTTTTTACCAAATCGTTCTTGGGGATAGTTGATACAGTGGCCCAATGGGTCCAAAATTATGACGTACGCCTTCGAGACCTCGATCAGATGCCGTTGCAGGATGTTATTGACCATGTTCCCTTCATAGTTTACAGATGTGCAACTGTTCTATCTGTTTTGGGCTAGATATGTATATATATATGATATATTATGATATTAAATATTATAATATATTATATATGTTTGCCCATGTTTACCGAACATCCGCCATCATTCCATCAGTTATGTGGCTCCGTCGTTGTGGGTCTGAGATCCACTGCATCCGTTCAGATCTGCCAACTGTGCCAACTCGTCATTGAATCGCAGCTCAGAAAACTTACACCAAAAAAAAACAGGTACAAAGAGGGCCCGTTATGAAAATAAGTTGGTTTGTAGACCCCTCAACCATAATAAATCACAGTATCTCAATATACCATCTGCTCATTTAACATAGCCATGGAAAATCACCATGCTATTAATAGGTAAACCATCTATAAATGGGCCATTTTCCATGGCTATGTTAAATAACCAGAAGGTATATATCACTGTATATCACCACTATATCCCCCAACCATCGAATTCACCACGAAAGATTCGTGCGCCTCTCTCGGCGCGTGAAGTCCTTCCACTCCACGAAGATCTCCAAGATGCAGCTCCTGCGATGTTCTGAGCTGATGGAAAGGAAAGGGAAAACCATGGAAAACCATGGAAAACCATGGGAAAACCACATGTATTTCCATGATTTTTGGGAATCACCTTTCTCAACCTTTGTGAAAATGTGTTTAATTTCATACCCCCCCAGTTGGTTTTAATTCTTATATATATATAATCACTGTCTATCTTACATTTATCGATGCCAACAGTTCTTTTTCAGCTAGTAGCCATTTATAGTTCATGAATGCTCATGATGGATGAGAATTTGGCTATTGGCGAGTCGATGGGGTTGGTAACCACCCAGCAGCTGTTGGCTACTGCATTTCTTAAGCATTGGCTGTTTCTGGACAAACCTCTCGGAATCCCCCGGCTGCGGGAGCAATCCTCAAAGTCTTTGCAAAGGCTTGCTGCGCTATCGAAGCACTTCGATGTCCTTGACCCTGGCAACTCCCCGAATACTTTCCGCAATACTTTCTGTAAACATTCAGGTTCGCTCCAAAATCCATCCATTGAAAAAACATCCATATTAATTTTCATCCCATCAAGTTTCCTCAGCTTTTCTTGGAGAAATATCTCCATCTGTTGATGGTTAAAACATGTTAACACCCCCTATTAATATCTATGAATTGATGGTTAATCATCAATCAAAAGGGGATTTTGATTCATGATTAACCATCTATATCATTCATAATATATGGTTCATCAATGTTCATGATGATGAAAAAACAACCTATCATTAATGTTCATCAACCTTCCATTGTAGTTTTTTCTCATGACTCAACCATTAATATCATGAACTGATGTTTAACCAATGGTTAATGAAGATCATTAATAAATATTCATAATCAGTATCAACCATTAATCATGAGGTTATGAGTCATCAACCATTAATAATCATTAATAATCATTAATAATCATTAATAATAATTAATAATCATTAATAATAATTAATAATCATTAATAATCATTAATAATCATTAATAATCATTAATAATCATTAATAATCATTAATAATCATTAATAATCAAGGTTAAATATCATTAATAATCATTAATAATCATTAATAATCATTAATAATCATTAATAATCATTAATAATCATTAATAATCATTAATAATCATTAATAATCATTAATAAAGGTTAAATATCATTAAAAATCATAAGTCATCAACCATTGATGGTGTTTTTTTGTTTCGTTCCCACCAATGGACAGCGGCTCCCACCTTGGACTGCTTGGAGCTGTGCTGCCAGGCGTTGAAACTCCGCTGCAGCAGCTGCTGCTGCGAGGCAAAGATCTGCTGCGCCAGGCGCTGCTTCTGCTTGCGCTGCTCCATGCCTGAGGTCAATCGCTCCCAAAAACCATGCAGATGCAAGAAGCTAGAAACTATATTTGTTTATATATATATATATATATATATATAATTGTAGGAATAACAATAAGAAGAAGAATGATCATAATAATAATAATAATATATTATTATTATTATCATTATTATATATATATATATAGATTATATATAGATTATATATATATATATGAATATGACAGTTGTTGTTGCCAATCCATAAGCCATCTGCCCCACGCGATGCGGTGCCTCTGGCCCAGGCAGCCCAGACGGTTTGCAGATTTGCTTGAAGGCCCATCATCAGCGTCTTCTGCGCCACTTGGAAGCGTTGAGCCTCTGTGGCCCTCTGCGCCTGCATCGAAAATGGCTTGGAAAGATATAGAAGGAAAGAGATATCTATATATTGTTGGAGATATGTCTATATGTATTGTTGGAAAGGTAATTATTCTTGGAGATCTTGGTTAGATGTATTGTTAAATATTCTTAGATATCTATCTATCTATCTATCTATCTATCTATATATAAACATAGATGATAGATATATGATTTTGGAGCTAATTTTGATAGATCATGATACATTCACATTTACTACCCACGTGTACCCCCCGCCACAAAAAAGGATGGTATAATCCATGAACGAATCATCAACCAACAATTATCAACTTTATCCCAACCATATCTCCATTTTTTGATGAATGATGGTTAAATATCCGTTAAATATCCCATGGATTAAACTACCAAATATCACCATCATGTTTCGATGGTTCACCATCAATCATAGTAATATTCATGGCAATATCATCATTAATATACTGAATGGTGGTTATTCCATGAATGGTAATATAACCATTTTCATGATGGTGGTTTTCCTGATTATATGGAGATTATAATCATTAATGATTCATTATAATATTAATCTCCATTAATGAATCATTAATGATTATAATATTATCCATGATTACCATTAATGATTACCACCATTAATATAAGCACCATTAATATAATATCCATATAATCACCATTGTAATCACCATTATATCATGGATTAACCATTATAATCACCATTAATATAATATTATCCATGAATGTTGGTAATGGTGGTTCATCCATGAATTTCGTTGGGCCATCGCCTTGCAGGCCGCCAGCCATGCCGTGAAGGCTAAGCCCAGCTGGTCGCTGCTCATCCGTGCCAGGGCCTTTTATCAAGGCGCCAGGAACGTGGAAATTGCAATGATCAATGGATTGGTTTAAGAGAAAAATTACAGGAAAACCCCATATTTACTGGGAAAATCTATGGTTTACTGGGAAAATCTATGGTTTCCCTTAAACCAATCCATTGAAATGAAGAACTGGAAATTTTCAGTTGACCTTGGAAAAGCTGGAAATTCTTGAAGAAAATCATGATTTAAATTTGATTTCACCCAGGGAAATTTTGGTGATTTCAGATCATTTGATTAAATTGAACTGGGATTCATCCACAAAGATAGGGATGTGACCCAACAAAACTTTTTTGCCAATCAACAATGTGTTGAACAAAAGACAAAGAGCTTTAACCGACCAACGTGATTTGTTTGTTGATGCGTTTGGCCAACATGATTTTGGTGGATTGAAAACCAACCAAAATGACATCTTTTAAGTTTTAAGCTGTGTTAATCAAGCAGTCTAAAGGATAGAAATTTCAATGTAATCATGAGTCATAGGGACACAACCAGTTGAAATGTATGAAACCATGTGGATTTGGCTAAAACTTTGCTCTAACATGATGGCATCCTTGGTGCCTGTCCAATTTGTCCATCCGATTCCATTCAAAGTGGTGTCTTAGCGGCTGGTTGATTTGGAAGTATGTCCACTTCATCAAAATATATTAATCTTAAATCCCTTCTGTAATATTTGGTGATCAATATATTTGGTGATCCTCCAATCAAATTAACAAAAATTGGGGTGATCAATATTAATCAATATTAATAAAATTCCAATCAATCCCCCCAATCAAAAGCCACACTTGGTGATCCTCCATCGCTCGGCTGCGTTGATGCTCTCCATGGCGATGATGCACCATGACGTGGTGCCATGCCTGCGATGAAAGGTCACCCTGCCTTGATGTTAAAAACAACGAGCGATTTCGGTGGTGTTAACGTTACTTAACGTTAAATGTGTTTGATCCAAGAGTAAAACTATAAATATGGTGGCATAAATCCCACTAGTTACTACTTAAGACATGGGGGTTGCTTGTAGTTTTGCGCTCACTATATTGTAACTTAACATCATTCTTCGTGAAGTGGCGGTCCAAGGGGGTATATCCATCAATGAACCTCCACACCTGGAGATGGCTTTTACCATCAATTTCTTCGGACAGTTGGGAATGGTTTGTGGTGTGGTACTTGTTGCTAATCAATGATCCGTTGTTATGATTACCATTGCCATTATTTTTTTTGGGTTTACCACACCAACCCCAGCTTCAGCCTGCATGATGCAGTAGATTTCCACTCCCTGCTGCATCCCCGTGCGCAGGATACGCGACACCTCCTTCAGAAAGGGATGAATGGAGACGGCAACGTTCTATCGGCACAGGGATCAAACTCAATCAATATATATGTATATATATATATATAGATGATAAATATATATATATATATGTGTGTCTATGCATATATTATGTATGTACAGACAGACAGACAGACAGACAGACAGACAGGCAGGCAGGCAGGCAGGCAGGCAGGCAGACAGACAGACAGACAGACAGACAGATACAGTAGATAGATAGATTAATTAGGATGGATAAGATAGATAGGACAGATAGGAAAGATATATTAGATTAGATTAGATTGGATTGGATTAGATCAGATTAGATGAGATTGGATCAGATTAGATCAGATTAGATTTAGATTGGATCAGATTAGATCAGATTAGATCAGATTTAGACTAAGAATAGATCAGATTAGATTAGATTTAGACTAAGATTAAGATTAAATTTAGATTTAGATTTAGATTAGATTAGATTTAGATTAGATTAGATTTAGATTAGATTAGATTAGATTAGATTTAGATTAGATTTAGATTAGATTAGATTAGAATCAGATTAGCACTAGGTTAGATTTAGATTATATTTAGATTAGATTTAGATTAGATTAGATAGATAGATAGATCGGTCCATCGATGGATGAATGGATGGAATTAGATTAGGATTAGAAATTAGAGATTAGGATCAGAGATTTGGATTATGGAATTGGATTCTGGAATTGGATTATGGAATGGGAATATGGAATTGGAATATGGAACTGGATTATGGATTTAGATTAAGGATTTAGATTAGGAATTTAGATTATGGATTTATATTATGGATTTAGATTAGGGATTTAGATTAGGGATTGAGATTAGGGATTTAGATTAGGGATTTACTGTAGATTAGGGATTTAGATTGGGATTTAGATTAGGGATTTAGATCAGGGATTTAGATTAGGGATTTAGATGAGGGATTTAGATGAGGGATTTAGATTAGGGATTAAGATTGGGATTTAGATTAGGGATTTAGATCAGGGATTTAGATCAGGGATTTAGATCAGGGATTTAGATCAGGGATTTAAATCAGGGATTTAGATCAGGGATTTAGATCAGGGATTTAGATCAGGGATTTAGATCAGGGATTTAAATCAGGGATTTAGATCAGGGATTTAGATTAGGGATTTCGATCAGGGATTTAGATTAGGGATTTAGATTAGGGATTTAGATTAGGGATTTGGATTAGGAATCTAGATTAGGGATTTAGAATAGGGATTTAGATTAGGGATTTAGATCAGGGATTTAGATTAGGGATTTAGAATAGGGATTTAGATTAGGGATTTAGATCAGGGATTTAGATTAGGGATTTAGATTAGGGATTGAGATTAGGGATTTAGATTAGGGATTTAGATTAGGGATTTACTGTAGATTAGGGATTTAGATTAGGATGATTAGATTTGGATTAGAAAAGATTTATATAGATTAGATTAGGATAGATAGATAGATATATACAAATTATCTGTATATATATATATATCACTTGTATGTGTGTATCTATGCGTCTATCTATACGTGTGTATATACATTTGTATTGCATCTCCTCACTGCATGAAAAAGAAAACATGCAGTTGGTTCCGGTGTAATTACATGGACAATCGCGTACACCAGCACGTTCTCACGGGAAAATATCAGTTCTTCCCAGCACTGTGCAGCCCCACACGCAGCTTCTGCTCGCGAAGCATCTCTTGCCTTGCCCGAACGAGGCAAGAAATTATGGGATGGGATTAACATGGGGATGATGGGAAAAATAATAGGAAGCATCAACAATGTGGATAATAATAATAATAATAATCAGCATCATAATAATAATAATGATAACAACAATAATAATGATAATAATAATAATAATAGGGATTGACATGGGATTGACTACATGATTTTGCCTGGAGATATCCCTTAAAAAAAATAGGTGCCACGTTTGCCGCCTTCGTCGGTTCAGACCTCAGGTCTGGAAAACCATGGGATGCCGGGGATCAAAAACCATCCCCAGTAGTGGACCGGTGGACTGTGGAGGCTTCCATAAGTCATGGGAATACCCAAGGGATATGGATATGGATGGATTATTTCCATGGGAAAATCCATGAAACCATGGATGATTTGGAGAAAGCCCCGAATTGGAAAGGAAACCCCTTTTGTTGATACCTCTAGTAGGACATCATTTTATTATTGCCCGCAAATGGTGGATGTGAATTGTGAGTGCTCATGTGTGGATCTCCCATTGTCATAGATGCTGGCATAGTTTTCAAGCAAAACAACGAATCTTAGTGCTGTTATCTGATTGAGCTTATTTTCCCTTCTGTCATTTATCTTATAAGTCTCAAAAAGAATATTGCCTTCGAAACAACACCCAAAGTTCTGGCATTCATCAGTGATAGTCATGCATCCCGAAATCAGCCATCTCTTCCAAAAAAAAAGTTCGTTTCGAGCACCTCTTCCACCTATTCATGATTTCCAGCACTTCAGTAGTTCTGGTGAACATCAAAATAGCCGGTAAATGGATGTTCATCCCCCTAAAAATGGTATTAATAGGTATTGATCCATACCCATAGTTCTCCCATCATATTCAATGATACCCATGACATCCACCACCGACGGAGACCTCTGGAGATCTCTGGTCCCCGCACGGTTGTCACGAGTTTGCTGCAGCCAACTCTGCACAACGTTTTCCAGGAGGGCCTCGAAGATTTCGCTGGGATTCTTTGGGATGATTTGGATTGTCAGATGGATCTGTCATGTCTTTGACACCCATTTGGCCCATGTTGGGTGTTGAAACCCAATTTCTGATGCAGAAAAAAAAACAAAACATCGAGAGCGGTGGAAAACTTGTTTCGGGAATCCGAGTTCTCGTCCAAAACCTGCCAAAAAATCGAAGCCCTGCCATGCCCTGGCAACCAAAACCTGGATCTGACCGTGTTGGATCACCGGACCGTTGTTGCATTGAAGAAACTCATCTTCAGTCGCTGCTGCCGTCGCTCTCGATCTCGACCTGAGGATAAATAAAGCGGCTGAGATGTGGAAAAAAAAACACCATTTGTAGCTCATTTTCCTAGGGAACAAATGGATTTTCCAAATCTTTTTGTATGTTTACCCTAGGGGTAACCATCCAAAATTTGAAGAACGGGGTCTTCAACCATGACGATAACTGATGATACCAAATTCCGATTTTTGATGCAGTCAGAATAAATCAGAAGAAAAAGATCATTGGAGATTTGGACGTTGGATTTAGCCAGTGGAAAATGATGGGTTGAACTTTTGTTAACTCAAATTGAGAAAATTGTGAAGCAGACTTCGTTTACAGTATCATCAAATGGTTTATATTTATAATTTATAATGGTTTATCATTATTGAGGTTTCATCCATTTGTCGATTTGACCAAGCAACATGATCAACATGGTGATAAACCGTTGGATCTTAGAGGTAAACCCAACTTTTCGACTCAGACTTGGGGTAGGAAATCTATAGATGATATCATCCCGGAAAAAACCATGCTTTCGGGTAAGGTTTTCCTTAAAACAATCGATGGGCAAAGATGTCTTTCTTTTGCTGAATCTTTGGAGGTCTTGGCCCAAGAGTGCAACCGCCAAAGATGGGGGATTTGCCTAGGAAAACTTGGATAGAACCACTAGTAACACTAGTACTTAATGGGGATCCAATGAAGCTTGGGGCGTTTTTGTCAGCGTTGACTCCCAAAATGCAGATATGGAAATGATCAGCATCGCCAGCAACATGATGCCGCATGGTGGTTGCCAGTAAACACTAGTAAACATTGCCATTGCAATGGAGAATTCCTCATATCATCTCATATCCATGTAAGCATCCATTTATTATCATTTATTCATATAAGTGATCATATCCAATCATAGCCTAGCCGACTATCTATCCATACCTTGATTTCAAGCCACTGTTTTTCCCAAAGCTCCACCGCGACTTTTCGGCCCAAAAAAGCGGGCGCTCCTCACCGGACACACCGTTGCGTGGCGCTCGTTGCCGTCCCGTTGCCGTCCCGTTGCCGTTGCTTCAGCTCAGAATCAGCTCCAGGGCCTGAACCACACCTTCCACTTTGCTCAGCACCTGCGTAGGATGGGGATCTATGGTGATTTCTTTTGTAAACATTGTAAACAGCTCACCATGGGGTTTCTGCCTGGTTTTTCTGGTCAATGATTCAATGATATTGCTGATCACTGCAAGCTGGTGATATGCTGAATTGAATAAACCGATGATGACTCTAAGTGCAAATGATCACATGTGGCAATAGTGCTCTTATCTGATATATCACAGTATGTCCCACTACGTCCCATTATGTCCCACTATGTCCCACTATGTCCCATTACATATATTCCCACAGTCTTTTCCCATTGTATTCCCATTAATTGCTGGTGACACTTCTATTTTGGTTCGTTGAACGCTTCAACTTTTGTTGGTAAAAACCCCGATATAATTTGTGCTGGTTGGTTAAACCACCATATTTTGGTTGGTCATTGTCATGATTCACCCCATCCCATATATCCCCTAAGTTTCATGTTGTTGCTGATAAATTGATACCCCCATACAAAATTGTCCCAAACATGTGTAAATCCCTTTCATCCCCTACATCCACCATGGTTTCTGGGGGTGTTTTAATCTTTGGGTTGATATGTATTGATGGTTTCAACCTCTATAAATGATGGTTCAATCGCCATAAAATCAAAATTTCTAATCATCTTGTTGCTGAGTTACATCCATTTATGTATATATATATATCCCCATAAATGTGATCTTAAGTTAGCTATATTCTCTTAACGATACACATATATATATATATATATAAAAACCATAATGTAGATGATTGTGCCATTCAATAAGTCATTTTCCCACTATACGAACCACTATGTGAACCATTGAATTTCCATTCATATGTGTCCATATATCTATAGAATGGTTAATCATGGTTTATATATGAATGATATCCCATTTATATCCCATTAATAAACCATGATTAACCATTCTATTAACCATTCTATTAACCATATTAACCATATCCCATGATATCATGGATATATAGATGATTTTCCCATTATCATTGATATATCCATATTATATATCCCATGAATGATGTCCCATGATATCCCATTTATAGATGATGAAAACCCACATAAACCGGCCTCCTGCAGCGGCGCCAGGGCCTGTTTCACAGCCACCTTGGCGGTGGTCACGTCTTGGATCTCGGGCAAAACGTCCCAAATGTCTTCCTTCAACCTGGAATGAACGTGAGATGTGGATAGATTTGGTGGATAGATTTGCTGGATCTGATGGAAAATCCTGGAAATTCGGTGGATGAACTGTGGATGAACTGTGGATTTGGTGGTAGATCTGCCAGATTTGATGATGGACTTAATGGAAAATGATGGAAATTGAGCCAAAAAAAATCGGAAAGATGATGAATTCACCAAGGGAAATTATGCGGACATGGAAAAAATGATGCAAAATTGATGCAAATCCAAGCAGCTCAGCTTGTTCCAGGTGGTTGTAGGCCACCTCCGGATGGGGATTTCTGCCGTGTTTCACCACAAGACATGGAAATTTATTGGGACGTCAAAGTTAGTGTGAACCGAAAAAACAAATGTGCAGAAGCAAAAATGGCCAACGTCGGTCTTAGAGATTTCAATTCTTTAGCCATAGCTGTTGGTGCTAAATCTACAAAATTCAAGACCCTCAGAAACATCTTTTCAAAAAAAAACGGAGCAACCAAGACATGTCCGAAACTCGGGTTCCGGGTTCCTCTAAATCCACTGGTTTCGCATCATTTTCCCCGTGAAAATGATGCCATCCGCACCTGAAACTCATCGCCGGGGGTGATCCCCTCCCCCTTCTTGCAGAGGAAGAGGGGCCTGGCAGATGGATCCCTTGGATTCCCTACTTCAGCTGGATCATCCATGACTTGGATGATAACCAGCAGAGCAAACACAGTCCACTGGTAATCTAATAAGTAGCTATGGAAAATCACCAGTTTCATTAGGTAAATCAATGTAAATCATCAATGGGCCATTTCTGCTATGTTAAATGACCAGAAGGAATATTCAAGGGCTCCCGTTTTGGTCGGTTAGATGCAGAATTGTTTCAGCACATTTCGAAGGATGCTGTCCCCAGTCAAGAAACTGAGTCTGCTGAATCGATATATGTGCCTGTGTGTACATACGAAATGTGTTACATGTGTTATTATCATCACTATTATGGTTATCCTGATTTCACCATTGCCATTCTTATGATCATGCATGTATCTATACATTCTAAACTATATGCTATATGCTTAAATCACCTTAAATCGAGTGATTTGGGGATGAACCCTCCATACTATTACATAGGTATGTATGTATGATATATATATATATATATACACTGTATATCATAATTATATCATACACTTCTCACCCACTCCACGCCCCGCAGCGAATGCGCGGCGCCTGTTGTTGAAGATTTCTTCGAAGATTAGCACTGGATGACCTGCCTGTCGTAGCCGCAGCAAGCGCAGCAAAGCGTGGCAACTCGCCTATCGCAAAAAAAGATGCGAAAGCCATCAGAGTGCTGGGTTTCCAATGGGGTTTCCTATGGGGTTTCCTATGGGGTTTCCTATGGGGTTTCCTATGGGGTTTCCTATGGGGTTATAATGGTCAAGAATGGTTCAGAATGGTTCATGTTCAATGATTCTTATAACTTAGCCATGCATCCCCTACTACTGTAGCAATGGGGACATTATATAATATATATATAGTGCGAATATATACCAACTGGAACTACAACATTATCACCCATAGATAGGGGGAATATGTCCAACAAACATGGGGATGAACTCAGCTGTACTGAGGATATGGAGTTTGCTGGGAATATAGGGGAATACATGGGGATAGTTTGCACCATTTTCAGACACATCCAAATATCATAGTTGCAACAAATATAATTCATTCTATATATCCCCATATTAGTCAAACAATCATGTTCCCATAGTATATCCCCCGCATGAAATCCCGATTCTTTGTTGGCAACTGCGGATGCCGAGCCTCAAAGACCGCGGCTGGCAACTGCGGAAGCTGCATCACCTTGCCGAAAAACAGCCAGGAAATGGGACCATTTCGCGGGGGTTGAGGATTTTTGACCATATTCTTGATGTGTTTGAGAACAAAAAATACTGTGTAATCATGTAATCTTTCCACTAGTTTGGAGAAAGTTTCTGAGGTATCCCGGCTACATCTCACAAATCAAAACTCAAATGTTCACATCAGAAAATGATTCGACTGGAATTTCAAGTTTCACCTTCATAAACAAATTGGACAGGACAGCTTTACAAATGCATTCAAGCCGGGACGTGATCCATTCAATTTCCAGCAAATTCCTGCAATAGACAAACCTGGCAATAGACAATCCATCATCTGCGAATGATCTACATCTTAAAGAAATGGATTTTCCAAACAGGTGTCTGTTTCCAGAGGTGTACCGATTCATTATGGCAAAAACAAATGCTGGCATAAATCCCCAATGTTCAGTCTTGGCGATGCAATGTCAGGCGCCAGTATTGATGTCATAACATCGTAGACTGTACCACTGTTCATGGTATAACCCCCGGTTCACACCCAGGTGATATGGTAGAACGAGTCTATCCCTTTGTCTATTACTCAAAGTCAAATACGTTTTGAAATCTCAAACCACAATTTTCAGTTGTAAAACCGCCCCAAACTTCTGGTTACCCTCTGGTAAACTAACACAACTATGGAAAATCACCATTTTCATTGGGTAAAACCACTATAAATGGCCATGTTCATTGGGTAAAACCACTATAAATGGCCATGTTCATTGCGTAAAACCACTATAAATTGCCATGTTCATTGGGTAAAACCACTATAAATGGCCATTTTCAATAGCAAACTGTTGACATAACCAGAGGGTAATCCAAACACTTCCACCGTGTGCCCGAAAAATTGTTGTTCTGCCCACCCGGATCAGCCCGAAGATGCAAATCTTCCGCCGCTGCAGCAGCTGGATCCGCGCAGTGCCTGGGAGCCACACCTGGCACAGAGAGATATATGACATACCACATATATATATATATTTATTATTATTATTATCATCATTATTATTATTACTATTACTCTTATTATTACTATTATTATTACTATTATTATTACTATTATTATTATTACTATTATTATTATTACTATTATTATTATTACTATTATTATTATTACTATTACTATTATTATTATTGTTATTATATATATATATATGCAATATGTAAAATGTATGGAATATGTACACTATTGTTATTAATACTGTTATCATTACTCTCATTATTATCCATTGTTGCTATTAGTATCATTAGTATTGTTATAATTGTGGTTCTTATTATTGTTATTATGTTTTTATCTATTATTATTGCTATGGTATATCACATTTCCATATTAATCATATCTCCCAAGCCCATTTCCGCCTCCATCAGGAAGTGCTCAAAGAGCCCCTCCTTCCGCTGATTCAACGCCAGCCGCAGCACTGCAGCCCCGTCTTGGTGAACTTTGACGAAGATGGACAAAGCCACTACCAGGTCCTTCGAATCATAGGCTGAGGGATGGATGGCCACCCGGGTATGATTCAGTTTCTGTTGTTTTTTATGTGGTTTCAGAAGGAGAATCATGGGAATATCACGGGAATATCACGGGAATATCATGGGAATATCATGGGAATATCATGGGAATCTCATGAGAATTTAATGAGGATATGATGAGGATGTAATGAGGATAAAATTGGTTGAAACTGTTTTTGCCGGTTGAAACCTGCTTTGTTGCTTCCAATCAATACAAATGGGCGGGTTCGACCAAAAATTTGGATTTACCAGCAAAAATAGTAGTTTAGTTTAATCAGCAAAAATTTATGGTTGAACCAATTAACATGCGGTAACCAGCAAAAACACGGATTTTACTTGTAGAATGGAGATATGACCAACAAAGAAAGATATTTTTGTGGCTAGCAAAAAAAACGAGGATTTCTACAGCAAATTGTGCACCCCACAGACTGATTTGCTTCTAAAAATGACAAAAATCCGAGGCCGTACTTCTTGAGCCATGTCCTAATCTGTATATGCATGGTTGGCACTACTTGTCGTATTTCTTCGCGCAACATTCGATATTCTGCTGAGCATTCAGAGTTTCATTTCAATATTTTGTTATTTGGTTATGCCGCGGTCATATCCCAGATTCATATCACGAATCCAAACATATATATATATATCGCGCATATTACAAGCTGGATTTACAATTGTTCAACAGTTGTCAGATTATATACAAACCATTATATGTGCTGGGCTCAAAACATGGTGTGTGGTTTCCGGCCATCCCATGCCATAGGAATCCTGATCCCAATCCCCCAGTAATCAAACGTGGCTGGAAAATCACAGAACGTGATGGGTGGATTCTGCCTCTCCAGCCACGTGGCTGATTACACCTGGTAAGTCCATGAGTATCCCAGTATCATGAAATTTTGTTCCATATCTCCACTATAACACTATTATCCCTACTAAATTATCCCTCTAAAAGCAACACCGCAAGCACATCTGCAAAACTTTTTTTCACTATCAGGTTAACCATCTAGTGGGATTATCCCATAATAGATGCTATACATCCTGGGTCAACCATCATCGCCATCATCCCCATCCCCCCATCCTCAGCCGCTGCCCAGCTCCGCGCCTTCTCTAGCTCGATGATTTTGATGCTCTCCAAGCGACTCAGGCAAGCCGCCAAGGCTGCCTGTGGTGCTTGCCCTGCTTTGGCTGATCAGGCTGAACTTTTAATGGCATTGATACCTACATATATATATATATATGTGTGTATATATGTATGTGATCTGTATACATACTATATATATATACTATATATACTATATATATATAGACTATGTATGTATATATATATATATAGACTATGTATATATATATATAGACTATGTATATATAGACTATGTATATATATATATATATAGACTATGCATATATATATATATATATATACTATGTGTATATATATATAGACTATGCATATATATATATACTATGTGTATATATATATATATGTACTATTTATACATATACTATTTATATATATATATGGATATAAATAGATATGAATGAACATCAACGGACAACCCATCCAATCCCATAACCATTTTTTTAAGTAGGTCAAGTCTACAGCCAGCATCCAGCCGCACCTGGAAATGATTGCAGTAGAGCTCAAAGGGCAAAAAACGAAAGGCTGCACAGAGCAGCCCAATAGCTGCACTGGCAGATTGTTTGTTGGCCAAGGCCTGCCATGACCCCGGGGATATCTGGTTTGAATCTGGGATATCCATATGGGTCTGTCTGAACACGGGTATTGATGGTATTGGCACTGGCCACTATGGTCACTGCAATCATGATGTGAGATCCTCATGGTTCATGATGCTGGGACTCAGATGACTCGGCTGTCATCCGTGGATGAGTCATTAATCTGTTAGAGATTGATGTCCTAACCATAATGAACTCCCTATTAACAGATGGCTATATCAATCCCTATGCCTTCTAATGGATATCATGATATGACACATTTGGATCATACTGGATCCCATTGGATCCCTATACGCATTAATAAGGACTCCCAAAACCATTGCCTGTTGAAAACGCTCAAAGAGATTGGGCATCACTTGCTGCAGCAGCGATCGGAAGACACCCACCTCGTGCACCCAGTTGAAAAAAAAAAACGGCCATTGAAAGCTGCTTTGGTCAAGCTGTTTGAAGCAAAAGAAGTTTTAAAAAAATATATATATCAAACCCAAAGGTTTACTAAAAAGATATGGGTGTGTCTGAAAATAGTGGTACCCCTACACCCAATGGTTAATGATCATTATCCCTACTAAATGGCTATAATTGGGGGTATACCCCATTTTCAGACATACCCATATGAATTGCCAAAGCCAAAAGTTTTCAGATGACAAAACCAATTCTTCTGCAGCGCCTTGGCAAAAAAAGCACGGAGCAAGCGAACCAGACCCGGCACTTTGCCGGGCGCCTGCGTTTCGGCCGGCGGAGCCAGCCCGGTGGATTTCACCGGCAAAATCTTGCTTGAAAATCGTCAATTGGAGCAATTTGGGATATTATATATATATGATATATATATATGATATATATATATGATATATATATATGATATATATATATATATGATATATATATATATGATATATATATATATATGATATATATATATATATGATATAT
>Ga0126342_10001882_pt1 | contig 31203 bp, 26 predicted proteins | sample Cyp1metagenome_FD_92528 | JGI IMG/M metagenome (GOLD analysis project Ga0126342, IMG submission 92528) | Coral microbial communities from Lord Howe Island, Old Settlement Bay, Australia - Cyphastrea 1 metagenome | ecosystem: Host-associated > Invertebrates > Cnidaria > Coral ...
GAGGGGGGTGACTTTGATTCAGACGAAGCAAAAACGCGCGGCAAGAGAACAAAGGAACAAGCACAAGCCAAGAACAGAAACAAGTACAAACCAAGAACAGAAACAAGAACAACACCTTCCAATGAGACACGATGGCAGGCCGGCGGATTTAGGTTGCTCATAGATTGATAAACATACAGAAGTCTTAGCATCAACGGTATAAACAGGCCTGGTAACATGAATTGATGAAGCTTGGAGCGCTCGTCAGCCCATTGTGATTTTTCCGCTTACAATACGCCTTTCATTTGGAACTTTTTGCAGCATGTTGCAAATCTGAAACTCTACAGAAATTACAAATTAGTTTCCTTGACAGCCTGGCTTGCTATCATCAGCAGAGAAGACGCAGACGGTGTTTACATGTGACGTCATTTGATTTTTTGGCATTGGACTGCAAATTCCGGTTGTTTGTATTTATCGCGGTAATGTCAATGATTTAGACTTTGAACAGCTGAGGGGCGACCAGAATATTTTGAGACAACTCAGGCCAACACTATCAGTTTATTTGTGAACGGGGAGCGGGCCTGTGAGTCACTAGCTCAGTCTTGAGCAGAAACCCAGTCGACGATTGGCTACTTGCAACGCACAGGTTTCGGTGGCAACATTTGTATATATTTGTATACATGGTTGGATAATGTTAGATACTACTTTGAATGTGTCTCATAAATCATGGCCCGAAATCAATCCATTCATTTCCGTGTCAGATAAATTCAATACACGTCATAGGTTCCTTAGTTTCGTAGAACATCATTTTGGTGCAATTTGGAGGGTTCCAAGTCCAGTTTCAGGTCCATGTAGGGGGTTCCCCTAAGGCCGAAACCCATCCCAGAATCCATGAAGGGGAAGGTGCCGCTGCTTGGGCAGGTTCGTGGTAGAAAGTGCTAGGTGACCCCGTTTTCAACCATTAGAATCTATGTATTTATCATTATTCATCAGCATTTATCATTATTTATCATTATTTATCATCATTATTTATCACTATTATTTATCATTATTATTTATCATTATTATTTATGTTTATTAATTATCATTATTTATCATTATTTATCATAATTATTTATCATTATTAATTTATCAAGTTTCATCAACTGGTGAGTTGGGACTGACCCCAAGGCGCTGGCCCAGTAAAGTAGGAGAGCTGACACCGGAAAAATCGCTTGGTATGCTCACCTTCGATGCACCCCCTTCACCCGCAGGCGCTATTCCCGGCGGTGAGTTTTCGCAACGTCACCCTACAGGCCACTATTTTGCTGGCTTAGTGATTTATTCAATCTGCCACTGGACAAGCATGGTGTCATGAATCCAGAAAAGATCCACTCAAGCACCTCAGATGATTTCGGAAGTTCAGACTCTGCTGTTCCTTCATTTCATAGCTTCATTCGATAGGTGGCTTAAGCTTCATTTGACTCAGCATGATGATTCTTGTTTCTGGCTGTCAGGTGCATTTTGGTGCTACATTGCTGAGGCTCGAGGGCACTAATAAGTGCAAGGCCAAAACCCTTTGCTCAGAGACCCAGAGTCGAAACCAGCTGCAAGTTGTGACCCTGAAGCAGCACTCCGTGACCCTGAAACAAGCTGCAGCCTAGCCCGTTGTGTAGGTCACTGCCTTTCACTTGTCACAGCTGGCTGCAAGTGCAGAAGTCGCATAGCGAGGCAGTGGCCGAGGATGGTTCCAGCTTCAAACTGTACACCTGTATTTGCCCCAAAATGTATTCGAAAGTGGTGACTTGTACCCAAAAGTACCCTCAAATTCTATGATTTTCATGCTTGATCACCATTGTCACATTGTCCCAAAAAAACTATTGGGGGATGGACAAAGCCAGCTGGATGGCTTGGCTGTCAGCTCTTGCAGGTGAAATCAGCAGTGGTTCCAAAGGATGGAAAGTACGAGGCGCGTCAAGAAATGGTGGCACCATGGAGTCACGTTGGAAATGGGACCTGGGACATCGACAAGATGGGAATCACTTCAGCAAGATCTGCAGATATATCAGATATTGGATAATAATATAGCTAGGCTATATTGAGCTTTTGAGCTAATTAGTCCATATTTATCAATATTTAATCTTGAAGAATTACTAATATTGATACTATCCCAAAATATCCCAAAGTTGGTAGCCCCAAATCCATCAGTGTAAACCTCCGCATCGATGGACAGGTCCTTCTGCCTGTGGGTTTGCCCGATGAAGGGACCTTTGACTGGGTGGATCAGTTCTTGTCCAAGAACAAGCTCGGATCCTCAAGACTGGAATTTACCCAGGGACTTGGTGGCTGGGAAAAGATTCAGTTGAAGACATACATATGGCCCATATGGCTTTAGATTTCAGCCTGAGTGCATGAAACAGTCAGTGCTTGAAGCTGTGATTGGAAATGGGATAACAGGGGCTGTCCTGTTTGAAGCGTCATGCGAGACGAAGTGATACAGCTTTACAGTAGCATTCCTGACAGTTCCACTGCCTTGTTCGATTCGTCCTATCCTTGTGTCCAATATATTTAAACTGTCTTGATACATGTTTCCACTTCGACGCTAATTGATAGTAAAAAGTGATGCTCATGGGGTACACACCATTTTACATAATTTTACTACATTATATCCATCTACTACCCTCCAGTAAATCAACATAGACCCTGGCAGATAGGGGTTGAAAGATTGGTTTCATTTGGTTTCCACTAAAAAGGCCTTATTTTCAGGGTTTATGTTAATTTACCAGGAGGTAATATCAACTTGCTTCAGGGATTGGTAAATGTCCCATTTTGGGGCTATTGGACATCACCTTATAGTAGCCATTATAGACCATATACCTAATGGTTGGGTGATGTTCAATGGGGACATTTAATGACCCATGTTGAAAAAAAGTCTGGTGGTTTCCCAACTGACCTGTTTTGAGATGACTCAGGAATTATACGGAGCTTAGCGATCGTGCCATCATCGATTGGGCCGTCTCGCCTCGCACGCTTGGAACAATCGTCTACATGAGATCCGCTCTAAAAATATAAATGCTTACAAGGAATTTTCAATTCGAAGGCCATAGATGATTGGGCATTGATTTTGTTTACATCTCATGAGAAGGCGGAGTCCTGTATATATGCAGTGAAATTGTTTCGTTTGCGTTAGTGTGGCGCTAGACACTTTTACATTGCCATTAAAATGAAACATTGTCAGGCCCGATGCTTTCTTTGCCTCTTGCTTTCTTGCAACTGTTGTTCCCGGTCCTGCTGGGGCAACTCCACAGTAGCCTTACTTTTGGTAATCTCTTTGAACTGCATTAACGTTTCACCTTCTTTTTGGCCAGCATCACTAACGTGACTTGTGAAGATATGTGAAAACAACTGCTTTCCAAATTTTCACGGCTAGGCTGAACGTAGTTCTGGCGGTAGATCCGCCCTAGGTCAGCGCTAGATATATACATCCCCAAAAACTACGCAGTTGCCCATTGGTCAGCTCACTGTACCTGAAAACCCAAGAGCACTGCTTGCTTCAAGTATAGCAACGTGACAGACAGCTAGCCGGCAGCAGAAACTGGGATATGGGCCATGGAGTCATGGAGTCCGCGTTGTTAGGTCAAGTAAAGAAACTATGCAGGGTATGATACTGATAGTGATTCCAGTAGCTCCAGCCCCAGCGGAAGAGTGTTCGATGTGTGTTGGAACAATTGAAGACCTCATATGGACGCGGTGCACTACAACGTACTCATAGAATCTCGTAGATGGGTGTGTCCTAAAATTAAGTATAACTCCATGGTTTCATATTATATTTCTATATATTATACATATATATATATATAATGTATGTATGTAATGTAATGTACTGTAGTGTAGTGTGATCTAATCTAATGTAATGTAATGTATTGTATGTATGTGTATATAATATTATATATCTATACACATATATCATATGTAATATGTATATATATATATGTGTATATATATAGGGAAAATGATGAGCCACCCGTGGATTTGGGGATGATTCGGATAGCCAGACGATAGCTATAGCATCTCAATGAAGCTCCTTTCGCGACCCATGCATCATGCGGCCAGAACAAGAGTGGCCTTCAGAAGTATGGTGGCAGCTATCGGAGGAGAACTTGGCAGCCGCTGAACGGACAATGGAGGACAACGGAGGACAACGGACAACAGTCATGGCATGTGTCGCCACATATGGCCACGTTGACCAAGTGGCATAGGGTCCTATGCTTCTATGTTGCGGATGATGGGATGAGCGGAGAGCAGATGATACCAGATGTGTCCCAGATGTGACCCAGACAGATGCTTTTGTTTCCAATGTGAGCTCCAGAGGAGCTCCAATGACAAGCCCGAGATGGACTTCGGGCTCCAGTTGATGGAGGATAGGGCTTGAAAGCTGGATGCTCTTTGTGGCTGTCGGACACCGCACTTTGAGAATGATTTCATTCAGAAGGCTTGTGTAAACAGAAAAAATGCGGGTAGAACAAGGCATCGTTTGTGTTCACGATTGTTAACGGCTGTTAACGCATCGCTGTGGACTTTGTGAGGTGAACACATGTGGTCACCTGAGGTGTTGATTCATGTTGATTCAGCTAGCCATTCTCATGTTAATTATAATGCTTGGTGTAGCTGTGATCTGCAGCTTTGTTGGTGGGTTTGTGGACAAATTCCAAGCATTTCGCAGATCAAGTGCACTGAGACATTTCAGCAGGACTCGAGTGTGAGCAATGCAGGAAGCTCAACAGAAAGGTGGAACTTCGTCTCCCTCAAAGTCCGCACAAGAATAGGGCCATAGCCGCGCCAAAGCCGGGCCATAGCCATTGAGCATTTCAGAGGAATCAAAAATAATTAATTGATGTGTTTTCATATATATATTTCCTGAATTTGCAAAGGTTTGCTCGAAATTCTCTACAGACAATAATTGATATAATTGATTTGTCAATGGTGTTCGCTCAGACTGCAGCAATCGTGAAATGACTGCTGCAGATCGATGCCCATGTACTCTGCAACTTAATCTCTGGCAAATTGTGTATGCCATATATGATATCATATGATATCAATATAATATATATATATATATTAATATACTGTTATAATCTGTTGTAGATAGAAGATAGTTGCGTAAAATATCTTCACATGTTGTTCATTTCTGGCACCTTCAGGCATCACTGACTGCATCACTATTCCATCAGATCCCAAGGTCATGAAAGCCGTAGCCAATGTGCTGCCGCGCAACTTCATCATCCCTGAGGTACTCAGATGTTTGGTGCAAGATGGGTGCATGTATGTGGGGAAAATAATAGCTAATAGTACAAAAACAGCATCGTCTATACAATCCTTGGAAATATGGTTCTATCTTTTTGGCAGTTACGATAATACAGATACTAGTATATATATATATATATATCATGTGTATATTATGTATGTGATGTGTAACATTATATATATATTACATTATATTTTGTTTTATTATATACCTAGTTTTAGCTTTATTATATATAGTATACAATGATATATATATATATATATATGTAATATACATACAATTAAATACTGTGTGGTATATCACCGAGGCTATATCACCGAGGCTATATCACCGAGCTGTCAGGTGAAAGCCAACTTGACGGCAGAGGAGCGCAGTAGCATCCTTGCACGCTTCCCGGGCCATTGCTACAAAAAGGCCTGGCCCCAGCCCAAAAATATAGGGGAAAATGGTGATTTGACTTGAAAACATAGTGATTGACCATAAACCATAGGGATTGAAGTATGAAAAATGAGAATACACTCGGGATAGAATCAGCTTGATATGATATTCAGGTTTTTGTTGGAAACGGGGTACCCCACAATCCACTCGTTAAACATGTTTTTTTTTGCAGGAAAGGTGTATGTTTGGGCTTCGATAGTGCAACAAACCCTAGACTTAGTGGGCAGTGGGATTTTTTCGGCAAGATCAATCTGACGATTTTTTCAATGGTGGAGACGATGCTAATTTGACCTATGTTTGCTGGATGCTTTATTTTCGGTGTTGGCAGGTCTTGGTTGGGTAGTAGGGTGTGGATGGAGCCCTCCCTATGCCAGCACTGCCGAAGGTAGCGAAGGTGATGCTGGGGGAGCCGCCTCAGGACTACAAGACTTTCATCCAACAGGTTGGCACCTCAACTGTCATGGAGAATGGAGTGCTGTTGACAGAAGAACCTTTGGACAGATGAGGATTTTCAGAAATCTTGATCACTGAAAAACACTGAAAAGCTGTGGGATTCAAGTTGATTCACATGAGAACTGTGCATCGCATTGTTTCCAGGGCCCCATTTGTTCCCCGCAAAGCGGGGAAAAATCAGGCCTTACTGAAAGAGAAGAAGGAAGCAGCTGAGGCAGAGTTGGCGCGTAAAAAGGCCTGGTGTATCCTGGCAGAGCTGCACCATGCTGCACCAACAAAATGGTGTGGGAATGTCATGAGCGTCATGTTCCCAAAATTCAGGGCCCCTACTGTAGACATCTGTAAACTGTGACAGATCTATTGGCAGTTCTTGAAAAGAAACAAACGCAGGGATTTGGGGTGATGCCAGTTTTCAGCCGGTGGAGTTGTAAACTCTTGGGTGTCTTGATCAGGAGGAAGCTGCGCGGAAAAAGGCGCAAGAGGAACAGAGGAAAGCGCCAGAGACTTGCAGAAGACACTGACACTCTCAGAACGGCAGTATGTTTGCAGGATTTTGCAGGTGTACAATGGATCCCAGAGGCAAGCCCATGTCCATCTATTTGCGGACCACTACTGGACCACTACTATCCGTTTGCAAATTCTCTCTTCTGGTCATTACTTGTTTGTTGGTTCAATGCCGATATGTTGTTGATCGAGTCACTTCCCCTTTTTGTTTGCTTCCATCTCCACAATGGTCAAATCCCATAGATGGGTAGATGGTGGCTCAAAATTGGATACTCCCACATTTTAGTGGCTGTAATTCCTAGATACTTCAAACAGTTGCCCGAAGTTTACCCTGAGGCGCCAGAAGAAGGAGGAGGCAGCCAAGGCCATGGTCACGGTTGAGTTTCACGTTTTTTTGAACATCACAAGATAGTTTTAAAAACATGTGATTATATACAACATATGATATAATGTATATATATATATTATTATATATTTATATTATATACATATATATATATTTATGTATGTATATATGCATGATAATACATATATGTATATGTACATACTATGTGTATATATATATTATAATAATATATCATTATATTACATATATACATCTATGACGATATATAATGTATATTACACGTGTACTGTATGTGTGTACATATATATATATATACATACAAGTTTGATTCGTTTGGTTATGTCCGCCTATTACTGTAGGAACTATTAGGTGTGTGACAAGTCGTTCAAAGTGGGGCGGGCGCTGCTCTATACTCAACTCACGTTGGATGATTTGTCCTGCAGACTACAAGGCTTCTTCCCATACCCGCAGGTTGTTTGGCAGATGGCCCGTTATCAGCAAAAATGTACTCAAGTGTGACACACTTTAAGCAAGGAGACAACGTGTTTGTGATTTGTGAGCTGCTGCGAAAATGCCACTTGAACTTGTTCAAATGATTCTGATAATCCCAGTATACGAAGTGACGAAGTGTATTTTCCCAGCCCCCAGCTCTGACATGGGTAGCATAGGTACCCCCACAACGCCTTGACACAGGCTGAAGGAAAGGAAGGGGAGAAGGACTGGGAAGCGTGGTTGGTCAATTTCCCATTTGGGGAATTCAAATATAAACTTCAAATGGTTGTTAAAGATGATACCTCCTATGAGTTTAGTGATGTTCAAATGGGACATTTCACCACCCCTGTTGTGTTCCTGAGATTTTGCAGCCCCTACAGAGAGCTTCTTGTTGTAGCTTCAGGAGAAAGATGAAGCAGGCAGATGTGGAATGCATTGGAAGTGGTGGATAGAATCCTTTGGGCGTTGTTTGAGCGTTGTTTGAGCGTTATTTCATGGACATGTGGTGATCATCTTAGATGTGATCATCGCTCAGGTCCTGATTATTTGTTCTTTTCATGGTTTAATCACTAGTGTTTCAGTTGTAAAATCCATGAGCACCCATTAAAAAAGAGTGTTGTTTCTCAGGTGTAGAATCCATGGTGAGTTGAAATCCATTGAAATCCATGAAAAGCCGTTATTTTTTGGAGTGTGTTAAACAAAACAACTGTGTTTTCCTGTGGGGAAAAGAAAGCCTTCCATAGCCCCAGGTGAAGCAGAAGGGGATGCGGCAGAGGAGCTGTACATGGTGGAGACAGTTCCCCTTCTTGTTTCTGATCAGAGAAACATGGAAAACCATCCACACATGGGAAAATATATATATATATATGGATACAACTGATACAACATTGATATTTATAGAAACGGATTCAAATTGGATCAAATTTAATGGATGATTTTCATTGAATCTTGCCATTTTGTGGTCTACTGTACCTCTGTTTTTGGATAAACCCAAATATGGGCTCCAGGGTGAAGGTACCGTTTGCCCTATTTGCAGTTTAGCAGTGAAGCAAACTATCATAGTGGCATTCTTCCCAGAAGCTTTTCCTGATGAAAAGCCCGCGGATGTATCCACAGAAAAGTTGAGTGGCTGATGGTTTCACACCAACTTCAGACATTAATGTGGTTAAAGCAATGACCATACCCAAAATCAGCATAAGTGGGTGGTATAAACATGTAGTATGAAAATATTGGGTGATGTCTTCCCTTCCCAAAGAAATGCTGATGCTTTCGTCCCAAAAGAATGGGACGAAAATCGCCAATCACAACCACCAGGAGGAAGTCGTCGAGGAAGAGGCTGGACAGCTCATGGCGCCAGTGGGAAATGCGAAAAGAACGGGACCTGCTGAAAGTATTTTGCAAGAGTGTGTTATGTGGTTTGGTTTTTCCATGTTTTTCCAATCTTCAGTTTTGAAACAAACGGAGCCACTTAGATGTTGATTTTTAAATGTTGATCCATATAGTCTCTGTACATCCCATGTGTATTTTTGGGAAGCCCTGCCAGGTGAAGGTCGAACTGACCGCGGAGGAGAAGAAGTCTGAGGCCTAAGTGCTCTCAGCGATGAACATCAACTGCTTAAGGATGATTCCTAGCTACTGATGAAAGCCAATTGGCTACTATGAATTCATCAGGTTTATGTAGATGTACGAAACCTTATGAATTAATATGAACTAACATGAATTAACATGAATTAACATGAATTAACTGAACGTTTTGGTCTTTCTTTGATTCCCAGCGGGTAAGTTTACAAAAAGTTTACTCGCCTCACCGAGGCTGTGGTTCAGACCCAAAGAGGTGCCAGATCTGACCTCCAAGGACGATCCAATGGGGATCTTCCCATGGCATGGCGGTCAAAATATGTCAAAATATGTCAACCCAAGGAACTACTCATGGACTGGTTATTTTCACTACATGAAAACCTGATCTGTTCTTGGGTAAGTGTTGAAATTGTTGAAAGTTTCATATCCAAATACCATTAAAAACCCAAGTACTTGTGAAGAGAACCGGCCTTCGGACCTTTATCCTTCGCAATTTTCCAGTGTTGCAACCATGATAAATTGTATGGTGAAGATGTCTTAGAACTCAGGATGGCAGACTGTGTGTGTGTGTGTTGTCTGATACTTTGCCGCAGGAGATGTCATCATCATACCAAAAGTTCACATTGCCGAGCAAGGAGGAAGGCCCTTTCGTCACCATTGCCAGTCCCTGTTGTTGGACGAAAATCCGGAACCTCCCAGATGATTCATCCAAGTATCATCCAAGACCTAAGGCCCCATCGTGGCCCTTTGTCAGGCTATGACGAGCTCACCTTCATGTGGTACAAAGAAGCCCAAAGCAAGGAGTACTTGAAGAAATGGGTGCCTGGGTAGAGATTCAAGCGATGATCCATCCATATCCATCCATATCCATCCATTTTCAGCTCGTTCTTTTATCTTCTTGTTGGATGTTGGCGTTTGATCTGCATCATTCTGCATCAACGAGTGGCGTACATGGCATGCTCAAACGAAAAGTGAGGTGCTGGAACGAAAAATGACTCAACGAGTCGAAGACCTCCAGCCCTTTGGCTGCGCTACGCAGACAATTTTATGGCTTGTTTTGAGTGAAGGCTTGATTCGGGTATGATATGGTGATATTATATATAATATATACTATTATATGTATATATCTAGAGATTGATATATACCCTCCGGTAAATTAACATAGACCCTGGCAGACAAGGGTTGGAAGAGTTGTTTCTGCTAAAAAAAAATGCTTATTTTTAGGGTCTATGTTAATTTACCAGAGGGTATATATTGATATTTATATATATAATATATACATATATATATATATATATTGACATATATATAAATATATAAATAAATATATATATATATTATGTATTTGTGTATGTATATTACTTTCATATATATATATATAGAATATAATACTGATAGATATGGTGTAGGCTTATACCCAAATTCATCCAAAATCCAGCGGATCCAGCGCTTGATCATGATTTATCCTCTTAATCACTGCAAATTTGGCATACCGTTTCAGCTTGGGAATGATTATTCTAAGTCTATTGGCTGTCACTTGTCAGGTGTTATGACAACTGGGTAGATCTTGTGTGTGTGTGCATGTTGGTTGAACTTTTGCTTAAAGATCTGATATGTGGTTGTTCTGAAGCTTGTATTGTGATCATGACTCACGTGAGTCAATGTGTAAGATCGTGTAAGACCTTTTGTCAGTGGGATTCTTTAAGTTGTCTTCGTCACGTATATATATATATATATGTATATATATATATATATATGTATATATATGAATATGATGATGATGATGATGATGGTGATGGTGATGGTGATGGTGATGATGGTGATGATGGTGATGATGGTGATGACGATGGTGATGACGATGGTGATGACGATGGTGATCATGATCATGATCATGATCATGATCATGATGATGATGATGATGATGATGATGAGTAGTTTTGTCATCGATTTTGCTGATGAACTATGATGAGCTCTCAGCATCTACAGTATTGGTTCTATTCGCAGGACTGCTCTGCGGGACTGCTCTGTACTGTTCCTCCACTCTCCGGTCGGCACTCGTCCCTTCCAAGGCCCTCGGAATGGTTCCGAAGCAAATACAGCGAGTGGAACAAGGTAGTCCAGCTGTGGCAACTTGGCGCCGGGTTTCGCTGTGGAAAATCACAGATGGGTCTGTTTGAAAATTGTGGCATAATTGTCCACAAAATGCCAATTGTCCAAGGAAAAACCATGATTATCCAACCTGTAGATTTATGTAGATTTAAGGGTACCCCATTTTCAGAAATTCCCGAGCGTAGAAGAGCCTGTGAGTTTTTGAGGAAAAAGAAGCAGAGCGATTCCAAGGAGAGTTGTGAGAACGTGGTGCTTGGGAATGGCCATCCCCGCAATAATACGGATTGATAAAAAGTTCCTTATGATTTCTTCATTATGAGGAATTGTATGCAAATCCAACTTTGAAGGTGCCTTTCGAGACCATGTTGTGTCCAAAACGAGAATTTGGAAGTAGATTGTGTTGCCATGTGTTGCCTCTCAGAGGCATAGCGGCATAGCGATTTTCAGAACCTGGATCATGGACCCAAATCCAAAAAGAGGCTTTGGTTGCAATCCCAGCCGAGCTATGGATATCCATGGTCACCATTGGTCACCATTGGTCACCTATGAATGGCGGCATCCAATGGCATGGTGGTGTTGTGAATTCGGGCGTGACCACGGAATCCAATATCATCCACGGAATTTGTCATGTTGTCGAAACCAATGGTTGGAAGGGGTGCTCAATGATTGATTACTAGTAAAGTAACATCAGTAACTGTGTATTATATTATTGCTGATATCATTTTCCATTTAAAAAATCGCAGGACCCGCATCACCGGAAAGCTTGGGCAGCGAGGAAGGCTGCTGAGGAGCGGGGAGAGATAGCACTTTGATCCCGGTGCTCTTTTGGATTCTGTTAAAAGAGAATTGTAGGTATGTTATGCATATAAATAATATATTATATATATATATGTGTGTGTAATAATATATATATGTGTATGTCTCTGTATATGTATTTGTATATGTATCTGTATATGTATCTGTATATATATATATATATATATATCTATATGTATCTCTACATGTATACGTATGTATATGTATACGTATGTATATGTATACGTATGTATATGTATTCTTATATATGTTGGCAAATATATATATATATATATACATACATAATCAGCATAGCGACTGAACATAATAAGCATGATAGCTAGTAACCATAATAATAGTGATAAGAAATGATAAGAATATACATATATGTATATATATATGTGTATATATATATATGTATGCAAAGCTATTTTCAACCCAAACGAGGAGGGTGCCCCACCGGTTATGGGATATAAGCCAGCAGATATTAGATTATATTAGATTGTTGCAAACTGCAAATATGGGTACAGTATTTGAGCCCCCCCGGGAGTTCGGGCAAGTCCAGGTGTTTGTTATTTTCAGGGGTAAACCGGTAAACCATCTCGTTTTGTGGGTATCCATTTTCCAACCCTGGAACCAACTGATGATGAGTTGTCATCCATATTTCAAAGCCATTTATCACTCTGGGGGGACTCTCCTGATTTCTTTTAATTCACCGTCTCTAGATTGTGTTCCCGACGGGAAAATGGGCCTGCAGCCCATTCCTACTTCCTACGTCCTAGACCGCAATGGCAGTTACCGTAGATAGATAACAACCCAGTAATACAGATACTGTAGATATTATAGGTGGGTAGTGTACGTCATAAAACTTGGTGCTAGATATGACCCCAGCAACCAATGCTTGAGAGCACATCCACCAGTCACTTCTGGCCTCTCAGCTGACTTCTGCCATGTGCTGATGTGGAGAGGAGAAAGCCAAAAAGGGCGACGAAGTTAAGGAGGACAAGGAGGACCAGAAGGAGGACAGCTGGATGAAAATACTCAGCTGACCATCCAAAAACTATTTCAACATTTAGAGCTATGCATCATGGGCTGAAAACAAATCCACGATGACCTAAGTATGTATTCAGAATACACACCAGAGACCCTTCGTAGGTGTTTTCCGCATGTTGCAACTGCAGGAGAATGGCAAGGATGAAGAGATGAAGGAGGTCCTTCGCCACAATATCTTGGCAATTTTGTGAGTGAAACGTTTGGGCCTTCAGTGTGTTTGGCATGTCATGGGCACGAGTCATGAGTCATGAGTCGTCATCCTGATCATTGTCGTTGTCGTCATCATTATCATCATCAACAACGTCACCAAGTCATCAACGTCATCACCACAATCATGGCAAGTTCCCCTTTGTCCACATCATCCTTATCTTGTCAGATTCATATGGTTCATTGTTGTAACATGATGTAACCATCTTTGATCTCCTCATGTTCCTCCTTTGATTGTCTTGGAACATACCATGCCACAGTAGTGCAGCGCATCGTCTTAGGAGAAGGAAGTGAAGCCTGAGGAGGCCGAGGAAAAAAACGGTGAAAAACCTGAAGCAGCAGAGGCTGTGGGGAACACTGCAGGGAATGCTGGTGTGCCAGTTCATTTCCACTGTACTGACGGTCGGTTTGGATTGGTTTGACAGATGGTGTCAAAGGCTTTCAGCTAATGTCGTTGTATGGCTCCTAGCCCTAGCAAATTGCTGTCCTGAAAAGTAAAGGAGGTGCCGAGCAATTCAAAATGGAAAGGTTCACGCTACCAAAGCAGTGGCAAGCCATAGGGCGTCCTCAGTATATTCCTCAGTCATGGCATACTAATGTCGAGTTGGGATTTATAATACACCCTTATTGGTAAAGCCTATGTTTTCCAAGATTTTTCAGATATATTTATATAGCTTCATTTGCTCAGGAAGAGCCAGAGATGAAAATTGATGTGTGGAACCCGGTGATGCCATCGTCCGATCGTCCAGTTGGGTACCGACCCAAATGTGGTGGTGATCGGTGGTGATCATCATGCACCAATAAAGAATTATGTAGATGTTGATGTTTTTTTGCCCATTTTCGGACAGACTCATGTGATGCGCTAGTGCTGCTTAGTTATATTATACTAATACAATTATGTATATATATATATATATCCCATCACCCTTACGTTGGCGAGTTAGTTATACCCCATTTCTGTTGGTTCACTACCACTTGCTCCCAGAATAATATCATATTGAGCAAGCGAGAAAATTATTGGAAGACAAAACGCAGCCCAGGCGGAGTCTTTGGATCCTTTTGCCGTGGAGGCGCTGCAATTATTTACAGATGTTTAACCATACAAGTGTTTGATTATAATGATTGATATAATTATATATATATATATTATATTATATTATATTATATTAAATTATATTATATTGTATTATATTATATTATATTGTATTATATTATATGTACATATATATATAATATGCATATTATGTATGTGCACGATTATATTATACATCAAGAAGAAAAATGAAGAATGTTCTGGACTATGGGAAATCCATGGAAATCCATGGAAATCCGTGGCTCGGACTGCGGGATCCATTGAGGCGGCTTTGGTGTTTATTCACAGCGTTATATTGGTCACCCATGATATGGGAAACCCTGCGTTTCCATGGGAAGATATTCTGTGCACGGTTTTTTTTTTCGGTGTTTTATAGGATCTATGAAATCATGAACTATCTATAATATATATATATATATGTGATATCAAAAGAGCTAGGATACTTTCTAGCCAGTCAGGTTAGAGTACGGATGAACCACTTACCAGGATGTGATGGACATCGGCAGCGGCGAACCCTTGTTTTTCAACTTCGCGTTCGAGGACTCATTCAATTCCGTCCCACCACGGTAGAACAATTGTTTCTTCGTTAATTGTCACAGGGTTTGTGGGCGAATTGACGATTTGGCCCCTGCATTAAGAAAAAAGTTGATCAATGTTGATCATATGGTACCTAAACTATTCAGTATCTATGTGTTTCATTTACCCTCTGGTAAACTAACATAACTATGGAAAATCACCATTTTTAATGGGAAAACTCACTATAAATGGCAATTTTCAATAGCTACGTTAGTTTACCAGAGGGTAGAGTTTTCTCACAAGGAAAGCATTCCCGCAGACCCGAAGGATTGGACCCTACTGAGTTTGCGGTTTGAGCCGGGCAGACCCAGCAGACCCAGTTCCAGAAGAACAGTTGCCGATGTTGGCCGATGTTTGCCCATGAGTTTTTTTTGGAGGTTCCCAAGTTTTCCCAAGATTGTAGTCTCAACAAAAATGTGTCGAAACACGGTGATTATCACTCCATCACTGATTTATCTGATTTCGTTTTGGAGGGCGACTGTACAACCAACAGTTCACCCTTTTGGTTTCTGTCCGTGGTAGTTCCAGGGCTTTATGCAGGAGATTAGCACTATGGTTGATACTGGGGACCTCCCGACAAAGTGGAACCTTCCGCAGCCGAAATTGTCATGTCGGTTCATCAATATACCAGAAATCCCAGAAAAGGTTGACTCAACAAAAGAATATCATCCCAAAAATCCGAAAATGCCTGTGAACATGTCAATATCTCGTCCGAATGATGCTAAATGGTTGAGGGCAGGTTCTCAAACATTGGAAGTCTCAGGAATGTGTTTTGGTTCATGTCGATTCACATCGACACACTTTGGCTCCAATGCAAGGCTGCATTTGCTATGTCATGCCTTCCGTCACGATTTGGACTGCCGGATGGCTTTCAAATCTCAGTAGGTATCCTTCAAAGTTTACAGTTTTGATGATTCGTAAGGTGTATAAAGCCAGATACTTGGATTTCATGTTCGCAGGTTTGCCCCAATTGCAAGAGTGGGGCAGGAAAAGTCGATGCTGACCGACTTGTTGCAGCTGGATGGGACAAATCTGTAGCTGTAAAAGTGATGCCACTTTGCATCCGCGGCTGCCCTGGCGACTTCGTTGGAGAGGACGATCCAGAAAGACCGACCTTCAAAGAGAATCATTTGGCCTTCTACTTCAATAAGTGCGCCAAGTGTGAAGCATTCTAAAGCCGTGAGCACGACACTAGACTCACTAGAAGTAGCAGTTGAGCCAAGGTGCTGAGGGCTGCCTCAAGAGGGGCTTGTTCGGACTGTTGCTTTTTGGTATCCCATTATATCCCATTGAGTCCCATTCTATCAGCATATTTGCCAGTTCAGTCCTCTTTGTTGACAGCACAAATCACAATTTTTCTCAGTTCAATCCACCATTGTTGCAGATTTTTACCACCCAAAATCCCATAAAATCCCCCTATGTTGGATGGTAAATCATCATCTGTAGGTACTTCAGGAGGCCACTGAGCCTGAAAAACTTTGGTGTGGACTCGGTGGCTGAAGTGCTGGACCTTATCAAGGATACAGCCTCCTGGCTGAGAGATGGCTGGAGCAAATTGGTGATATCATGGCTATTTGTTTAAGTGGATACGATGGGAACTTCCTATGCGATATCCACTTGGCTTTGTCTGGAAATGGGGATTCTTTTACAAAAAATGATTCAACCCGTTAAACAATGGCGTGTATCGGAGGGAAAATGATGATATCATTGGGCTTTGGGGTACCATGTTTTCGGACACCCATGATACTGCATTGATTTGTGATGGTGATGGATGCATGTCGCACTCGGTTTGTCATAGATGCTTCATCGAGAATGGTTTATCCAGGTTCATCCCATTTTCAATCCATGCAGAGTCAATTCAGATTTCAGGGGGGTGGTAAGGCTTCTTTTTGGATTTTTGGATCGTTTTGGTGGCTTTATATAAAGTGATTTAAATGTGAGCTTAAGAATCCTTAGCTATCGGTTGTTGTTGGAGATCCTTCAACTAGAGAAGTTGAAGAATCCCAATCTCTATGTTTTTTTCAAGGTGTAGTCCAACTAGTTCCCCTTTTTCATCCTTTTTCAGTGAATATCAGGTAGTTTCAAAATGTGTCAAATACATAGGTATTATTAGATATTGCTTCTCCTCATTTCAGGTTGTGTTGTCCCATGTTGTCCCATAAATGACCATGGTTTGACAATGGGTACCGGGCCATTGCAGGTGGAACTTAGTCAGTTCAAGTCGCTGGAGCCGCAGCTCTCGGACGATTCTCCGCTGGAGAACTTTGTTCGTCTCACAGAGGACCCAGGGGGGACCCAGGGGGGACCCAGGGGTAACTGGGGTCCCAGAAAAGCCATGAAAATCCATGAAAAATGGCTAGGTGAAAAAGGAAAAATCTGGAAAGGTCAGGAAAAAATGGTTGGCTTTTGGATCCAAAAGACTGCTCTTTTTTTATGATCTTTAGTGGTTTTCGTACAACTATTACCTTGACAAAAGCAATTCGCAGAATCAAACAATAGGAGACTGAAGCCATCTAAGCCATGGAAATGGGGATGTACTAGTTACTTACTGATGAACCACCAAAAGACGCAAGATGGCAAGGCCACTCATAGAGACTTGGGGAAGGCAAAGAAATCCGTCAACCGTCAGGGTTTCGGTATGTTCCTTTCTTTGGACGTTTTTGGATAATCAAAATCGATGAGCACTTCGCAGAGTTGTCCCACGCCACAAGGATGCGCGAAGGGATCGGCATTTGCGCATTGATTCCGGGGATGTGGGGCAGCTCAGAGCACCTTCGGGTCTGAAAGTGCTGAAATTGGGCGCACATGTCCATACATTTCCATACATTTCGGAGGAGGCAATGCTCAAGATTCACATTTAAAGTGGCTGTCCAGGTCTGATGTACATGATTTACCCATATTTACCCTGCCAAAAATGGTGAAATTCTTAGATCATCAGTCATTGCCCGGCCAGTTGGATCATGTTGGATCCATTGGTCCCCACGGGCAGTTCCGTTGTTCCCACGATCTTCACGGCAGGAGACGGCACTTTTGAAGTTCCAGAGAAATGCTAGCCATGTACAGAACTGAGCGTCAGGCCTCTGGTGCCGCCTTGGATGGTTTCATTGGGGATTTGGGATTTGGGGACATGGACCCATGATAATCTAAGCCTCTAAGCTCCAGCTTTATTCTTGAAAGGAGAGAAGCCAATGGGTTTGGGTGGTCCGGGCTTTGAGGGCAGGAAGGTGCCCCATGCTGAGGCAGCAGCGAACTTCGGCAAGGGAGCACGGGAACTTGGTTCTCGTGTGTGGGCGTGTCCTTTCATGTCGCTTCTTACACCAAAATGGATTCAAATGGCAAAGTGACCAAGAGTTTTACATGTACAGACAGGAAATTTGGATCAAATGTGAAGCTCTGGGAAGATATCAGAGCAAGAAGTTCCGTCCCACGGGTTCGCTTCACCAGAATTCAATCCAGTCTCTTCATGCAGGGGCCGGGCAAAGGAGTCAGGAACTCAAAAGCATGGCGGGTCAGCTGGCTATGGGTTCTCTTGACGTTTTCATACTTTTTCCAAAGAAACCACAAGCGGGTTGAAAGACCCAGACTGGAGGTGTATTCAAGATGTTTCCTTATGGCCCCCACTTTTGAATTTCCATACCTTTCTTCTTGCAGTTGGCGGCACCGAGGCAGCATCCTTCCGTCAGCCACCGCCCGGGCCGGGATGGGCAGGGAGTGTTGAGCTAGGTGATGCTAGGTGTTTTGGCTTGTTTGTACTACTTGAACTTGATAGAACTTGTAGATTGGATTGGCTTGTAGTGTGACATGGTCGGACATGGCCCTCTTCTTGATGTTTTTCTGCTGAAGTTGGACATTTCACCCATTACGATGTTTGATCATTGGAGGATATGTTTGATGCTGAACTGCGAGTAATCTCCGGACATGCAGCATACTGTGATGAGATCCTACACATAGACATTTGCCCTCCGGTAGTCAAACATAGCAATGGAAAAGTCCCAATTTATATATAGATTATTTTTCTCTTGAAACTCTCATTTGTTCAGAGGATTGTCCATTGCCACGTTTGATTATCGGAGGGGAGGGTATCTCAATAATTATCCATACCATTCTATGCCCACATTGCGACAGCGCACAATTCCAGTTTGACTTGCCCATGCTCAGGGGTCGTCCTGGCTTCGGCTATGGTGCAGGAGAAGCAGAACCGGAAATCATTGTATCATTGAATGGTGTTTGATGATGCCAAAAGGATAAAAGGCTTAGTTGATTCATGTTGATTCAACATGTTTAATATTGTTGAATGGTGCCTTCCGCCAAATTGTGTGCTCCCCCATCAAACCTAATCTACCCTCGCCAGATCAACTGCCTGCTCGACAGGTTTTGATGTGAATTCCCCTGAAACTGTGTGCGATGTTGCAAGGGAACATGTACAGGAATACGAACACCTATTTTGGGGATCTGAAGAACCATGGTGTTTTCTATTTGATTCATGTCTTCCTTCAAGCCTGTGAGAGCCAGATGTTCCTCTAGCATCCTCCGCCTTTCTCTCCTTGGTGGGTTGAAAACATGTTTCAAATTATATATATATAATGAAACTATAATATATATATATATATGCATGCAAATCTATATATATATATGTATATATATATATATATGTGTGATATATATCATATGATATATATATATATATTATGATATATATCACATATATACATATGATATATATGTTTTTTTCAAACATGATGTATGATCTTTATATGTGTTTTAGACGTTTTTTTAAGAATGAAGGATATTGATCCACGACGTCTCACATTTTCAGGACGGCCGCAGCCCGTGGCACCTCAGATGGCGGCCGCCAATCGACCTGCTCCTCCTCGTCAGAGCTATGCGCAGCCTGGAAAACCCAGTGGCTGTCAGTGGTTTTTTCCGTGAGTTTTCCTTCAAAAAATGGTGGACATATATATATATTGTTGCAGGTATTATATATGATGTATGTATATATGATGTACACAACTATGTATTATGTATTATGTATATGTATATGTATATATAGTTTCCATTGTTGCACACAATTATTTAATATTATATATTATATATGTATATATGTACGTGTATATACTGTATATATATATGTAATATAGTGTGTATATATATATAAGTTTATATACAGGTATATACGTATATAACTATATGATAATATATGTCAGAATCAGAGCTATGACACGCCTAACCGAGGAAATGTGTGTGGTTTAGGCAACAGCTATCACGCACCTCTTTGGTGTTCTCCATATTACAGTACTCCATATCTTTTTGAAGTTTAGATATCCATTGTAACTATTGAAATAGAGGTATGACTAGGTTTGCAATTTTGGGGTCCACTGACATAGCGGTTTGTCTGAAAAGTGGCTATCCAAAAACCACTCGTTGATCATCATGTTCCCTACTAAAACTGCAAGGGCGGAATACAAAATGTTCAGACACATCCAAATGGATATCCCTAATTGTGTATCCCCATTATATCCCAATTTTTCCCAGTGAAATCCCCATGTTGGATGGATATTGCCTAATTATTAGCATCTCCATTATCGTTGGTTTTAAGCCCCCAAACAAACTTCGTTCTACAAATGCCAAGGAAGAGGCCCATGCCAGCGCCGGCACCGAGCAACTTCCCAGCAAAGTCTCAGAGGCGCCGCGCCTGAAATTTTCGTGACGTGGGGATGGGTCAAAAATGATGGGACAGATTTTTGTCGTCATGTTTAGTACTACCCTCTGGTTATGACTAACATAGCCATGGTATAGATGGCCCTAATCGAAATAGATGCTTTACCTATTAATAGCATGGTGATTTTCCATGGCGAACTGTTAGTCAAATATGACTACCAGATGGTAATATGTTTAGATATGTTTAGATATGTTTAGTATTAATATGTAGTAATCATCTAATTACTGGGGTACCCAATTTCGACCCATAGCCACAATGTTCGGCCATCGGATGAGTTCGGAATCTCCAGAAGTCTCCAAGTCCAAAGATGGAACCATGCAGCGGCTTGGAACCATGGCTTTTTTTTAGTTCCATGATTTACCCTCCGGTAATTTGACATAGCTGAAAAATCATAATGTTGAAGTAAATCATCTATAAATGGCTTAACTTAAGCACCAGTAGCTCACTGTTAACTTAAGTTTTCCCACCATTTGTAGATCATTTTAGCGAAAGCACGGGTGTTCCACATCTGGGTCTGCCCAGGACGAGCTATTCAGCGCCAGCTGCGACTTACCAAGGTAATTCGCCGATGGGTTCGCACCGTTGGGGGATGTAGTATCTGTTGATCACCTTGGTTACCCCTATGATTAGTGCAGTGATCTATTGGATTTGATGGGTATAGAATGGTATAAAACTCATCAGTTTTATCACAAAACTCATCCGATTTTGTGAAAATGCATGACGATTATATAATTTGTCAATTCATGATAATTAATCAAGGATTAGTAATGGGATGTTGTGGGAAAGTTCATCATCTAAATGTGGTCAGTCTCTTGTAACCAGCCATATTCTCCAATATTATCCCATATTGAGATATATATCATTATCAAATATTAGAACAAAGACAAACAGCAAGCTTGCGATCTAAACTAAACAAAAAATGTGCTATTGAATTGGGACACTCACCAGCAAATATGTAGACCAAAATTGAAGGCCCTGGGCATTTGTTTCATCCCAATTTTGAGCCAACCATAGCTCGATGCCATGCTAGGCCATGTCCATGTTTTTCCACCAAGAGCTGATACAACTGATACGATCCTGAAAGAACCGGCAGTATTGGTATGTATATGTAGCATTATGTAGCCAACAATTGTTTGTATTGTTTATACATGACCTGTGCTGTTGGTGGTTCCGCCTCTGACTTCTGGTAGCTCTCCGATGCTCTCAGGCACTGCCGCGGGAAGATATGGCAGAAGTAGTTGTGGCCTGAGATAGTTTCCAACATTTACGGTCTGTTCATCAACCAAAAGGGACCATTTCGGACACCAGAACGAGGATTTGAAAACACGAAAGCAATGCACTGCATGTTTTTCTTTTTTTTCCCGGAGGTCTAAGAATTGCGAAAAGCCTGCCATCCATGATTGCAGATGATTGCAGATGTAAGTGTGGTATTTAGCTTGGGTGGGTTCATGGTATTTAGATGTATTTAGGTATTCTAGAAAGGTGACTGGTTATGCGGGTGTGAAGTTTGTGAAGCCTCAAAATATCCATTCATAGTAGTGCAATGATGTAGTGCATAGACATAGGTGTACCCTCCCAGACTTGAAGGGAAAAATAGCAGAACACCCCCAAAAAAATGTGATACCCTCTGGTTATTTAATATAGGCAGGGGAAGTTTACCTATTAAAAATGTTTAACAATTGTGATTTTCCATGGCTATGTTAGTCATAACCAGATGGTAAAAGCCAGGGTTTCCTGTAGATGGTTCCCTTAAACCAATCCATTACCTGATGGCGTCTTGAGGCCCAGGTGGATATGGTGGAAACTCCCAAGGTCGCCGGGATGGACGGATGGACCGAACGACTGACCCATAGTTGGGTGAAGATCCATAGATATCCCGACGATTTTGATGTGAAGAAGGGATACCCTCTGGTGAACTAACATAGCAATGGAAAATGGCCATAGAAATAGTGGATTTTCCCATGAAAAATTGTGATTTTCCATTGCTATGTTAGTTCACCAGAGGGTACTGATCAGTTTTGACACCCAAATCCCATAATGCCCCAAAACGGGCCCCCCCCTATCAACGCCCGATAGAGGGTGTTCCTGCAGCTGCAGGCTACAACAATGCCTACAATCGGCGCTGAGACGTCCAGATTGACAAAAATAGTCAAGTTGCAGGACAAGGGAAATCCAGAAGTGGAAAAAGTGGCATGGTATGGCATGGTACGGTATGGCATGGTACATGGTCTGAAGTAGTTCGGAGACCTTGACCTGCATTGACTGCATTGACCTGACCACCAACGCGACCAGCGACCATGAGTGGATTTGAGCTGGATCTCAGGGTTCACGTACTTTGTCCAGACACCATTTTCCTGATTTTGGGCTTCAAACATCACAATTTGATACAATTTGGTGGTTCAGTAGTAGTCAACAGCCCCCAGAAAGTTGATGTTTGCGGAGTACATAGGAGAAATCCTGCGATTTTCCGCAGCAGAAGACATGACATGAACCAGCTTGGGGGAATCGTGTTGAATCGGCTTGGGAATCTGGAACCCAGAAGATCCTAGAAGCCACGCAAGGCATCAGCAAAAACTATTGATATGTGGATGAGTGGTAACCCACAGTGGCATTGGGAGTCCAAACCCCCAGGATAGCAGCATATTTACACCCCAGCAATCCCATCCCCCTGATATGAAACACTCCCATTCCATGGTCCAAACCCTGGTTTCTCGGCGGCGGGTGAATATTAGGGGGATGGGATTCAAGTTCCGTTCAGGTTCCCTTCATGTCCCATTGGGGTGAACTTTGAGAGCCAACAGCCATGGTGGTCAAGACATATTTTCTCCCCAGAAGACTGGAAGCGAGGCTTCTTGATGTAAACGGCGGCGTTGAACAAGATATTGATATGATACACTCTGATGCATGGTACATTGAGATATGTACTTATGCTATTATACTATGTTATACTTATTTATGTGTGTTCATGTGTAAAGATGAGCGTTGGATAACATTGGTATCATGCTGTATATATGAAATTACATCGTAAAAAATATCGAACATCTATGTGTGTATGAATCATACCTACCATGTTGCAAAAAAATTGCTGCTAAGATATGAGCCCGATAACGTATGACATGCCCATGGTTCTCATCATCCCCTTCTTGAGTCGTCCAGGGATGTCCAGGGGAGAACTCGTCAGCTCTATGGCACATGGAACAAGGGACCGAGCCATTGCGGTGGACATGGATCGGGGCTGCTGGGCTGCTGCGATCCCATGGGAAAATCTGGAGGTTTATCGGAGAGCCTATATTTGGGGGTTAAGAAACACATGTAAATAACATGGTTTTCTGTAAACTGTTAGTGGTCCCTTAAACCTGCAAGTCATTGATGTTACGTTCTAAGTTCTAAATGTCTATGTGGAATCCTGCTTCAATGCCGAAGCTTGTTCGCTTCAAAGTCTGACAGGGAAGAACTGCTGCAAGACAGAAGAGTGGTCAGCCAAATTGTACAGGACAGCCCTGTGAAGATGGTAACTCAGATGGCAGCCATGATGTAGGTCCAACATGCCAGCTCTTGGTGATTTTTTCTCTGTTTGTCATTTTCATCCGAAATGGGGTATACCCCAAAAGTATCCAAAAGCCCAAAACTGCAATTTGTTATGAGAAAATGATCATGGCTCACTGGATCATGTGATACCCCATTGTTTATCCAGTGCCAGAGAAACCCATGTGTCCAAGATTCACTTACAGGGCTTCATGCCTGCCATCCCAGCCTTGAACCATTGGAAATCACTATACATCACTGTCAATCCTTGAACATAATTCAACATAATGCTAAGTCGTGAAGCTGAAGAGATCTGAAAGGTACATATCATTGTAAGGTACATATCATATCATATCATATCATTGTACATCACTGTAAATGATATGACGATTTCTGCTTGATAAACCGTATGTTTCCATGACTTGGTTTCACTGCTGGTTTCCATCAGGACTTGCTGGCTCAACCCAGTGGCGTGGCAGAGGCTGAGGTCTTCCCGGTCTTCCCATGCCATGGGATCCAGAAATGTCCAGATATTTAGCCCTCGGAAATTCGTGGTCTGGAATATCCATGATTGTCCATGAATATTTGGATTCTATCCAGGATCCAGAGATTTTCAGGATATGTCCAAACGTTCGGAATGATATTTGCTCCAATTCTTCACCAGACCTCCAACAGAACAAGGCTGCAGCATCAGGCTTGGTACGAACTCATTGCAGACGAGATGACTCTCCCCCTGACGGTCAATAGCCTCGTGAAAGCATGTGCCAAGGTGGCGGTGCTTGGTACGGTCGGGGCATCACCAGGAGACAATGGGTTAGAATTCACCTATTTGCATCTATTAGACCATATTAGATTCTATTAGATCCTATTAGCCTATGATACTCGTACAAAGGATCCCTCTATATCATTCTATATCCCTCTGACTCGGCTGCTCATGTCATCTTATGTCATCTTATGTCATCTTATGTCATCTTATGTTTTTTCAAACTTATATGCTCTGGAGCAAGAGGGAAGCAAGCTCTTTTGCATGTCTCCTGTTCACTCGGACTTCCATGGCATTCCATGGCAAAGGAGAGAATTCGGTGACGACTAATACGACTAATTCGGCAAAGCCAATAATAAATCATCCCCAGAATATCCCAGAATCACCATTTTCATGGGTGGTAGAGATGGTATAAACCATCTCCAAATGGATGAACCTTTCCAGGCAGGCCGGCTCCAGCGCGCTTTCCACTGGTCAGAGGCTGGCTTTGGTGAACCAAAGCGCCGGAGTAGATGGCGATGGCCTATTTTGATATAAAATGATGATAAACCAATATAACAAAATTCAGGATTGATTTTGATGGATTTGGGGTTCAGGAGGCTTGAGACTTGATCCTCTTCTCAAGCATCAGCCAGTTGGGTGTCCCTAGCCCCCAAACATCCCAAATTGCAGATCATTTTCCTAGGTAAACCATGGATCTTTGTGTATGACTGGTGGGTGGGTTACTCCCCAAAACTCCCAGGGATCACTTCACGCACCAGGTCCTGCAAGACAGTGGCAGTGTTTTAACAGAGGCAACCTGATGCCACCCAGCCATGGCAATCCTGGGATTGGGCAGAGCTTGGTTGGCCAACCTGACAGCGATTCTCTACGCCAATTCTTATGGTGTTTCAATGTGTTTCATATTCAATGAATTGGACATTTGAAAGATCTTTAAGAAAGATAAGAAAGGTCTCCATGATCTGAGTGTCATGTGGCAAAGACATTCCAACATGAAACATATGAAACCCTGTGGCATAAAGAAAAATTCAAGTCGCATGATCTTCCAACTGTACACTGGACAGTTAATTCTCTTTGTCGGTCAGCTTCTGTGGTGCAAAGCGCAAAGTTGAAAGGAAGCGGTGTGGAGTTTGCTCTACGAGTGTGGAAGGCGGGAAGAGCACAGATCAGACATATGTCATATGTTGAGGTTTCATGGGTACCCAAGCACATTCTCCGATCTTTGAAGGCAAGTTGGCAGTGTTACGGTGTTACGACCATTCGAAAGCTGTTTGTGCTGCTAGGCGAAAGAAATATTGTATAACATCCGTTCTTTCGGGTTCTTTGGAAACAATTCGGAAGGTGTCAGGATTTCAGACACAGGGAACCACAAGAGTCTATCCATATGTCTATCCGTTTTTTGCCTTACTATGACCCATTGAGCCATCCTTAAGTGGATGGTATGTTTTCCTTGAACAGGCAAAGCAACTTTGCCATTGCCGTGCTGCCCTCGGCAAAAGCATTCGTAGGAGCATTACAAGAATTGTTGAGACTCAACAGACTGTTACATGTCAAAGAAGTCAGATGATTTGGCAGTAGACATAGAACATAGATTATTAGAAGCGTTCCTCATTGCATTGAGCTTTTGATTTTAACGTCTCATGTCGTGGACCCACAAACTGAATTGTGTTTGATCATCATCAGTCGGCTGAGCTCTGCGCTTGCCATTCACATGATGCGTAAGGAGGCATTGTTGACGCCTGCGGCTCAGTTCTTGAGTAGGCAACTGCTGAACATATCATTGTCAACGGCCATGGAGGATGATGGAAGATATTTCTGCTTTGTGAGTTCCAGTAATCATAGTTCCTTAGTGCCTTGGTTCTTCCCCAAAAATGTGATGATTGGGGCTATAGATGGCTAGAGTAATAGTGGTAGCCTTGATAGCAATAGCAACAGGAATAGCAATAGTAATACTAACGGTGATAACAATAGCAATAGCAATAGTAGTGATGATAGCAATAGCAATAGTAACGAAGATTGTATTTTCTAGCCATAGTGATGATAACAGTATGTAACAGTAAGAAGATCAATGATAATGGCTCTCATAATGTCCACCCTGGATTTTTATTTATTTCACCCCAACCGGCTGTTTAATTGGGAGGGTACCATTTAAGTATTACCCTCTGGTAAACTAACATAGCAATGGAAAATCACCATTTTTCATGGGAAAATCCACTATAAATGGCAATTTTCAATAGCTATGTTAGTTCACCAGAGGGTAGATGAAATGACTATTGGAGGAGTACCCCCCTAAAGGCCCTAAACCATCTCCATTTAAGGGACATCCCAGGCACCACACTGTGTTGGCACGGCCCAAGAATCTGGGCGCCTTCCTGGTGAGTTCGGTGGAACTGGGCCGGATGGCCGATGCCAGGTGGAGCTCTCAGTGGGATTCAGGGGATTTCACCAGGATTTCACCAGGATTTCACCAGGATTTAGGGTTTAACCATGGGTTTAACCATGGGTTTAACCATCATTTGATGGGATGTGAAGCAACAAAAAGCAGTGATTTCCTGGGCTTTTTTTTACCAACAGGATTTCACCACAATTTGACCATATCCATCAGGGGTTTCATGTGGATTTAACATGATTTAACCATCTAACGTTTAACATATGGGAATACAATTGATATTTGATGGCTGATGGGGACGAACATCCAGGAAACTGGAGAGATACTTAATGATATATAATTTTAGTTGTGCTACAGTTATAGAGTGTACAGGGATATTACCAAGCAATTTTTCTTGGGATATGTGACCAACAACATGATAATCATGATATGGGCTTGGGCAGCCACCCAAACTATATCATTTTATAGCAACGTTAATGGGACCGTGATTTATCAACAATTCGATGTTTGGGTTCCCTATTTACGGAACCAATTGGATTTACATAGGTACTTGAAAATGATTGGGGCCCCAATCCGACACATACGTATATATCCGTATATGTGATCGTAGAATATGTTAGAATACGTATATTAGAATATGTTAGTGTTAACACATCGATTTGGCCGATTTGGCCGATTTGGCCACGGAAAAGGATCAATTTCGGAGCCTGGCAGATTTTTGGGAGACCCAACTCTTGGATTTCCAAGCGAGTCAACCAGGCGGTGGCTGGGTAAAATGGAAGAAATCAGCGAGCAGATCGGAGGTGTCCCGGCGGACTTTGATGCTGATGCTGGTATGTGGGGGTTTCCGTAAATGGGGGATCCCCAAAATGGTGGGTTTATAATGGAAAATCCTATTAACATGGATGATTTTACTCCAAGTTGAGGAAACCCCAGATTTAAATGTACTTAGTAAGTTAGTTGTTACTCATACTGTTTTTAAAGAGCTATGATTCGAGGCCAAGTTTGCATGGGAACCCCAAAGTCCAACAAGTTAGGTCTGATTTATCGCTGGGATGAGAAACGATATGTTCGGCTGTGTCCTGCAAGACATTTGAACACGATCTTCCCAAGATTTGTTGACAGATGGGCACCCATCCTGGGCACGCGGATGGGTGTGCGCAACTATTCGCATTGATCTTTGGAGATTGATACCCTCTGGTAATTTAACATAGCTATTGAAAATGGCCATTTATAGTGAGTTTTCCCATTAAAACCAGTGATTTTCCGTAGCTATGTTAGTTTACCAGAGGGTACCCACCATAGCCCATTGAATGGTCTTAAGCCAGGTGCCGCCAACTTGGACTTTCTCAGCGGCGTGGCCAAAGCAGCCAGCCCTGTCCCGTGCCCAAATTGGGGGGGTTTGGGTCAGATCACATCAGATCGCGGACCGTATGTCTTTCGATTAGAAGCACGATGCGTTTGGTGAATGGATATTGAAAGAAAGAACGTGCTCAATGCAGAATAATGCAGATCTATTCTGCCAAAGATCGGCAAGGTACATCAAGATCATGTGATGTTTACCATAATGTTTACCATAATGTTTACCATGATGTTTACCCAACAATGAAATCAATTAATGTTCAATGAATATCAATAAACCATCCTCAAATCGTAGGTTTTTTTGACGAATATTTGAGGGCCGATACACCTCTGAGGAATTAGCCAAGTCCTGGTGGAGCTACATGCGACGCAAGGCTGTGACACCTCGGCGTTAGGAACTCGGCCGATGTCGGACCTGGAAAATGGATGGAAAACTGGTGATACATCCAGATACCAATAGATGAATATGTATTTATTGGAAATTGACGGAAATCTGTAGTTTGCTTACTGTACCTCAGAAAATACATTGACTCGATTTTGTCTTGCAATTTCCTACAAGTGAGCCAATTGAACCTGTTGGAAACGACCCCCAGGATTCACCCAAATTGCATCTGCACCGGTTGAGGTGAGCATTATGATGCACTCATCAGCGTCCTTCACCCAGTTAGTATCCCTGTCTTTGAAGAGAATTGCTGTGAATTTGCAAGACATTCCAAGACATTCCAAGACCCCAAAACCATCCAAAACCCAAAGATGTGTGGCTGGTTTGAGATACTGAATCATCTAGTCTTGGGATATAAATGGATATGTCATGTTTAGGATCGGGATTGGGTACACTGTTTGGATGTCATGCCGTCATGCCCAAAGAATATCAAAGAATGACCTGTCACACTTCGAGGCTTCTCGCGAAGTCTTCTCGGAAGCACAACGCTGGTGGGAAGCGTTGGACCTGTTGCAAGTTGAACATGTGTCAGGGCCAAAATTTAAGAGGAACGCCAAACATAGAAATCATGTTGGTTAATCATCATGAAATTACCATGTTAGTTAATATTGGTTAATGTTAATGGGAAATTACCATAACATCAAATTTTGATACCTTTATGTCACATGACATGTTTGATGATCAACATTCAAGATGGAGCACTGAAAATGTTGACCGCTTTTTGGCTCCAGACGCTGGATGGAAGAGGGCTTGCTTCTTTGAAGCATCACTGGTGATTTTCCAAGATGCTTGTGCTTCTCAATTCATTGGTTTGCTGGTTGTAGTTCTGACTCTTCCTGTATTTGATAGAAGACGCCCAATTGCAGTGCAAATCAGGATGATCGCAGCAATATTGGCACAGTCAAGAAAAGGAACGAGCCATAATCTTGCGATGAACAGGAGTTCAAATCTGAATAGACTTGTTCAAACTTGTAACTTATTCCTGATCCAAAGTCAACGGCCATTCATGGAGCTCATGGCAACACACCATGGATTGCACATTGCCGTCTGCCACAGGTTCCAACAGCTCATCAATGATGGTTTTACACCCGAGGCGCCGACAGTGTCAGCAAGCTCTACGATTTGGTTTGAATAATTACTCATAATAGTGATTATAATAGATAATTGTTAGGGTGGATAACAATAATTATAATAATCATAATGATCATAATAACAATAATTATAATAATCTACTAGCAGATACTGTAACCTCTATAATCATAATAACATAATTTCTTAACCTCTGATAGTGTCAGATAACCTCTTAATATGTAAGGTATTTAATAATCATAATTTCTCAGCAACCTCTACAAGTCTACAACTATTGATTAATCATAATTACATCAGCATAGACCCCAAACAGCAACAACGGATGTTTCCACCAAGGTCATGTGCAATTCAAAATTCATGGAACTGTCTGGCACACTCCTGTCTTCTGTTTTACTCCTTCATTACTTCAACCGTACAAATTCGAGGCAATAAAAGAGACGCCCCGACGCATCCAGGAATCCACACAGAGTGGAGGTCCTTAATTTTCAGACGAGTCCAAAACTGGTACAAGCTGTTTTCTCTTCAGAACAATAGCGCCAGCACAAGCCCATGTGACTTCCGACTAAAGAGACACAGCTGCCCGTGAAACAAATCGATGAGAATATGGAGGCTTCCATCTGGCTGACGGTTGCTCAACGTCTGAAAATGCAAAAGAATCCAAGAGAATGAAAGGATCTGTGAACATCCATGTCCATCCATTTCAATGCATCTCATGCTCGGTGTCAGCAAGAGTCAGATTGGAAGGGGTGACATGTTCAAGCCAAGCCGTCAAAAGTCGAGAAGAAGGGAGACAAGCACCGGAACCCCAGCCCATAGCAAGAGGAACCAGGAAATCCATGATGAAACAGAACCCCTTTCCTGAGAAAAGAAAGAAGAGAGAAGAAGGGAGACAAGTACCGGAACCCCAGCCGGAACCAGGAGGAACCAGCAAATCATGATGGAACAGAACCCCTTTCCTGAGGAAAGAAAGAAGAGAGAAGCAGGGAGACAAGCACCGGAACCGAAGA
>Ga0126342_10001883_pt1 | contig 31202 bp, 23 predicted proteins | sample Cyp1metagenome_FD_92528 | JGI IMG/M metagenome (GOLD analysis project Ga0126342, IMG submission 92528) | Coral microbial communities from Lord Howe Island, Old Settlement Bay, Australia - Cyphastrea 1 metagenome | ecosystem: Host-associated > Invertebrates > Cnidaria > Coral ...
AGCCCGGGAACTGAAAACACCCTGGGAACCACCGAACCCTCCGGGAACTGAAAACACCATTCCGGGAAAAAAAACACCACGGGAACCAGAAACACCATTCCGGGAACCAGAAACCCGGAGCCCTCCAAAGCTTCCTAATGCCAAATTGTTTTTCAAATTTCCCAAACGGCTGCGAAGACCCCCAATAGCTAAAGTTGCCAAGAGCAAAGCGGCGCAGGTCCCGCTAACGCGTTCCCATTAATAAGGCTAATTACAAAGGTTCCCAATGCCAAATGGTGCCAAAGGTTCGTGCTGACAAGGTTCAATAGCAAAAGCGCGACGGTTTGCAGAAGCAACTTGCGAGGTTCACCAGCCAGGGTCCAAAGGTTCCAAAGCTTTCCAATGCCGAACGGCGCCAAGCTTTCCACTAAATGCTTCCGAAAGGTTCCAGTAACAAGGCCCCACATGTTCCCAATGCAAAACGATTCCAGAGTTTCCCGCTAACAAGGTTTCAAAGGCCCCCCGTAGCGCAGTGGGAAGGCCCTCGCTGGCCAGGTTCCAAAGGTTCCTAGTGCGAAAATGTTCCGAAATTTTCGAAAGCAAAATTGCAGAAGGTCCCCAGTAGCAAGGCCCCAAGGTTCCCGAATAGGCCCAAAAGTCCCCAGCGCTAGGTTCCAAAGGTTTGGGATACAAAAAGATCCACAGATTTGCAATACCAAAAAAGTTCCAAAGCTAAAGTTGCAAAGATTGTCAAAGGCAAGGTTCGAAAGGTTCCCCGTAGCACAGTGGCAAGGCCCTCGCTAGCAAGGTTCCAAAGGTTCCCAACGCGAAAATGTTCCAACGTGTTCAAAAGCAAAATTGCAGTCCCAAAGGCAAGGTTCCAAGAGTTTCCGTGGCAACGTGCGGCAACGTTGCAAAGCTTGCCACCAGCAAGCGCTCAGAGGTTCCCAATAACAGAGTTGCGCAATTTGTGCTAGCGAAGTTTCGAAGTTTCCAATGCCAAATTGTTCTATAGGCTTCAACAGGCAGGCCCCCAAGGTTCCCAAAGCCAAATCGCTCCAAAGGTTTTCCTTCCATGAGGTTCCAAAGGTTTCCGCAAAATGGCCCGAAGGTTCCAGTTCCAAATAGCAAAGCTGCAAAGGTTCGTTTCAAAAGGTTCCTAACGCGAAATGGTTCTAAAGGGGTGCGAAGATTTCCGACAGCGAAGTTGGAAAGGTCCCCGCTAGCAAGGTTCCAAGGTTTCCCAGTAGCAAGGTTGCAAGGTTCCCATTTGCAAGGTTCTCCAGGTTCCCGACGCGAAATGGTTCCGAAGGGAAGGTTCCAAAGACTGCAGCTAGCAAGGTTTCAAATGTTCCCGGCGGCAAAGTTCCAAAGTTTCCCACTAAAAAGGTTCCAGGGCCTCCGAAAGTCAAATGGCTCCAATTTTGACAACCATATTCAAGAACCTTGGGGGCCTCGCCCGAGCAACTTGAATCCTGACTTAGGAATCTTAAGTGGCAACCAGCACACCGCAGGCAAACCGCAACAATCCCGAATTTTTCACATTCTATGTGTGAAAAAAAGTATATTCTAAGTGCTAGTCCACCCGTGTGTATATATATAATACTATATAACTATATAATTATGTGTATATATATATAAATGTTGATCCCCAATCAACCTTCATTTTTGTCCAAAATCCTCAACCACCCAAAGCTGAGGTGGAAGACCCTAACAATTTGGGTGTGATTCTTCGAACCATGGAGGCTTTTGGTTCCAGGACTTGGCGGCACCAGGCTGCTGTTGGTTGATATGAAAAAGAGCCCCGAAAGCAGTGGAAAATGTCATGAACATGTCGGATTTCTGTGCATGTATGGAAAATGTTGCGAGCAACTCACATGTTTGGAAAGAATCTAAGCTGGTTTCTTGGAGATTACCATGTGAAAGTGTCCATTTAAGTCATGTTCTAGTAATAAAACGTGTACTTGCAGCCGAATCAGATTACCAGATGTCTTGTCGTTGGAGTTCAAGAAGTTAATCTTGGTTTGAGCATATTTGAGCATGCGAAGCGTCCAGCGGAATCAATGCTTGCTGGTGATGGACCAATTTTTCGGAGATGCGCATGGCATCAAAATGAGCGCCTAAAATCTAGGTGTGTTCTTCTATTCCCAATATTTGCAGGACATTACCCTCTGGTAAACGTACCTGGCGAAATGTCAAAGCACCATGACAATCGGATATATCCGGGATACAATAGGTAAATCATCTATATAATCAATGGGCCATCTAAACCATAGTCATGTTATAGTTTGGAGATAATTCCCATTTAATAGGATGAAGATACCAGGATTATTTATAACACGTCATAACCACAAATGGCCCCTGAAATTAACCAGAAGATAATTCCATTGTGGTTAAATCCCTATGTCATTTCATTGTATTTGGAACCATGATGGATACAATATTTTATACAAACCATAATGGATCTATAGTCCACATAATTGGTCCCAGCAAAATCTCCATAAAACCTTATGCATAACTTGCATAACTACAAATTTGTTATCCTCATCAACCAACCATATTATTTGGATCTATAGTCCATTTAATCTCCCCAGGTTTGTTGGTTCAATCCCTTTGAATCACCACAACACATTCATGGGCACCGCCAGGACACTGGTGGTGACCAAGGGCACGGTGGATGTGTACAACGAAAAGGCACCGGGGCACCGGCACGGGGCACCGTTTAGTGCTTTTTAAATTGTGATCAATAGTGACTTAATGGTGAATTAATGGTGAATTATTCCCCATCTGTCAGTTGAGGGTTGTTAGATTTTATGTCAGCTGTGCTCCTCCTCCTCCTCCTCCTTCTTCTCCTCCGCCTCCTCCGCCTCGCCGAGCCTCAACTGCAAGCGCTGGATTGCAGTGTTCCCGGCCGGACCCAAACAGCAAGCTCAGGATCAGAGTGTTCCCCGCCGGACCTCAACTGCAAGCGCTAGATCGCAGTGTTCTTATGCCAGATACATATGCCAGACAGAATATCAAAAGATATGGCATATATCAGGTTGCTGTCTTGCTGATGTCGCTTGGCAACTGCATTTCAACCCAGAGATACTTGATATGAAATGAATTGGAGAGTTGGCTGGGCATCTGTTTCACAAAAGACTTTGCTTCAGAGAGAAAAATGCTGGGAGTCTTGCAATGGGACTTGTACCTGAGGGCTTGTACTGGAGCACGGAATGTTTTGAAATGCAATGGTAGGGATCACTCGAAGTAAAGTAATTAATGTGTTTAAATGGTGGTTAATAGAAATTAATAGTGCTTTTTGGTAGTGATTTAATAGGTTCATAATGGTGAGTAAAAGTGGTTCAATGGTGATTTCGCGGGATATTAATAGGCTAATAGGATATTAATGGAATCTAATGATGATCCTTGGATACATATAGTGTAGAAAGCCCAATGCCATAGACACCTACTATGACTGGGGATGGTTGAATTCCCACCCACGGAATGGTGATGACTTGGGGATGGTTTTTGACATTGGGTTGACCACATTACTTTAATCTGTTGATCATGAAGCGGGGATGCAAATGTACTAAACCGCTATATAGTGGGTATCTAAGATTGTCCTTGTTAACCTGCTAGAAACAGGGGCAAGACATGGGTAACCCTGTTACAATCAAACATTGCAGTGGAAAAGTCACCCATGCATGTAATTGTGGATTTGTTTCTCTTTTTTGGCAAGTAAGATTGCTGGAGGGCAAGCAGCAAGAACAGGGAAATATCCCAGGAATATGGTGATACTATTCAGCCGGTTTTGCGCAATGATTCTTACATTGTTTGTTGATGTTCAATCGGGCAAAGCTCGAAAACATTTTTGGAGGCGTGTTTTTGTTTTTTGCCATAAATGGTGATACTGCATGGAAAACAAAAAACTAAACCGTCTTCAGTTAGTATCCAAGGTTGGCCATTGTAGGTTCAGACGATGGCGAGCTACTCCTTTTGGAGCAACTTGACCAAGCGCCCGCTAAAAGCCTTGGTCTTTTCAACGGGTATTTTCCATCCTATTTGGAAGGATGATGTTGATGACTTGTACTTTTGGACTCGCTGCATGTCCCAGCTGCCAATTGTTCAAATCTTTTAGAATGATGTTTTTGTGGTTTCATGGTCTGAGGGTTCAACTGATTGGATACTGAAATGGATTTTGTTTTTCATACCCTCTGGTCATTTGACATCGCTATGGCTTTAGATGAGTTTTGAATATTTATGATAACTTACGACTTACGTCTCAAAGAACAGTGATTTTCAATATAGCTACGTTAAATAACCAGAGGATGCTTTCCTCTTGTCGCAATATGTTCCCATGTGTTTGCATGTCCAGACGCATGATCCATAGAAAAGATCGCGGCGGCAAACTTGGCCACCCTGGCCGGAGGATATCAGCTGCATTCGTTAGCAGTGATGCCACGGTTAGCAGTTGATTTCGAAACGTCTGATTTGTTTACTCCCTGGTAATTTAACTATTTGCTATGGAAACCATGGCCCATTCATTGATGGTATGTCCGGTGATTTTCCATTGCTATTTGGAATTGGAAAATCATCAGAAGGTATGTTTAACCATATCCGGTTGCAGGTTTCAAATATTCATGTTACATATATATATATTCGGTTTTCAACCATACTTAGGATGATTCATTGAGATGACTCGTATTTTTGGGATGGGTCAAAATCACCAACCATATTTTTCCATAGCTGGGATATGTTGGGATGATGACACCCAATCATGCGCAATATTCTTGGGCGGCCCAGCAACCAATGTGTTTGGTTTTGCACCTTTATTGACGTTCATGACACTCTACACCACTCCAAAATCTTGAGTGGTTATTTTGTCAAATTGGGCATCTTGTAGACTTGCATTTTTTGCAAGCCTGCGTTTGTGTGATGCAAACAAAGTAGCTCCTTAGGTCACAAGCCTGACGTTGGCTTACGCGAAGGATCCTCGGGCCTGATCTCATTACAGAGCCGAGAGCGGCCGACCCGCCACAATGGTTGAGGATGAGATGTGCCTCAAAATTACAACATTGTTACTCAAGTTGGATAAGTTGGTCAATGATTGCAGCTTGGTCGTTTCAAATATGTCTCTTTTCGGTCCTACCTGAGAGATCCCAATCGACTACTGAAGTATTTAAGTACAGGACTGAAACCAGCAAACAAATAGCAATGCAGTGAATCTAGCCAGATATTTAAGGATCACCAGGTTCGGATTCGATTGAGCTGCCTGCGTCGCAGGGACCTTACAAGACCCTCCGCTTGTGGAGCAACTTACCCGCCGGTCAAGCTACCAGACAGCCCAACCCCTATAACACGCATACGGCTGCTGCAAACGACACATGAGTTTGTCGAGACAACCGTGTCACTGTTTTAGTAGAGAAAATGATCATAAATCATGGAGTCTGGGCTTCAAATGTTGGGACAGCCCAAGCGTGACCAAAATTTGCTGTGCCACATTTCTTCGACAAAAGCATCGTGGCAGCATCACCCACTCTTACGCCAACCTAGTCATCAAGCAGAAAAACGCCAGCGGAACCACACGCAAATCCATGCGCCCCCACTGGTTTAATTGCATTTCATCTGGGGGGCAATATTTGTATGTGGTTGATAAGCCACGTAAGACTGGGGCAACTACACTGGCACATTCAGCATTATCGAGTTTTCCCGAAAGGGTGGCTACCCACCTAACTGCGACGCCCACCTCAACAGCAGAGAGTCAGGTGATGTTCAGGGCATGCGTCACCTTGCTTCCGTCGGCTTCAGGTTGTTCGCTGCTCAATGGGCGCTGTTGTGCGCCAACGAGTCCAAGTGCACGAGGCCTGCGCCAAGCGGCAATGACCAGACCCAGGTTTCGTAAGCGGCAAAATTTGCACGAAAGAACTCACTTTTACATGGTCTACCAATATTGTTTAATCCATGCACTGGGGTGCACATCCAAGTACTAGATACCGCCTGTGGTTTTCTTGCAATGGGGGACCCGTTTCACCATTGTTCCTTCCATACAACTTGGATGATAGTTTGGTGTGTCCCATTGTGGAAAGCCCCCGCTTACTTCAAAACCTGAAATTCAAGACGACATATATGTGTATATCCCCAAATCTATAGGTTACGGCCATCATCATACTGTTCCCTTTGGAGGCGCGCCCCTCTTCAAACGAGTCCAAATCGGAATTCAATCGTGCTTTTCTTAGTTTCATGGCCATTTCGTTCGTTCACTCATACTTCCCTGTAGATCGAAATTTTTCCCGACATGGGACTTAAACCCTCACATCATACCCCAGACATACTTTGTCAGAAGGTACGGCTGGATCCATCGGGTTAAATCATGTGTTCGGCTGGTTCCAACACCAATCCCATTTTCAATAGGTACATCATGAAAAAAAAATATCTACACATGGGCCGTTGTCCATGGTCATGTTCAATAACCAAAAGGATTTAATAGATGATTTTTCGACTACATTATATGTTCCATGTATAAAGGATTTACCCGTCCCACTCCCTGCGTCTTTCCACCTTTCCGCCCCGTACTTCATCACTAGGTTTTGCCCAGTGAACTGATGACCTTGCTTCCGAAGTATCGGCCGCTTGGCAGGTGGCGTGGTATAGGAAACCCCTTGGAGCATATGGGGATTCAACAAACAAATTGGGGATTGAAACAACTAAAATTTGGGTTAGAACTTAGAACTATGATTTCATTGGGGATTTGGGCCCACGTTCAAAAACCACATTTGATTTTTTTCCGGGTAGGATTGTTGACGTTTGAACCATTCCAATACTTTTTTGGGGTTCTCTGCAGGTGTGCGGTTTCTATACCTATTTGTCATTGGGAAAACTATTGGGGATTGCGTTCGTATTTTTAGCGGCCCTGAAACATATCCAAGTGAAGAGTGGATCGAAACCTGTGATACCACAGGGTTGGAAATGTTTTTTATCCCACCATGGGTATGTTCTTGTGTTTGTGTTTTGCCCCGTGCCCTCGTCCGGGTCATCCAGATGGGAAACTTGAAGACAGTATATTTCAGCGCAGCACTGACAACAACTGGAAGGCAGCACTTTTCTTTTACGAAAAATCTGATCCCGCAGGCGAAACCCCACCAGATCCACAGGTTTTTTTGGGGCAATCATTCCCTCCATTGTACAGACCTTACAGCCGTTGAATCTGATGTCATCCCCTACCACACAGCAAGGCCCCCCAAATTTTAAGTTAATTTAGAAGCCCATCTGACTATATATCTACAATATTCTAGAATAAACCTTCATGTAGTCTTATATTTCACTACATTCCTACAAATAAAAATTGTCAAATGAATTAGGTATGTTCCGAAAATAAGCCAACAGAAACCTCTCGAACTTGGCCACCCGATCAGCCTCGGCCCCTAGGGTCCCTAGGCTCTTTGCCACCGACCTCTCCGTGGATCGTCCTGCCGTGCCCTCCTGGCGATTGGGGGAATATCTCAGTGGAAGAGACGCCTTCGTGTGGCTGGGATGGCTGGTGAGATGGGGACCTGGGGTGAAAACCCACAAAATAATGTGCCAGGGACAGAATGGGACAGAAACAATGAGAAGATGTAGAATAAAAAAGTTGCATTTTGTTGAAAGGTATAATCTGCTGGGGCTTGTGCATACAAAATTTGGGATTTATATAACGCATTGTTGTTGGGGGTTAGCCACAGAAAAGGATACAACCAACAGACACTTGCAAAAAATGTGATTTCAACTCAATCAATAAAATGTTGTTTTAAATGGAGGTTTTGTCATCAAAAAATTGGGGGAATTTGATACTTGACCAGGTTTAACCGATCAATCAATGCCATACATTGTGAGGTAACAAACCATTGGGATGCAAAAAGCGTGGGGTTGTTGGGGGCCTCCAAGGTATCATCCAAGTTAAAGTGAAATATATGATATGAAATAGTGGTGAAACCTGTGGTACCCCAAATGTGGGAATCTGCCAATAGATTGATTGTCTGATTTTGCTTGCCAAGAAAAAATGGGTGTTGAGCTTAATGATAAATTCGGGGCTTAACGAACACTGAAAACAGGATTAGACATGATTATACCAACAACAGTTAAGTTGCCAGAATTAATGGGAAATTGTTAAGCCCAGCTTAACTTGATTCCGTTTTAATATGCATTTATGACTTGACCCATTTTATGGTGGGATCTGAAGGTCCTGTTTTTTGTTTCACCACTTGTTTGTTTATTGCACCACTTGATTGTTTATTCCACGTTTTTCATGATTGTTCACCCCTCCACCATGATTCTAATTCTATTTTGGCTGTTTGCCATCAACCGTTTTAGTCATATCACATCCCCGTTTGTCGCTTGAATAGGCATTTATCCTCAGTGTTCAATGTGTGTTTTTGTTCGCTATTTTCCCATGGTACCCCGATGCTCCTGAAAGTTTGTTTGCTGTAGAAATTCCCATGTCTAGCAATGATCCCGGCATTGTTTGTCTTTGCAGTTGCTATCCCCATTTTGTGTTGTTTCTAGTTCAATTGCGAGTTAAATATCGTGTTTTTTGGTGAAGACTACTTTCCTCTATATGAAGACCCATTATTCTCAGGGTCAAACTGTTAACTGGGATGGTAAATCCCCCCTCTCTGGATAAATTCAAAGGCCATTCAACAATAAAGCCTGTTGATGTGTTATTATTTTCCATGCTTTACCCAATTTTTTTGTCCCAATGGTTTGCCCTGGATACCCCCTGGAAATCGCAGATGGCAACAAGGAACCTCCGGTCCGGGGATTTTTCCCGCGAAAATCACCATGGTTTGAGAACACCGCTGCGGGTAAACCAGTCGTTCTCCATCAAGTACTGGTTGGTGGTTTGGAACATGAATTTCATTTTTCCATACATTGGGAACTTCATCATACCAACTGACCAACTCATATTTTTCAGAGGGGGTGAAATCACCAACCAGAGTATCAATTTATTTTCCAGTACTGTTTTTACTTCTATATATATCTTCAATAAGGGATAACTAATTGATACTTCATGGGGAGCTATACCAATGAAATCATTCTAGACCCCTGTCCTAATTATCTACAATTAATTATCCATTCTTTATCCACTGTTGTTATCAGTTTTACACCATATACCCATTTTAAATTTTGAATATATATATATATACACGCATATAATCGCATATATACATCCACAAGGAAAACGAGATCATGGAGCACGGGCAGCGATGCCCATTGTGGCGCCCCACCTGATCCCACCTGATATTTACCCAATATAGTCAAACTAATAATGCATTGATTGTGCTATACATTTTTTTAAATGAAGCCCAACAGCTCAGTCAATCACATGGTTTTTCTCTCCTTGATATCACCATTTTTGATTCCGCCAAGTTGACCAGGTTTGGCAATGAGGCCCGGGGTGTTTCAGAGGAGGTCCTGGCCTTGGCACATGAGTCGCTTGGTCGGCGCTGTGGGATGGGATGGTGATTAAGAGGGACGCTAATGGGCTTTAATTGGTGTTTATGGTTACCCACAATTTGGCTATCAAAAATGATGATTCTCCATAGTACGTTAGTTTGCTGGAGGGTAACTACTCCTAAATGGCGGAACTATTCAGGCTTGTGAGTTTTAATTTAATGATTTGTTCATATGACTTTAGGGATAACTCATTAATATGATAGTTGAATATAATTGATAATAACTATTGAACTATTGAGGCAATTGACTCTAGATGTTCTTAGATGCTCCGATAACTATAATCTAGTCGCTATCTGTCTATAATTTATCAGGAAATCGCTTGGCTACCTGGAAATCACCATTTTCTGAAACGATACCATCTGGTTATTGAACATAGCCTTCGAAAATGGCCATGGAAAGAGTAGGTACTGTACATCATCTACATTCATGGGTCACGTTGATAATTTATTAAAATACAGTGGTTAATCTAATGTCTACAATGGTCTTGGATTTCAAGCTGATCAGGAATAGTTCTAGATGATCAGGTTAAAACGTGGGTTATAATGATGGCTAATCATTGTTTCAGGATGAGACAACCCCACGTGAGCTTGTCTGAAAATATGGCAACCAAATTCCTATGGTTTGTGAACCGCAATTGTAACTGTATATGTTTGGTGCAACCTCTTCGAGACAAACCATAGAGATACTTCTTCGTGTACAGGGGGGGAACCGCAGAGTTGAGCAAGAAATTTGCCTCTTCAAATAGAATCATTTATATACCCCTATTCTCGGTTGCTCACCTAGATTGCAATTACACCATCTACACATATGTGTTGATCATTTGTCTAGATCATTTGTGTTGATCATTTTGAGGTATTACCACCTTTTTTGGTATTTCACTTATCCAGTTCCCCCTTGTTCACGGAGGGGATTTCATCCCAGTATGATTTGGTAATTCATTTTCTACCTACCACATCTCTGTATATTGACTATCATTCTTCCAAACCCTTATAAATATTTTTGGTTGATTCATTGGACGTATCGTAACAAAAGCGACGATTAATCATCATTGCTAGCGATACAATATATTGAAATTTGATTGGATTAAGCAATGGACACATCGATGCCGATTATCTGAAGACCCGGTGCCCTAAGGGCTCCCATGGTCAAAAAACGACCATAACTTGGGTGGTAAATCCACCATGATTGGACACACATCACTGGCTGCATGTCGTTATACCCTATCTACATCTACATACTATATTCCTGGTTGGTGGTTTGGAACAATTTTTTCCATATATTGGGAATTTCAGAATCCCAACTGACGAACTCATATTTTTCAGAGGGGTTGAAACCAGATTCCCATGTACCAATCTTGCTTTTTGAATCGTACCAGAGTTTTGGACAAGACCAGCCCCATCGCCATTTTTAAAGCGTCCGTTCAGAAAATTCGCCGGTGGTTCATGTTCAAATCACGAGTTATGGCTAGTCAAATTCCCATTGTTTGGTTCAATCAATCACCATTTATATACATATAATATATATATATACACGTATCTATATGTATTCATTTATTTATTTAAAATGTATACATATATATATATATATATGGCCTAGTGTCTGGTGGCCCCCCACCCCCGAGATAGTGATGGTCTCTATATGTATATGGTTATTTGCTTGTATATGGATATATGTTGATGAAGGGTATCAGTATGTATATTTCAAGTTATATGTGATTAGGTTTATGTATGTGTGTATATATGTCTACAGCATCTGTACGTGTAAATGTATACAGTATGTATATGTATATGTACATGTCTATGTACCCCTCCTCCCCTTGCGGCTGTGGTGAGGGGTGGGGGGGGGCGTGATCACGAGACACGGGATCATATATTCATCTTGTTCTTATATATACATGTACATATGAATATTCTTAGATCTATGTATGTATTATATATATACGTTATATATACGTATTTTATGTAGCGAAATATATTCTTATTTTTTGCTATATATATATATATCATTGTTTGGTTTTTATTTATTTCACTATATTTTCTTGTACTATACTATTCTATATTGTATTATTTTGTATTTTCTTCGATATTGTCTGGTTGTACATTGTATTGCACTAGATTACATTACATTACATTACATTTTTTTAATATTTTGCATTTTATCTATTATTTTTACATTACAAATATAATTTAATATCAAAAAAAATTATTATATCTAACGATAATGGAATTCCATTACATATATCGTTTACTTCTATTAGCCCCTGGTAAATAAACATAGGCCCTCAAAATAGCCAATCTTTAATGGAAACTAATCTTCCCCTATCTGGCAGGTTCTATGTTAATTTACTGGAGGCTATATTTTAGTTGGTTTTTTTGGTACAAGGAGGTGGGCTGGTGGTTCCACGACCTTGACACAGAAGACGAGGCCGACCTTGGCGACACAGACATGCCAGTTTCGTGACATTTTTGTTTGTATTATTAGTAATAAATTATTAGACGTAAAGGGTGTTTCACGGGTGTTCCCAAGCGTCAAAAGACTGCAATGGAGGGCCGTTTTTCCCCAGCAGGTGAGGGTATCTTATATAAATATGACTCGTTATTTACATACAGATAGACACGTACTTATGTGTATGTACATATATATATATATGTATATATATATGTGTGTGTGCGTGTCCATTTTTTCAATATAAATCTATACTTATTTTTTCGGATATTTATTTATTTCACATATTTTAGTTTTTCATTTTTTTGTTATTTACTTTATTTGTTCATTTGTTTACTTGATTGTTTTATTTAGTTTTTTAAGTATTTATTTTTGTGCTCATTTTTTGGTTTATATATTGACTGAATTATTTGTTTACAGTGTTTTTCTTTTTATATGTTTAAAATAGTTGATTTTTTTCATCCATGTGCAATCATTGACATATATATTTTGGAGACCATCATCTCGTGGGGAGGGGGGGCCACTAGACGCTAGGCCGTATTATACGTATATTTTTTTTGCAGCTGGTGAAACTTCCATTGAAAGCTGGTGATCTCCCTATTTTGCACGAGAAATCCACCCGATCCAAGGCGGCTCCGAATTCCCATGGCCCCCGGCATTGATTCCCTCAACGTGGGCGTCTCTGTGGGCGTCGTGCTTCATGAAGCGCTGGGGGCGGCCGTGCAGGCTGCACGCACGAGGAAGGCGAAAGAAAAGAGGTGCTGTTTGGAGGATCATCCCAGATTTGTTGCGGGAAATGATTGGATTTCAGCAGCAAAAGCGTGATGTAAACGGCAGTAAATGGGTGTTTCATCAGCTGGGATCCCATGAATGGAAAAGAAAAGTGTAAGTCCAAACGGTTTGGGGTTGAGTTTGGAAAAAACCTTGATTCAATGGGAAAATATGTCAACACATGGCATAGTTTGGATAATCATTGAGCTAAGTTTCCAGCCAGGTGATATTGCAGGAGAGTACGACCAGGAGGAACTGACTGCGCATTGCTTAGGAAGGAGCTGTTAGGAGTTATGGGTATTTTTCCCTAGTGGCGGCCAAGGAGCTAAGAGTTTCCCAACCACATGATAGTTGCAAAAATACGTGAAGAAAATGAATTGTGTTTGTCAAAAGGTTCAGATATCTTGAGATTGAGAGTATGATTGCGAATAATTCAAGCATGTTCAAGAAGCAAAAAATGTGTTGGCTGCAAACAGCACCGGAAAACAAGACAATGATTTAAGGTGTTTTGGCATACAAAAACATGGACATGAAAAAAGGATGCTTGCAAACAAATAATTTGGGCAGTTGGCATTTGATAAATGTTCCACAAACAAAATTAGGTTTTTGTACTTGTTGGACAGCGAGGAGTGAAACTTTTGCAAAACACTGAGATCATGTTGACCTGGATTCATCGTGTTCATCACTTACTTCACATACCTTGCTAGGGTAGCTAGGACCCGATTTCTTTCACTGCGGAATCCGTGCTGTTTCTTGTGTCTATTTTTCTATCGTCTACCTGAATAGAACATGTTGCGAAGAGGACAGTGGGCTCAAGACATGACGCGGTAACGGTGTTTTCCGGTGGTGCACCCAATGGATATCGAAGATTTGCACTTGGCGTGTTTGGCCTCTGTACCTGCTGGCGGAGGTTGGGAGTCGCAGCAGTCGGAACCATGGTAGCTGTAGGACTGTAGGGTGATTGGAAAATGATCAGAATTTACTTACCACGATGATTGCCATCACCGTGTAAGATTTGATTCTTTATTGTTCATGAATAGTTGAACTCGAATATAGGTGTATTATTGTACTAAAGATTAACATTTTTTGCTGGGTTTCTGAGAGAGAATCATCGGATATTATCATGAGGGCCCTTGACACTCGACAGTGAAATATCCTCACCTTATGATATCTAAAAAATCTCCCCCAAATTGCAACCACATTTCCAACGGAAATGTGAAATCCCTTGACATTCGACCATATTTCCAAGATTCAACAAATGTCAGCAAGATTTCCAAGTTCCCAAATGGCCAAGACATCCAAGAACATGTTCTTAGAATCCCCAGCTGGTTACCCCACCCAGACGCCAGGCCCCTGCCAGTTGGACGATGATGAAGTGGGCAACGGCACCTGGAAACCTCCGAAAAACGCCAGTGGATCGTCCGCTCGATGGTGCCGTGGCGACGAGTCAACAAAAGGCAGCCACAGTGGTTCTACGAATGGTTTATATGGGAAGAACTTTGCAAAGATGGAGTTCTTACTTGGTAGAATGTCTAGATGATTTGAGTGCTTACTTATAGTTGTGTTTTGTTTTCGTTTTCAACAAAACATGAACTACCTTGAAGCTGATTCCTTGCGAATCCGAGGCGCCTCTTCTCCAAAGTGACCGAGATGGACCGGATGCTCGGAATTTGTTGGGATCAAAAGTTTGGAAATGTCGCATGCCTTGGGATTTTAGTGGGTTTTGATGGATCTTACAAAATGTTTCAAGATTTGAATGGATTTTGTTTCGTTTAACATCACCTAAAGACAATTGTTGGTAGAACCGATGCTTGTTTGTGTGGTGATTTCCCGATCTGGATCGCGATCACCACCCGTGGCAGTTTCATAGTTTCAGGCGTCTGAAAGACCGTTCCTGACGGGTGCTTCTTATTGGGAATGTACAGTGGAAAATGAGCATATGTAGGGGTGGCACAAGGTAGAACCATCACGCAACTGTTTGACCAATAATACTGATTATGTTGATCGATGAAGTGTGAGATTATCGATTCTTAGCCTCTAGAACTTTGGGATATCAGCCAAGCAGGACCGGGGTCATGTCCAAAAGAATCAAAAAGCGACAGTGGTATAGTCAAATATACATAGTCGACAACCTCTGCGATGTATACTTCTATGCGCATTCTGTATAAGTTAGTACTTGGAAATAAATTGATGTAATGGGTTTATAACCCAATAATCTAAAAGGTGGATTCCATTCATCGAACTGGCATATTCCATAAGGTTCTCGCTTATTGTTAAGGGACTCAGCGGGATGCACATCCAGCCCACCAAGCATGTTTTGGGCGCAATGTCCAAAGTCCAGGTGAAGAGTCCCTCACGAAATTAGAAAATTCTGAATGGTCGCGTGATAAAATATTTCTAGTAGCATCCCCAAAACTGCTGTTAAACGGTGTTACACATTCTATTTGTATATATTGGGTGTTCAATATTTCGTTCTTGGTTCTGAAACATCCCCATTTTCATCGCTAAAACCTGATGGTATCTCCATGACAGGCAGTGAAAATCACTGCCATTGAATTGGCACACCTATCTGGCTGAATTGGGGCAACGTCACACAGACGTCACGATGAGCGTCAGTAGGGCCAGGGCGAATTGTCCCAAACATCACCAAGCATTTCAGGTTGGTGAGTTACAATACTTATTTTCCCAGATTCACGATTGAGGTTGAATATTCCCAATTTTACACCCCTTTACTCCTACATTCCTGCTACTTATTCACCATAAGTCCATTTAAATCCCAGATAACTAGCTACTTATTGTTGTCAATTATCCACTATAGTCATTGTTACTTATTCACTATCCATTGTTAATTACCCACTAGTTATCATTACTATCCACTAGTTATTGTTAACTACCCACTAGTTATTGTTACGTATCCACTGGTTATTGTTAAATACCCACAAGTTATTCTTAGTTCCTGTTACTTTTCCATTAGTTGTTGTTAATTTCCCACTAGTATTCTTAATTAACCATATTCCCCCCATATAACACTGGCTTCCTCTACCGGATGAGGATCAAGGCGCAGGCTCGGACGCCCTCGATTCTGTCCTGTTCCCGACGAACTGATGTGTGGCTTGGACCACAACAAAACTTGGGTAGTAAAATGTGAAAGTCGTCTACAACTGGTTATCTTTATTGGAAAATTATGGGGAAAATTGATATCAATTGGCAAATTGGTCATCAAAACTGTGGAGTTCTGATGTTTTGTGATTCGATCATCCAACATTGGAGCTGGAAATTCATGGAATTCACTGCAATTTATCCACTCGTTCTATTGCAATATGGGGTCTGATGGAGGACTTCAAATCTTGTTTTTGGGTGCCTCATGTTCGAAAAACACCCACGTGGCGGCTGTGGCGATGCAACAGAAGTTTGGAACATTTGGATTATTTTCCATAGATTGGAAATTTCATAATCACAACTGATTTTCATATTTTTCCGAGGGTCAGAGGGGTAGGTATACCACCAGCCAGAACAGACTGAATTGGCGATTTGACTAAAATAAAAAGACATATTCAACCAACAAACACAATGCAAGAAGCTGAGAGGTGCCCACAGCAGTGATGTTTTTGATATGTTCTGATGCTTCACATGCCCGACAGGGCGCTCCCCCAAGAGTGCTACATAACATGTTCATATCATTGCACATTATAGTCTCCTCAATTTCACTATCTATACACAAAGATTAATAGATATAGTAGAGCCCGGTCTATACATCTGATTTTGTGTATGGGAGTTAGTGTTTTTTATTTTATACATATACATTATTTTTATTATATATATATCATATACATGTACATAACATGCATCATAGTCATGTACGTATATATATATACATGTATGTATACACATATTCAAACATATCAATACAGGTACAGATCTTTCAATATACACGTACATTTGCATGTTCACCTACATATACATATATATATATATACTTATGTACATGTACATATACATATATGTAGTCACCGCTCCCCCATATTGATTTCCAGGGGGGACGCTGTGCATCCAAGGCCTTGGGCTTTCCTCAGGCAATATCTGAAGCTTGGAGCTGTAGCAAAAATCGATGTCTCATATGATTGATGATTGTTTATGGCGTGTTTGTTTGCACAATGATGCACATGTACATCATGTGTTTGTTACAGTCTGGTATCTCCTTGAGAGGAAAAAAACGAGCTTTGAAGATTTGGAGAAGCTTTGCCCTGAGCCGCCCAACATAGTCCCAACATGGCCTCCAAACGACCCAGCATAGCCACCAAAAAACGCCACACGAGCCACAAGTTGCAGAACATAGTCTTAATGCGCAGAAGGGAGGCCTCGCATTGCCCGAAAAGACCAAGCAGACCTTCAATGCTGTTGGACGGTGCGCAAGATGGCGGTTGTGAGGCCAAGAGCAACTTCACGGCTTTCCCACACTTCTGTTACATGTAAGTTGTTTGTCGCCTAGTAAGTACGCACGTTTGCTGTTACAACCGTTAAAAAGAGGCGCCAAAGAGCACGGCAAGTTAGAAGCCAGAAGTCAAGTGCCAACCGAGCTACAAGTTGCCCAACATAGTACACCCAGCAAACAACTTCAAAGCTCAAGAAAGGGCACACCCAGCAAACAACTTCAAATCCCCAAAAAAAGGGCACACCCAGCAAGCAACTTCAAAGCCCAAGAAAGGGCACACCCGGCAAGCAACTTCAAAGCTCAAGCAGCCCAAGAAAGGGCACACCCAGCAAACAACTTCAAAGCTCAAGCAACCCAAGAAAGGGCACACCCAGCAAACAACTTCAAAGCTCAATCAACCCAAGAAAGGGCACACCCAGCGAACAACTTCAACGCTCAAGAAAGGGCACACGCAGCAAACAACTTCAAAGCCCAAGAAAGGGCACACTCAGCAAACAACTTCAAGGCTCGAGACAGGGGAGTTAACATGGGAAGAAGGCCTTGTCATCGAGGAGTTAACATGGGAGGAAGGCCTTTGTCTTCGAGGAGTTAACATGGGAGGAAGGCCTTGGGACAACTCTGATGTCTTTCCTCGTGGTTTTGCTTCCTGTCGTGGGATAACTCTGATATCTTTCCTGGCGGTTTTGCCTCCTGTCTTGGGATAACTCTGCCGTCTTTCCTGGTGGTTTTGCGTCCTGTCTTGGGATAACTCTGATGTCTTTCCTGGTGCTTTTGCCTCCTGTCTTGGGAAAACTCTGATGTCTTTCCTGGTGGTTTTGCCTGTTCAACCCAGCGGGGTTTGACATATGTTGAGTTTATGGCGCGCTGTTCAACCTAGCAGGGTTTGACATGTGTCGAAATTATGGCCCGTTGTTCATCCTAGCGGGGTTTGACATATGTTGAAATTATGGCCCATTGTTCAACCTAGCGGGGTTTGATATGTGTTGAGACTAGGGCCCGTTGTGCAATTCTTGGGACAACTCTGATGTCTTTCCTGTTGGTTTTGCCTCCCGTCTTTGGGATCACTCTGATGTGTTTCATGGTGGTTTTGCCTCCTGCCTTGTGATAACTCTGATGTCTTTGGACAACTCTGATGTCTTTCCTGGTGGTTTTGCCTCCTGCCTTGGGGATAACTCTGATGTCTTTCCTGGTGCTTGTGCCTCCCGTCTTTGGGATAACTCTGATGTCTTTCCTGGTGGTTTTGCCTCCTGTCTTTGGCTAACGCTGGTGTTAACAGAGGAGGAAGGCCTTGCCCCCGAGGAGTTGACAGGGGAGGAAGGCCTTGTAATCGAGGAGTTAACATGGGAGGAAGGCCTTGTCATCGAGGAGTTAACACGGGAGGGGGGCCCAAAGTTGAGGCCCGGAGCCCTACCCAGATTCAAGCCCAAAACGGCCAAAATAGAGGCCCGAGCCTTGCCCAGATTCAGGCCCAAAATTGCCAAAGTAGAGGCCCAAAGCCTCGCCCAAACTTAGGCCCAAAACGGCCAAAACAGAGGCCAACAGCTTTGCCCAGATTCACGCCCAAGATGGCCAAAGTAAAGGCCCGGAGCCTTGCCCAGATTCAGGCCCAAAATGGCCAGAGGAGAGGCCCGGAGCCTTGCCCAGATTCAGGCCCAAAATGGCCAAAATAGAGGCCCGGAGCCTTGCCCAGATTCAGGCCCAAAATGGGCAAAATAGAGGCCCGGAGCCTTGCCCAGATTCAGGCCCAAAATTGCCAAAGTAGAGGCCGGGAGCCCTTATGCAGAGGGACTTTAAACAATGTTTTGCGTAGCGGGCGTGTCATAACATTTTAGGGGGCTTTAGGTATGAGGCCCGGAGCCTCGCCCAGTTTGAGGCCCAAGACGGCCAAAGTAGAGGCCCGGAGCCTCACCCAGATTCAAGCCCAGAATAGCCAAAATAGAGGCTTAGAGCCTTGCCCAGATTCAGGCCTCAAATTGCCAAAGTAGAGGCCCGGAGCCCTGATGCAGAGGGACTTTAAACAATGTTTTGCATAGCGGGCGTCTCATAACATTTTAGGGGGCTTTAGGTATCAGGCCGGGGCGGCGGCCCCAAATTACCAAAATTGAGCCTCAGCATTCTGTCTTGCTGGTATGGCACGGGGCCAAGCCAAGAACCCCATAGTCTGTGATGTCTGTACCTTGGTAGGGGCTATTCGTTTTTTTGAATCAGATGCATGTAGGCGGCAATGAGGCAAACGAAGTCGAGCAGCAACGTGTTTCATCAAACTAACAATGCATGTTGTCCACGTCGCAGTGCATTCAAGGTCAAACCCTCGCCCCACCGCACAACTTTCACCGGAACACCTGCGGCGAAATGGAGCACGGTGCCGGTGCTGCCAGTGATGCTTTTGCTGCGGTGCGGGGCTTGATGGTGGTGAGGTCGGCGGCTGGGACCGTTCATACGGTCGGGTGCCCCAGCCTGCTCCACGCCGAACACCTCAACGAAATCCATTTATGCCGCATCTGCGTGAGAACACCCCCAAACCCCGAACACCTGCTGTTTGTCAGCAAGGGGGATAGCAGCCGGTTGGCGGAGGGTTGGCGCACCGCGACCTTGGCTGCCGCTACTTGGGGAATTCGGGGTTCGATTCTGTGAAGGTGTGCCGCAGATGCTGGATGGGCTGGAACGACGATATGTGAAGAAGACTCGAAGCCATCCAACAAGGAGATGGGGTAGGCCCGCCTTGAGCTAGTATCTGACAAGATCGGAAGTGAACGCAATGGATTTTAGTTCTTGCCCCCCATGCCTAAGACATCTTGGAGATGAGACTCATAGTTAGGGTCACCATTTGCCAACATGAGGGAAGGTTATTGGGTTGCATCTCTGGCTGTTTGATATTCACCCCTTTCAGTATTGTGTATCTGTTGTCACGCGGACGCCAATCGATTAGAAACTGGCCTCAGGGCCGCCGGGCAAGTTCTTAGCAGCAGGATGATTTGGACACCAAGTTGTGTGCAGTTATAATAATTGTTGTGATCCTGTTGTTTAATGCACCTTCACTATGAGCTCAGCAACATGTCCAGTTTTGGCCCATTGAAACCCAATATGTTACATACATTCTTTGAATGCAATCCTTATGTTGGTGTGTGTTTTCACACTATATCAACTATCTCATATCCAATGTCCGGTGAGATCACAAACCCCACTGTTGATGGTTGACATCTCCATGTAGGTGTTGGTATTTCGGTTGACTAAGAACTCCCAGGTGACTCACAGGTTGTTTCTGTTAAACTATAACTGGTTGGTGGTTTGGAACATGAATGGATGATTTTTCCATTCAGTTGGGAATGTCATCATCTCAACTGACGAACTCATATTTCCAGAGGGGTAGGTATACCACCAACCAGATAATGTTTTGCTTGTGATGTGTTGGTTCAACCTGAGGTTTTGCTGGTGTCCCAAGTTTTGCTCCGCTACTGAAAAAACCCGATTGGCGAATGAATTCCCGAATATTCTTGGGTAAACCCGGGCTAAACTCAGCTGCCGTCTTTGAAATTCTCATATTTTTTTGCTTAAGTCCCTTTTTTGCATATGTTGTTGCTGGATAAATCCCGTTTTGCTGATGAAATTGTTTTTTCCTGGTGAACCCCACTTAATCGAACGGGATTTACAGTTCATGATAATCCTCAATATGTAAAGGGTATGGAGGTCCGTAGCCCCCTATTATCATCAACCAACAATCTCAAGTATCAGTCTATCCCCATAGAAGTCATATCACTTTTTGTATTTGACCATGATTTCGAAATCACTCTTTCGCTGACGGCGGTGCTTTGAAATTGGTTCGGGTCAGCGGCGTTGCTGCGCAAAGCAATCCCGTAGTTGCCAGAACTTATTATCCCATTGCTGACAACCGAGGGCTTGTCTTTGGGTACTTGAAGAAAGCTCAAATGAAAAGTAGGTGGAATTCTTTTGGAATACATATATACATGAGAGGATTTGCCTCTGCCAAGGCTGTGGTGGCTGCTATGCGGGAGCTTCAGCTTCAAAAACCATCAAAGTCTGATGGGAAAAGCTCTCGGTTAATAACACCCTAAATCTTAATCATATCCCTTAGGAGCTGATGGCTAAGCCCCAACCAATTCCGCGGTCTCAGCCATTTTTCCTCAGCCAATTCCCCCGTTTTTCTTCCCGTTAGGAAGGCCTTTCGCGAGGGGTTCCTCTACGTGCGCAGCCCGGTGACCGGCGAGATGGATCCGGTTTGTGGCGTGGCCGCCAGGTGTGATGATTTTTTTGACCAAAATGTGTGGATGAGAATGGGGAGATCATGGGGATGTTTTAGGGATTTGCAGGAATTGATATTGATATTGATATATATATATATATGATTGTATGTATATCTCTATATGGTCTCGCGTTCCGTGTTCCTACCCCCTGTAAACCATTCTTTGGGACGTGTCTACACAATGCATACTTGCATGTACATGACATGTTCACATTAATTTATTTGGACCACTGCGCCACTCTGTGGCTCAAGACTTGCTTGCATACCGCAGCAAGAAGGTGTAGCGTGCCGCTTCTGTTGACCACAAGTGTTCTAACGACTCTTCGTAGATCCAGGGGTCTTCCGATAGAAGGGATTGCTGCCTCACCCCCCCAATGGTATGGGTCCCCAGGTAGCACCCCCTTCCTTTCTATTTGCAAGCTATTGGCAGCATTTCTGATGTCCAGCCTCGTATTTGCTAGGTCTTTGCAGCATTTCTGACTACCAGCCTCGCTTTTACTAGGTGCATGCTACTTTTTAGACGACCTACGTAGCACACATACTCCCTCAAAGTACCTACGTGCGACCTAAAGTCATATATACATGTGCTATGCATCTATTTCCCATTTACTACCTGTGTACTCTCACAACACTAGATGTGTTTAACATATACCGTACCTACCATACATTCCAATGATACCATACATACCAACATACCATACGAACTTTGACCATGCATATCATACCTACCATACCTATCATACATACCACACATACCACACATATGAAACATAACTACCACACCTACCATACATACAATACCAAACATACATGCCATACATAATGGGAGGGAAAATATTGGGCAAATAGATTTCCATGTGATATACGTTTGGGTATTTCTTTCATGCCGTCACGGCGACCCCAGAAGAAACAGAAATTGTCTGACAATTGAAGGGTTGATCAACAAAATTTAGGGAGATAGTGAGATAACTGGAATTTTACACCCACCATCATCATCATCATCATGATGATCGATTTCGATCTGAGGTATGACTCAGGAAATTCATGCACAAAACATGTCCAACATGTGAAATTCAGCAGCCACGACGGGTTCTGTATATTGAAAGAATAAGAAGCTACTGATTAAGGTTCCGTCAATGTTTAAATGCCTTCCCCCTAATATCAAACACCCAGAAACCGTGGCTTAGTGTTTTTTTGATTTTAACCATGTTTAGGTCATTTAGGTGGTCTTGACAATAATTTCTCCTCGGAGCGTCTGCCACGGTGAGGTGTGATTCCCTACAATGCGACGACGGGCAAAGGCGTTCTTTGCATCAGCTGGTGGTCCAAAAATTATTCGAAATGGATCGAGGACATGTGCGGGGGCAACCATGGACAGATGGCCAGTGGAAGATGTGGTTTCCTAAAATGGGAATAATTACCCCAATAGCTGGATGGTTGATTGTGGAAAATCCTATACAATTGGATGGTTCAAGTGGGTTGATGAAGAATGTTGGTTTTCAACTCTGGCTTGTTTCAGCTGGGGCATAGACCCAAGAAATGTTGGCGACGGGTGTGGATTCAACAGCCTGGAGACCTCGTCGTTTCCTGCCATAGACAGCTCACAGTTGCATAGAATTTCCTATTCAAGATGTGGATTTCCATTGCCATATGTTCTCTAGATAGCCAAAAGGAGGGTCCCCATGAGTTGAAAAAAAAATAAAACGAATTCAAAACATACGGGCTCCCCAAAATCCAAGGCCTGGCCATATGTGTTTGCTTGTGTATGCGTATATATATATATATATATATATATATCCCAAATATATATATATATACAGATATATATCTAGGTATATCTATATATATATATATGTAAATAAATATCTATATATATATATTTATACAATTTCTATATTATATATATATACATGCTCAGCACCCCCCGAACCCCCAATAATCTATGTTTTACATTTTTCTTTGGACATTTTTGTTTTTTGATGAAGTAGAGCCAGAGTAAGAAACATGCCTTGATCAGCCATATGTGATATACAATGAATATGCGTTGATAATAGCTTCAATGTACCTCGGATTTATCATTTATTTACCATGAAACTATCTTGAATAAACTTTCAATATACCTTTAGTATACCTTGAATATGCCTTTGAAGTACCATCTAATACACCTTTGATATTCCTTCCCTATAGCATGTCATTAACTTTTGGCATACCATTTGGTATCCGAGGAACTTACATCTAATACCAATTAATTGAATTTGAACATTCTTTTAATATGCCCTTATATACCTCAAATACCGTCAAAACAAATATCTTTAATATACCATTTTATATACCTGCAGCATACCGGTTCATATAGCATGAGTATACCTTGAATATACCGCTGTTTTGCCCTTAATCTACCTGCAGTATGCCTGTCTTGTACCGTTTAACATACCTGCAATTTACCATTGAATATGTCTTTAGCATACCATGTAGTATACATATTTTTTCGGTTTATCTGCAACATACCTTCAGTATATCATGTCATTGACCAGAAAATGTCTTTAATATACCTTTTAAATACCTTTCATAAAATTTAACGCACCTTGAATATCGTATTTAAGATACCTTTAGTATACCTTTACTATACCTCTACAATACCTTTATTAACAAATTAATTTGGTTTATGTATTTGAAGAGAACACCTATATTATTACAATTGCGCATACCATTATATCATACAACGTTGTATGGTATACTATCTAAACACCGGTTTATTTACCTGTACTCCATGAGTACATGCATACAAACCTTTAACCTTTCAAATATGTTTAGTATGCCATAGTATACCTTCGATATACGTTTTGAATTCTCCTCAATACACCTTTATAATATGCCGTTTAATATACCTTTAGTATACTTTACTATACCTTCAATATTCATTCAATATACCTTCTCAAGCACCTAATACACCTTTAATATACCTTCAACATATCTTTAATATAACTACCATAACTACACCATTTGTTAATAGACCTTTAGTATGCCGTTTCACACCCATTTAGGATGCCATTTATTATACCTTTAAGAAAAATTTCATATACCTTTAATATACCACCGAATTTACCTTGAATACACCTTTAGTACTTTACTGTCCATGAAGTATCTTGAATATGCTTTTGATATGCATTTGACACACCATCTTTTACATCTTTAACATACCTTTGGTATACCTTCAAAAACTTGGTAACACGGATTTACACAACCGTGTGTTTTTGACATCCATGTCCCAAAACGCCTCACATTTTGTCATTTTTTCAACGACCAATTTCTACATCAGACGACGAAAAGTTTCAAGAGCCTTTTTTTTCATCTCGCATGTGGCCGTCATGTCTCACTATCCCTGAATCTTCCATTGATGGTTGGGCCAGTGCGGTTCTTCATCTGACTGGGGCAAAAAAAAAATTGAGGCGGTTCCAACAATGATCAATCTGTTGGATTCCTGAAACTTTCGTCTTTCCTCGCACTCGCACCTTCCGAGTCCATTCACTACGCGTGTGGACCACCAATAAACTCATTCTTCGTCAAACATTTAAAAAAATGCATTGCAGAGAAAAGACCGGAACGTTAAAAGCAGGTATATAAAATTTTCAATATATATACATTTACATAGTATATATATATATATATGTGTGTGTGTATGTGTGTGTGGAGGACCTAACGCAGCCACCCCCCTGTGCATGGACGTTACATCAAAGTAGCACTGCGTAGATGTGCAAGCGTGCAAGAACGTTACATCAACGTAGCATTGCGCAGATGTGCAAGCGTACATGCACGTTATTAGCCCACCCCACCCCACCGCACCCCATGTAATCTAGTTTTGGGGACGTGTCTACACAATGCATTACAGTTCCATGTACATGAAATGTTCACATTAATTCATATATACCACTGCGCCACTCCGTGGCTCAAGACTTGCTTGCATACCGCAGCAAAAAGGTATAGCTTGCCGCCGCGTTGACCACAAGTGTTCTGACGACTTTTCGTAGATCCAGGGGTCCTCTAATAGAGGGGATTGCTACCTCACCCCACCCAACCCCTCCCCACACACCCCCCACCTATACTATTCATGCGCGGTGACAACAAAAATCTCAACGCCTACACGGTTGTAGAGTTACGTGTCACCAAAAACATACCTTTAGTATACCAGCAATATACATTTTAAGTTCTATCTAATACACCATATGACATTTAAAATGCCTTTCGTATCCCTCAAAACGCATTCAAAATGCCACTTTATTTGCAAATGAAAATATCTTTGATATACCTTTAGTATGTTTTTACTATACCTTCAATGTTCATTGAATACACCTTTTAAATACCATGTAATACCCCTTTAACATACCTTTAATGCACCTGTATGCCATTTCAAATCCTTTAGTATACCATTTCATGTGCCTGTGGACCTTGAGTATACCATTGAATATACCTTGCAGACACTTTTAGTACATCTTGAACTTACCTGTAACATTTAAGTTCATTGCCCATGAAGTATCTTGAATATGCTTCTGACATACCTTTGAAAACACCATCTGTCTAATAGTACATAGTTAACATACCTTGGGTTTCCCTTTTAAAAACACGCAGCGGAAGTGTAGTACATTGCAAATCTGGGTGAAGTGACTCCCTTGAGAAAACCGAAAACCAAAAAATACATCGAAAAAACACAAAGACATATCTTGGAACCCTTTGGAGAGGACCCCATTGAGAAAAACAAAAAACATCGAAAAAACAAAGAACAACAACTTCCAGGGGTCTTGGAGATAGGGGGGCCTAGGCAGGAGTCTCAGAATATTGTTTTGTTTTCCGGTTGTTGTTTGTTTTTTGCTTTTCTTCATGGTGTCCTCTCCAAAGAGTCCCAGAATATATGTTTTTGTGATCTTTGTTTTTTGGTGTCTTTTACCAAAAAAGAGTTTCAGAATATTGCTTTAGTTTCTTTCAGTTTTGTTTGATTTTTAGGAACCGATTTCTGGCTTCAATATAGGGCCTATGTACCCTACATATATGTACAAATCGTGACACTATTGAAGTTGCAGATGTGTGCATGTGTGTTTACAGTGTTTTGAGGGGATGGTTCATTATTGTTTCGAATGTATTTATATATGATCAGCGCCCTAATCCTCAATACGGGGGTTCTGTGGGGGGCTGAGGATGACGGCGCTGACCATATAAATATATATATATATATATTGCAGATATAGATATATATATATATATCCCATATATATATATCCCATAGTTTTTGTGTCTTTATATCCCTCAAATCGCGATTTTGGATATGTTTGGGACTATTTCCTTTACTATGAAACAACTGGGTGGGTTCCCTCCGCAACTCGAGCCCCAGCACCTTGTCCTGCAGGAATTTCAGAAGGAGGACAGCTGCATGGCCTAAGCGAAAGGGTGGTTACCAGTGGGAACTATGTTCCATTGAATCTAACCACTGAGTATGAATGTTTTTTCCCATGCGGCCCAATGGACTGCCGATGGCAAAGCAATACCATTTAGAATTTAGATTCAAGACTTAGGGTGGAGGACCTTTTCTACAGCAGTGCCGATGGCAAAGCAATGATTACCATTTAGGGCTTAGGATGTTGCCCACTGTTTTTGCTGTACACAGCACTGCCGACGGCAAAACAATACTGTTTAGGGTTTACAGCGATACCCATCGCGATGCCGGTGGCAAAACAATGCCGCCGTGGGGCTGGAGCTGGGCCAGGGCTGGCAATAGGAAAATGCTAAGCAAAACCAGCAGCTAAGCAAAAGCAGCAGAAAATAGATAAAAACAAGAACAAAGACGGAAAATTGTTTTTTCTTGTATTTGTTCCTGCTATGAATTGAACCGTTTTTCTGCTATGAATTGTGTTTTTTATTGTGTGTTTTCCTGCTATGAATTGTGTTTTGTGTTTTTTTCTACCATGTTTTTTTGCTCTGACCTGTGCTTTCTGCTATGAATTTGGATTTTTATTGTGTTTTTTCCTGCTATGTATTGTATTGTTTATTGTGTTTTTCTGCTATGAATTGTATTTGTTTGGTGTTTTTTTTTGTTATGATTTGTTGCCTGGCGCACCAGAAAAGCACGAAAAAAACACAAAAAAGCACATAAAAACATAAGAAAATCATGGGTTCTGGTTCCGTGGAAGAAATGCAAAAACGGGCCGCCAGACCTGGACAGCCTTTGGCCCAGCGGCCCAGCAAATGTCTCACATCCTTTCCTTCTTCCAACCTCCTTTCCAAGAGATTCTCTTAGAAGTGAGGGCCCATGTTTTCGAGGACATTGTATTTTGAAAAATAGTGACTTATTTATTGAACGCCTCAGCAAGTATTAGGTCACCCAAACACTTATATACAATGGTTGGACCGTTTGATTGCGCAATATCTCAGGATCGCAGGTATGATACGATCAATGCTGTATACACAGGACTGATAGCTTTCAATCATCATCATACCAAAACACCACCTTGCGTCATCATACCATATCATTGCCTTTTCCAGCAAGTTGACTTCCAGTAGGCAGAGGGTTCATGGCCAAAAGCAACTCCTATATTCCATAATGCACCACAAACTACGACCCAAAAAAATCAGATTGGGCTGGGACCCTTTTGTAACTCATACCGGTCATCTATTTCACAGTTTCCTCTTCCAAAACCCCAAACATCCCCTAAAATGGCGTAAGTTACCATCAATATATTTTTGTCTTTTTTTGTAAGTGGTTTATGAAGGGGTGGCGGTTTTGAACTGTTAGTGTGGGGAGCAGGGCCGAATATGTACATACATATATATATAGAGGTTTTTTAATTTGTTTATATTTATTTAGTTATGCATATAATCTAAACATGTCAAGCTTATGGATATTCATTTCTGGTTTCAAGTATGTTTCTTCATTGCTCAACATGTCTCAGGGGTAAACTGGGAGAACTACCATCAAAGGCGAAGGGATGGCTGGCCAACCACAGCCCACCAAACAGCAAGGGGAACTTGGAGGTACCGAAGTGGCATTCCATATGATGGTTGAAGTGTGCAACGAGCCAGACTGAGGATAACATAGTTATGTACCGTTTTTTTAGTGACCCTCTCAACCACGGGCTGGCGACTCGTAAATATCAGAAATTTCGGAAGAGCCAATGGCACATAGATACCTAGGCAGGACAGCCAAAGATTCATATCACAATAAATTTCTTTCTTTGAGGTACTTCGACGGATCCTGAATGGGAATTCTTGTCGTTTGTTGTTTGCATACTTGATGTTTTTCCCTGGGATGTCCATCAAACTGTTGCGTGCGTGTTTGAGCATTTGACATGTTGCAGATGTTTGTACGTTGCAGAGGCTCGCTGAGGTTAAAACTTGGGGAGGTTGGGGGGTCAAGACGTTGTATAAACATCTATAAACGCCGTCTGAATTCCAAACTCATGCCGTACGTGCGATCATGGCAATTTCCAAAATCAACATAAGTAATTACTGGTATGTACAGAAGTTGGTTCAACTCTTCAAAACGAAGAATGGAGGCTGAAGACAAAGAACCAAAGAAAAAATGAAAGCTTTCAAAGCCGAAGTTGGCGCGCTGCAAATTTTTTGGGGATGTTGACCTGTGGATGCTGAGATAAAGAATGCATGTCACGGAAGCATAGGTCACTGTAGATTACAATATATTATATTCATTCCTGATTCAAACTCCAAAACGATATTGATTAAATACCCACACACCTGCCTCAAGGCATCAGTCGCTCCATCGCTCCTAGGTATCCTCCACAGCTATCCGTTGCACATGTTCAACTTCACAGTGTCCCAGTGAATGTCTGAGACACCATTGGTGTTACAGCTGGGGTGTGGCCTCCCCGGACTTCACCCGACATGTGTATGCCTTGATTTGGGGATTGTATACCGCGGTAATGCGTCGATGATTCACCAGAAAGTCCAGGTTACACGGCTCAAAAACAGAGATGTCCAATAGGGAGGCCGCCTGAACAGGTTGTAAGGTTTGATGATTGGGTCAGAGACCGATTTTTTCTCTCCCAGAAATATCTGCCAAAAAACAACAAGTGTTCGGTACACATACTAACAAGCCTCCAATTGCTTGAGGTTTATTTTGGGATTTACCATGGTATATCCATGGATGTAGGCGGAGATTCTCAGGTAAATTCCGACGACAAGGTTTTGGAACCTGGCCTCTCCTCGTGTTTGAAGGAGCGCTTGGGCCGCTCGGCAGCTGGAACAAAGTGCTGGATGGTGGATTGCTCGTTGTAAATCCCACGGAAATCCCATGTGTAGCCCTTCTAAGGATACCCTCAAAATGGTGCTGGTTTCGAAGTACAGATTGTTTCCCGTTGATAGTGGAGACTGATTGCCGGCACCTTGCTTCTCTATATTCGAAACGGGGTTGGGAGCACCAACCGGCCAAAGGGAACCTGGTAACCTGTCTTTTGCCAGTCGCTTATTGTTTGATCGCAGGCCCAACTCTTATGGTTGTTTGCTTTGTTCTAAATCCAAGCATGGTCAGGCACATGCATTTGTATGTGTAGGTCGATATGTATATGGATTTACGTGCATGTGCATGCGCATAGTCAAAATGTCGATATTATGAGTTGTTTTGTTTACCATGATTTATGTTGATTTGGTGTGATTTACTTTCTTGATGTGATACATTACGTATATAATATATGTATGAACGGATTTATATATATACATACATACATATATGAATATATATATATATATATATAATTTCCTATTATGCTAATTTTAGTTTATGTATATTACGGTGTTGCTGGTCTATCTACCTATCTATCTATTTGTCTGTCTGTCTGCGTGCCTGGCTACCTATCTATCTGTCCGTCTGCCTGCCTGTCTGGCTATCTATCTATCTGTCTGTCTGCCTGGCTATCTATCATTCTATCTATCTACCTACTTATTTTATCCGCTCTCTCTCTCTCTCTCCCTCTCTCTTCCTCAGTGTGTAACAGATAGATTTACTATACATGTATATATAGAGATAGACATGAACATATTACATGTGCTTGCATGTATCGTGAGCGCACCTGATCCCTTCGTGGCCGTTAGGATAAAAGATATCATGAAGGTTTGATGTATCTATGTCACAGATAAAAGATACACGGATGAAAGATAAGCAATTTGCTTTTGTTGGGGGCTCTATACTGCTCTTGGGTTGCAGATGCCGTATATAGATGCACCAGCATTCTCCCAACTTTGAGCCGTACATAGATATATATTTATATGTATATAAGTATGCTTTATATGTATGTAATGTATGTATATATATATGCGTATATATATATATATATTATGTGTTCATATATATATATGCATTGTTATACATATATATATATTTATATGATTCGCATCGAGCCACAGATTGGAAATGTTTAAAATTATTTTTTCATTTATTTTTCATTTGGGTTTTCATTTGTAACTTCATTTTTTCATTTTGTTTTTCAATCATTTTTTTGTTTTCATTTATTTTTCATTTATTTTTCATTTATTTTTCATGTTTTTTTCGTTTTTTGTTTCTCCAAACTTCATTTTTTTCATTTCAAACATCATTTTTTTTCATTTCAAACTTCATTTTTTTTCATTTTAAACTTCATTTTTTTATCTGTTTTTTTCATTTTCCTTTCCCGTGGCACCTGAAATCCAAGAAAACCATGAAAAACAATGAAAAACAATTGGAAACCATCAAAAACAAAGGAAAATGAAAAAAAATGAAGTTGCAAATGAAAAAAAAATGAAAATTTGGACTCAAAGTTGCAGATTCTCACTCCGAACCAGGAAATCTTCAAAAACTCGAGGAAA
>Ga0126342_10001884_pt1 | contig 31170 bp, 36 predicted proteins | sample Cyp1metagenome_FD_92528 | JGI IMG/M metagenome (GOLD analysis project Ga0126342, IMG submission 92528) | Coral microbial communities from Lord Howe Island, Old Settlement Bay, Australia - Cyphastrea 1 metagenome | ecosystem: Host-associated > Invertebrates > Cnidaria > Coral ...
ATACATACATATGTGCATATATATATATACACATACATATACATATATATATATGCATGTACATATATACATATATACACATATATGCATATATGCATATATGCATACATACATATGTGCATATATATATATACACATACATATAAATACATATATATATATATATGCATGTACATATATACATATATACACATATATGCATATATGCATATATGCATACATACATATGTGCATATATATGTATATATATATATATATACATACATATACATACATACATACATACATACATACATACATACATACATACATACATATATATGCATGTACATATATACATATATACACATATATACATATATGCATATATGCATACATACATATGTGCATATATATATACACATACATATACATATATATATGCATGTACATATATACATATATACACATATATGCATATATGCATATATGCATACATACATATGTGCATATATATATACATACACATACATATACATATACATATATATATGCATGTACATATATACATATATACACATATATACATATATGCATATATGCATACATACATATGTGCATATATATATATATATCACCCAATATAACCTCCAACAAACCATTAAAATCCAGCTATTATCGGTTGTCAGCCCCCTGAGCTTCCGGCGGAGTGGGTGCGGCTTTCTGGGGTGGCGGCCTTGAGGCGTCCGGCCGTTTACAGTATATCATCAGATTGAAATCATGTGGTGATATGTGGTGATGAAATGTGCTATGACATTTGGGTGATCATCAAAATACCACCAGAAATCACCCAAAGTATCTTGCCTTTTCCCAAGTGTTTCATATATTATTTCATCAGCTGCGACACGTCCCTTGGTCACCAGACCCTTGGCCCTGGCTTTGCACTTCGCCCGGTGGATCCACCTGTGGCCTTGGTTTTCCGCTTAGAGTGGCCACTTGGAGGTGTATTCCATGTTCAGATGCATACAAAGATGAGGCTTGGAACTATAGTAAACATATCCGAATGTGCATTTTGACTCATTTTGACAGATTGTGCTCCAATGCTGTATCAGGATATTGAACGCGAAACAGAAGCAGCAAAGTTGGAGCAATCCAATCATGTTGAGATTGCAGATGTGTCCCATCCAACTGGCAGCACCAGGTGTTTCCAGGCCCTGAGAGTTGTGCTCTGCAGATGGAAGAACCTGCCCCGGTACAGCAGACTCTGTTGTCCTCAATGACGTGCAGTTCAGGCGGACATAGATCGAACATGGTTCCAGAGGGCCCATAACAGTGATAACTTCAAGATGTTGTCATCCAAAAAAAGGGGGTCAAGCATTTTGAGCCATACACATGTCCACCTGTCCTCCACCAATCCATCCGCATACTTTGCTGTCTTTTATCCCCCCCAAAAAAACTCTGCTTGGTGATTTTCCGCATCGACCTCTCAAATCACCTTCCAAAAAAAAAGACAATGATATAATGATTGTAATATAATATTACATATTATAATAATATTATATAGGGGTCAAACTTCTAAACTCCTTAATTCCGACTGGTCCCCTCCGTGCTACCGGACGCGTCCGGCACCGAGCCCGGCTTCGCCTTACTTAAGTCCGAGGCGTCCGGAGTCGCCAGGGCTGCAGTAGAATAACAATCCTAACGATAACCTAAATAGACACGGTAGATTATGTTAAATTATATATTATTATATTATGTTATGTTATGTTATATTATATTATATCATATCATATTATATCATAGTATATAGTATTGAATTATATTATATATATATGTTGTAAGATCAGAAATAGTAGTAAATATATGTAAATATGTAAATATGATGATGATGATGATGATGATGATGATGATGATGACGACGATGATGATAATGATACTCATGATACTCATGATACTCATGATACTCATGATACTCATGATACTCATGATACTCATGATACTCATGATACTCATGATACTCATGACACTCATGACACTGATGAGACTGATGATACTGATGACACTGATGAGACTGATGATACTGATGATACTGATGATACTGATGATACTGATAACCATTATTAGAGTGGCAGTAATGATAAGAGTGATAATAATAGTAATAACAATAATGGTAGTAGTAAAGGATGTAACATTATGTAATCATTGCTGTGAATGAGTCAAATATGCATGTGCGCCGTGTATCTATAATATATATATATATATGTTTATTTATTTATGTATGTATTTATGTATGTATTTATGTATGTATCTATTTATGCATCTATTAATGTATTTATTTATATCTATTTATTTATATATGGAAACATGATGGTATATGATACATAGGGATTAACTTATCGATATCATCCATTTTCATATGCAATGGAAGCCTCCCAAATAGGAAGTGGTGATTCCACACTACAAATTGCATCCCGGCATATCCCGGCCAAGGCAGGGAAGCTAAAAGGTCCAACTTCCATCTGGCAATGATGTTTTCCATACTGTTGAGGATAGCCCATCCCCATCCCCGTCACCTCATTCTCGGTGCCAAAGGTCCTACCGCTGGAATGGGTTGTGAATTTTAGGGATCTCGGTTGCACGTAGCAGGGGTGGGGGAAACGTCCCATTTAGTCCCATTGAAGCATCATCTAAACAGTAAGGGAATCACTGTTAACACAACCATCTCAGGGTGACGCTTAAAATGTAAAAGCACGCAAAATGGCACGTTTACCGGTCCTTGTGTAAGTGTATGATCATCCAACAAAGAAGAATATGTGGGTATGGCTCAAAAAGAAATGACCGAAGGACCATCCCAGGGTTGGGTCCAGAATTCGGGCCACAGCCATCCCGCCTCAGAAAACGAAGCGATTGGACAGGGGGAGGAGCTACTGTGGCCGTGGCGCCATCGTCTTTCTCCATTGCCGTTGCCGCTCCTGGCTATGAATCAGTTACCCTCTTCAGTTGCAAGAATTAGTTACCCATCAGTTACCCTAATGGAGGGTACAAGCCCGGTACTTTCTCAACAGCAAATCAGTGATAGATAGGACATGTTAGCTGGGACGGATGTTCCTGGGACGATTCTGGTGTCATTCGACATGTTAGATTTTCACATCCTTTAAGTACAACATATGGCAGCATGGTCAAAACGTTTTTCTGGGGTATGGCCGGTATGGCCATCCCATGATGGGATTCCTGGAAAATTGGTAAAGAAAAGTCATATGATTTCATATGAATGCTGAGATGCCTACAGACGTGGCAGCATGGCTAAAGACAAAGGGGCCAAATGTGCCACGGTGGCACCTCCTTCCGCCATGGCCTTTTCAATGGCCTGAAGAAGAAGGGTTCAACTCAGCAGCAGCAGCAGCAGCAGCAGCAGGAATAGAATCATGGAATCAACATGGAATCAACATGGAATCAACATATTTCAACTTGGGCTGGTGCTTCTTCATCCACAATAATTAAGGTTCAAGATGAAAAGATGTGTTTCGACAGGCACCCGCAGAAAAAGGCCAATCAAACCCATCAAACACAAACACGGATCGCGCCTCGCATCTGCTGTCTGCCATACGCTACGAAGAGCTTTGAAGGCAGGTAAAACATTTGAGCCGCTGTCAGAGGAACAGACTGCTTTCAGGCCAGTTGCTAAGATTGCTAAGGGCGCGAATCTTACTGACGTCCATGTGTGTTTTTTAACCTTTGGCAGTTTCCCAGAGTTTGCTTCCAACGGATCAAATCAATGTAATGAAAATTCATGAAAATTCAGATAAACATTTTGAGAATATCGGATCGTCTCTTCCATGGGTGGCACCTCGATCCTTCGCTAGGTGCCGCAGCACGCGGGGGCGGATAAAACATCGGGCATGGTCGGGCCAAGAATGGAGGACTGGGTGGTGTCTATGCTTCAACCCACATCATCCCTCAAAACTCTCGTTCAATTGGAAAATATGCAGCGTATAGATTCTATTGAAAGTAGAAGTACAAAATCAATTGCAACTCATTTCAAAATGGGGATGGAACATGAGAAGCGTGTGAAATCACCAGCCCAGCATGCCCAGCCAGGCCCAGCCACATTCCCAATTTTTGGATATATTACGACAAAGTCTCACTGCTTTCGTGGCACACAGCCAGGGCCCCCAGGGCCCCCAGGGCCCCCGGACGCTGCTTTCAGGAGCAGCATGTTGAATCAAGCTAACTTTGCCTCGGCGAAGGTACAACAAAAATGGGGTCTCTGCAAATTCTGGGTTTGTACATGTTTATGATTAAAACTCACTGGGAACCTAAAACCAAAATCCACCAGAAGTGTTCGTTTTAGCCAATGTTCGCCTAAAACCGGCCCATCTTTCTTTCAGGCTTTCCAGATCGCCAGGTGTTTACTCCCAGGCTCTGCACGGTCAAAGCCAATTGCTTTGCCAACCTGCCGCCATTGATCCTAATTGAATTCCATGAATTCACCTAGGTGGAATATAACACCCATGTTCCAGAGAGAAAGTTGCCCGTTCCAGGGTATTCACCAGATGGCAAGATTGTAGATACCGCAAATATCCGCAAATTCTATTCTGAAGATTCTAACGCACCCCCAGGACCTGCCAATTTGCCTGGTTCTCAACAGGGAGGGAGTACGCTCACTGGCTCAGCTTGGTTTGTAAAAGAAATATTACATGGAAACATGGAGTCACCAGCCAAGGGTTTCCAGTTCCAAAACCCACCCCCGGCACCTCTGTTTCACATCATCATCCACAAAGCCACTTTGAGCGTTGGGAACTTCCGTGAAACAGGACATACTGAGCCACGAAGGCTGCAGAGATGTTGCCATGCGCTCCAAGTCATGTCTCATGGGATGGAAGGCCATGTGAGACTCACTTAAATTACTCGTGGTGAATCCACCGCATGGTGAATCCACCAGCACCATACCATGTGGATCCACCAGATCAAGTCATTTTACATATTTTGCGCGGTGCACGCTGAGGTGCTGAGGTGCTGAGGTGCTGAGGACTGGGAAGTCCTGAAAAGTGACAGTTTAACTGTACTGTACCATCCCATGCGCCTGGAACGCCAACATGGCTAGTTTGTCAGTGTGAAAGTGCTCAAGATGTTTGTTCTATGCTGTTTCCTTGAATTCATGTCCCAAGTGCAGGTATTCCATGGTATTCCTGGCTCAGGTCAGACATGATGCGGCCAACTTTCAGGCTGTTAGGGGTTCCAGGAAAGGAATACTAAAGGATTCTTTGTACACTCCAGCAACCCCACTTCTTGAAACTATGTCAACCTTGTCAATCTCAACCCGGAATCAAGTCTCTCTCAGAATACGAGAACGCCCAGTCAAGAGGAGGGGGCCAGCAGCTGGAGGTTTAGGAAAAGTCTGGAGACTCTATTCTATCGATATGAAATGATGATTTACTCATTTTGTGGACAAGCGGCGTCCAGCCATCAGAAACACCTGGCCGCGCAGCAGACCTTGAGCTGACCAAGCTTTTGGGATATGTAGGCCTTGGTTAATTGTGCTACAGTTCCTGGTGGCCATTATGATTATATATACATGTATTATGGTTTAAAGATTATACATTATATGATATGCTATATGTGTTTATTGTCTATCATCTATCATCTATTATCTTTTCTGTATTACATATGATGCATGATATTATGTGTATATATATATATACATATCATATCATATATACAGCCCATCTTTTGGTGGTCACACCTCCACTGATCTCCCAGTCGTGTCACGGTGATCTCCCCGTCCGCTACAAGACAGGTCCGGTGGCACTCACGCTGTCGCTGCCTTTCAGCCTGAGTTTGAGGATTGGAACTGGAGCCACCAGTTTGGAAAAGAGAATTTTCTACTCGCAAAATAATTTATGACCCAAACTTTCAAAGCAAAAAAGGGGCATAAATTTGTGTGTATCCTATAATTTTGGGCGATGATCATTCTGTAATTTTGGTGGTGATAATTCTGTACATATAATTATAAAGACTACAACCTGATCAACAGGACTGCTTTGGTACCCCCAACCTATTGACATTCCACGCATTGCTCAACTGGGTCTCTGATTGCTGGATCCGCACAATGAGCCACTGAACTTCCCAAAGCCCACAAGTGGGATGATTCCCAATCAACAAGAATCAAATTCTAGATCATCCAATCATCCAATTTCACATAAAAACCACCAGTTTCATCAAATTCTAGATTCTAGATCATCCAATTTCACATAAAAACACCCAGTTTCATCAAATTCTCAACATTTCTCAAGCATCAGCTCTTTTGGGTTGATCATTTTGGCGAAGCAAGCTACAAGGTGATGGCATTGGGGTCATCCAATTCACCACATCTGGAGGCCCTTGTCTTTCTAGGAGCACAGCAGTTAGAAGCCTTGCTTTCCCAATTCAAAACGATCAAAATGTTGGATGAGTTTAAGGGTTTAAAGGGTCCCATGGGGTCCCAAAAGATTGAGACACCCTCCTTTTAAGTGAGTGAAACATAGTGAATTTCATGCAATTTCCGCTGGGATTTCACCCCTGGTGTTCTGAGCTGCCTCAACATTGACAGGTGACGCTTGTTCTGAAGGTGTGATGCGCTCGCCGGGCATCTCCTATCAGGCAGCAAGTTAAGCCAGCAAAAATGGGATCGAGAAAGAAAAAAGAAGAACACATTTAAAACCAAAAAATACAAGGATGTGGATTCAACCTATATATATAATATAAAGGTGAACAAGAGCTTGACCAGCATGCGGATTCAACGAGCCGCAAATTTAGATCTTGGCAGCAGGGATGTCACCAATTACCAGTTGCGCCAGCATCCAACGTTTCCCTTGCTTTGTTTGTCCGCCCTGCCCCCCCCCCGGTCCCATTGAAAAGTTCGAGCACCCGCGTAAGACCCCTGTAGCAGCAAGCCCCGAAGCATCGACCCCCTTCCTGATCTTCCTGTGTGGATCAGCAGAACAAATGCATTTTGTAACTCGCAAAAATAGAGGAGATCCATGATATTCCATGATTGGTGAGTCACCTGGTGTTTTCTCTCTTGACAAGCAGGTGATTCTATGTGATTCAAAAATATTCAAGTGGCATCAAGTGGCCAGTTGAGAAGTGGGATGATCCAAGCAGAGCAGCAGGGATAGCCGTGTACACAAAAATTTCCGGAGCCTCCCCGAGATTCCCATCCGATAGGACACCCCTCCGCCTCGAATCTGTCCGAGAGTGCACGAGAGGAGTCCAAGCCCTGAACTGACCAGCTCTGGGCGTTGTGTTCCACATACATCTCCTGCACGGTCAGACATAGTCAGACTGCCACTCTGGGCCACAAAAATCATGGTTTATGATCATCTTCCCCATGATAAATATGAAAAATATATAAAAAATGTGATATTTGGGGGGTGTATACCCATTCTGAGATAATCCCCTCTATCTCCCTCAGTGCAAGGGGGTTGAAAGAGCCTCCAGAGGTTGCGGTCGCCCAGAAACTACAGACGCAGAGCCAGCCTGGGGCGCGAGAGATGTAGATAGGAAAATCCGCCCAAGACTCACTGGCTTCCTCCACACACCCCAGATACAAGGGCAAAGACTTGGTTGAGAACAGAAGTAAAATTCCCAAGGTTGCCCAGTTCCTCCTTTTTCCTAACCTTTGTGGCTATCATTTCCCTCAAACGACACGGCTTGGAGCACCAACAATTCCCACCCTGGGGGCCCCAAGCCGCTTCCTTTGGCGGACTGGCCGTGGGCCGGCGGAACAGCACATGATCACGGACCTGCCCAGGAGGGAAGACCGGAAACCAATCGTATGCTGAGTCCCAAAGAAATCCCCAGCGTGTAGAAGGCTTTCAAGTTCTATCAGATTCTATATGTTTTCTGTGGTTCTTCTTTAGTTTCAATGTGCTTAGAACATCTTAGAACATCCAAAAAAAACTATTAGATGTTATTGAATCATGGTCTCATGGTTCTGAAGTCTTCGAAGATTTTCTCCCCGATCTATTTGAGGTCCGCACCCATTCGTGGTCGGCATCGTTGCCACCCGGCTCCAAGAGAGCTGGTTCTGCCTCCCAAAATCGCAGGGATAGACCCTTGCGATGATCTAACTTGGCTAGGAAAATCCGATCAAATGAGAAACTAGAATGAAAATATTGATAAATGAATGTAAATAATCTATACACAGAGAATCTATAGAATCTATACATGGGGCATTGTTTCCATTGCCAATTTAGATTGCCAAAGGGTAAAGTCTTGGTTTCACAACAGCATCCAGGGCAACTGGTGTTATCGCCAAACCCGCGATCCTTTTCCAACCTCACCCCCTTTCACACGGAAAAGCCTCGTAGTAGGCAATGGTGAGATTCACCAATCTGCACATGAAGACCTTCACCGTAAACACCATGAGATACTCCCCCAGAACCTCAGCGTAGGACAAAAAACGTTTGCTTTAAGCAACACTTCTAATTATGGGTGTTTCCATACATCGGGGTACCCCAATAACTGGATAGCTGGATGGTTTATTTCATGGAAAATCCATCTGTAAATGGATGATTTATATGGGGGTACAGTACCCCCATGACTTAGGAAACCCCAATTGCTAACAGTACCCGTGATCCGAGCCGGACAAGATAGACACCAGCTCCAGCCCAAAATTTGGCTGAAGATGGGCTCCCTAGCCACCACTAAACTATAGTCGTCAAAGAATCAGGAAAATGATGATTTACCATGCTTTCCCGTGGTTTTTTAGTAGATTTCAGGGCATCTGCATGTATCTGCAGTATCCCCAGGGGCCCCCAGGGGCCCCCAACATGGAACAACCCCAAAGATCGCCAGCGCTCCATAGCCATCAAGCGAGACAACAGCCCGATCAACGAGTTGAGATTGGAGGCCACCACAAAGAGACACGCCGTGGTACCGTCCTGGTGCCATGGAATGCCACGAGATGGCACGGGATGCCATGGTAGCGAAGGGATACTGCCCATTGAAGACCTGGTGTCGAATCTAAACCTGCATATCATGGCTTGTGTCTGAAAGCGGTCACGATTTCTGACGAAGAAACAAGATACAAAACTCACGGATTTGGGGGTCCCGTATTTTCAGACAAAACCTATGTTTACCCTCTGGTAATTTAACATAGCTATGGAAAATCACCATTTTTAATGGGAAAATCCACTATAAATGGCCATTTTCAATAGCTATGTTAGTTCACCAGAGGATAACTCAGTCTGAACTTCGAACAAACAAAAACCAACCCGCCGACTGAGGTCTGTTCCGCAGCACCGCAGAGGAACAGCGTGGTGTTCACCAACGCCAACAAATCTGCGAAGGGTGGGAGCAGCAACGCCTTGGGAAAACTGCGCGACATTGGCAACATCGGCAATGGTGCCAACATGTGCCAACATACCAACAATATGGTACTGATATGGTAAGCGAGTACTGTTTTGTTTCAATATGGTTCATATTTATAGTATGATACGATCTAATACTGAATCTCTCTGGATATGGCGCAATGTGGTTTAATCATGTTGAATCCCCAAGAGTGAATTGGTGCTGAAAATGGGTCTCCCGCGGCAAAGAAGGCGGTGTGGCGCGGCTGCAACCTGACGGATGGTCATCCTACATCATCCTACTGGTTGCGATATATTTGGATTTCATGCGATTTTACCAACACAGTTGACCCTGGAAGCAATCATGGGGGGGTTCAAACATGCGGTAGAACACCCCCTTGATATCCGAAACAAACACGGCCACATTTACCTCTTTCATCCAGCATTGTCTTCAGGATGGGGCTATATAGAATATTCCAATAGACAACCTTGAGTAAATCCCCAATCATTCGCCACATGTCCCCTGTCATGTCCCAATTTCTGAATGCCTGACTGTCACTGCATGTCTCTCCTTCTACGAATCTTCTTGGGAGGCTCTTTGGCCTCAAGTGAAGCCAGGAAGCCAACAACTTCACGATGGCCACGTTCCAATGCCACATCCAAGGCAGTTGCTCCGCTCTGGGTGGTTCTGTCAATATCCGAACAGGACTCAAGCAACAAGTGAATAACGCGGAGATGCCCCTCTTGCGCTGCGTGGTGCCCATCATCCGTTGTGGCTGATCCTTGTTGGCACCGCATTCGATGAGAAAGTGGACGATGTCAAGATGGCCTTGGTGAGCTGCAAGATGTACTGGCGAAAAACCCAGTCCGGTTTCTGCTGCATTTTTATCTGCACCTGCCTCGAGCAATAGGCGCACGGGTTCGACATGTCCCTCCAATGCAGCATGGTGTAGGGGCTGAAGATCTACATCTTCACCTCGAATGTGGGTCATTTCACCCTGGCATTTTGGGCTTCACAGGCCAGAACTGAAAACCCTCTTGTATGGTATGCTCATCTTACATTGGGAGTGTAAATAGTCTTGGATAGTTTTGGCCCATTCCCACCTATGTTCGGATTTCGAGGACCTTGAAGAAACTGTTCTACGCTGGCTGAATCGTTTCTCCGGCATGCAGAAATCATGCGTTCGTCCTCTTCAGCATCTGGCAGCAAGAACTCCAACATAAGCAGCTGCACTTGCACGGGAGCCGATCCAAAAACCTCACATCGTCTTGAATCTCGCGAAAACCATCTTCCGCGAAGAGTCTTTGCCGAAATCTGGAGATTTGCTTCACCTCTCTCGCAGTTTTGCCATCGAAAACATCTTGATCAAGAGCTGTCAGTATCTCGCCAGACGCTAGGAACAGCACCTCCATCACCCATGTTCAGGTCGCTACAAGTTTGCTGCCTTCAATATAGGAGCTCCCTAAAATCCACGTGTTTACCATATAAGTTGTCCCTTTAATTTTGAAACATTTGAGGGTATCCCCCCGTTTAATACACGCCCATTTGTTTCAAGAACCTATTAAAGGATTGCCCGACTGCAGAAAAGCGGCATTCAACAATCGTGGAAGTATGTGGGAGTACCACCCTGGTAGTGCCACGTAGATGAAAATTCTTCTATATTATAGCAATAGTAACTATTCAATAGTATAAATCTGTGCAGCTGCTACTCTGCAGTTTTTTTTTGGGGGTATGACATTCCTGTATCTATGGCCATCAAATGCTGAAAGCCTGGGCGATCGACCAGCTACACGTAGAGCCCCAACGTCCAAAGCGGCTTGTTTCAAGGGCTACTTGGTGGTTAACATATGTGAAATCAACGGGCTCAGTAGGGTTAGTACAACTATAACTGGGGTTATAACCTACTTACTAAGTGGTAAATGGCTTAAGGATGTTTAAGGTCTGTTCTAGGGGTTGGTGGATTTATACTGGATACAACAGTTCTTTGGAATGATAGTGATGAAGCAAGATTTATCCGACCAAATCCAAATCCAGACCTGCAAAATTCGACCTTCCATCCTGGTACACCAGAATCGCCATGGCCATGGCCCTTCCAATCTCCGCCGCCTGAAGAGTATGGCGGATTGCGCGATGAAGCCCAGGGTGGCGACCACCACCGTCATCATCAAACACAGCAGCGTGGACTCCTGGGGCCGTTCGTTTGGAGAGCATTCGCATGTTTCCATTGTGTACACCCCAAATCCAGGATGGTTGATCATCATGTTCCCCTTTAAACTGGCCATTGGTATCCCAAAATTTCAAACAAACCAAAACATATTGATGGCTGCTATACATCGCATCAACATCCCATTTCAACCCGACTCTGCTGCGTGAAAATCCCATGCCTATCATATCTTGTTTTATTGGTAAAATCCCATGAAATCCCAATTCTTAAGTTAGATCCCATCAATTCCGTGCGTGAAAACCACAGCCATTTATAAAGACCGCCGTCCCACCTGCGATCCGCGCGGCTTCCGATGTCTGAGGTACAGTCCGGTCCTTGGTCGATCTGAACATAGGACAAACCAAGAAGAACCGCAACCATCAAAAAATATGGATTTCATATGGGAATGTACCAACAAAAAATGGCGTGACCAACCATAAACCAACCATAATGGTTGTTATAATTTATAACAATGGGGATATTCGTGGGATGTATGGATGAAACCAACAAAAGAAAGCAATCATTGGACCTTGAGGAATTACCAAGGTCGGAAGAAATGGAAAGTGGTGGATCCACATTCTCTGCGGAGTACAACATCCTGTTTTTTTCAGGGCATTTCCAAGTTCTCCACACCCAAATCGAGATCTAACCTGCTAAAAACTCTCGAAAATGATGGCAATGGAGGCCGAAAAAGAGGCCGGCCCGGAATGGCAATCGATCCACATCCGGCCTCTCCTTCAGATCGAATCATTCGCCCTTTCCCCGGGGAAACCCCCGATCTGGGAAAACTGAGGAGTCGTCTGTCGGCCCACACCACCAATGGCACGGATGGCACGCAGTCTTCTGAGATACCTAGGAGCAGCTTCTTCCTCAATGGATTGATTTAAGGGAAAATCTTAACCGGAAACCATCGATTTTACCATGAAGATCATGGGGCTTTCCTGTAAATTTCCCCTTAAACCAATCCATTGATTCCATGTTCACCCCAAAAATATGAATCATAATGGCTTGGGTTTATTTGAAGAGTCCCCCCCAAAATATTTAAAAAGGATCTCAAGTTTCAACATGTTCAATGTCACCATACTCTCATGGCGTAAAACTCCCAAGCGAATCCTGTTGATTTTGGTCGGAGCTCAGAGGAGCACACTGAGGCATCAGCCAGCTGTAGATATGATTTCCGGGCGCCGCTAAAAAGTGCAGGCTGTCCTCGGATCAAAGCTTCGGACTTTAAAAACCATTCACCCCCAAAACCCTCACCCGGAGACCCAGTTTTCACACATCTTCTTTCCCCTTTCCCCAGATTTGGATGAAACATGATGAAGGATATCTATGGATATCTGTATTTATAATATATATGGAAGCCCCCGCCTCCAAGCGCTGGATGATGCGCACGAAGCTTTCTCCAATGACTTCCGACATCCTGGGAAACTTGGAAAGCGGAAAGCGGTTTAGGGGGGAAGAAGTGGAACTAAAACGGAACTAATGCAGTAAATCCGTGTTGGATATGTATAGTAATGATAGATACTAACTATAGTTGAACTCTTCAATGGGATGATTATGGAATATACCCTCTGGTAATCAAACGTGGCAATGGAAAATCCCCCAATGAATGGAGGTTTCAATGGGAAAATCATCTCTAAATGGGGAATTGACCATTGCCACCTTTGATTACAGGCGGGTAAATCCACCAACAAATCCACCATCAGCTATGGTTGGATATTGACAATATTGATGATTATTGGATAATCCCATCCCATGTTCAGACAAAAAACGCACCTTATTCTATGGTCCCAGATATGTTATTTCATCCCCTACTAAACCATGGTTTCGTGTGTGTGTGTGTTTAATGGGGATGGGGGAAGGCATCCATGTGGTAAATCCACCAACAAAGCCAATTTGCTTCTGATGTAGTCTAATCTATCATTACCATTAAAATGCTTTGCGATCAAATCCCCATTAAACAGCAAAATCTGAAGATGGGATTCTAATCTATCATAACCATTGCTATACCCTCGAAATGGCTATTAAATCTATTAAAAACATCGCATGGTTTACGTGGAGCACACTATATCAACACAACGAGTTACCCAACCGAAGAACGGTGGTTTCATCGGAACCGGCTTCAGCGCTTCATGGGGATGGGTCAAAACCCTGGTACCTAGCGAACCCCAAAATAGCTGGTAAATGGATGTTCATCCCACTAAAAATGTATCTATAGGTATTGACCCATACCCTCATCCCACTGAGTCACTGAGCGCTTCACGCATCGAATGCACTTCGAGGTCCATTGATCCGGCGCCAGCGCGCGAGCCGATGTCTTGACGGAGGGGATTGATCTGCCGCAGGGTCAACGGTGATGTGGGATAGGTCCAACAACCATTCTGGGAGGACTTGTGAAATATATTGAAATATATTGAAACATGTTGAAATGTAATTCTTGAGAGATCATCCCCCATTCATGGTCTTTTCTGGCGGAAGACCAATGACTTCCACCAATTTTCCACCACAACGGCAAGGTGTCGGCCTAGTGGCAAGGTGTAGGTGGAGACTTGCGGCCTTGGCAGCAAGAAACGGCAGTTTTTCGAGCAGTCATTCCAAAACCAACCAAAAACATGGATGATATTACTAGTATCAGATCATTATCATCATTATTATCATTGTGATCAATACTGTCAAAAAATGATCATTACTATGAGCAAATGCTCATAGTACTATGATTATTACTAATTATCACTATTATCACTACTGCTATTATCACTATTCTCACTATCATTATCATCACTGTCATTGTCATCATTACGTAGTTCCACCTGTTGTTAGCTCCACACTTCTGCCGCGAAGTAGTTCGACAAAAAGTCTCAGCTCAAGCTCCGAGGCTGCGACGACAGCGGCTCGCTATAGCTCTCGGCCCATCCGCAATCGCGAAAGGCAGCGCTCAGCGTGCTATCTGGGCCATCGGGGGCCATGGATTTCGGATTTCTGTGGCTATTTTCATGGGAAAAACCTATGGAAAAATGTTGCTCTACCTCCACAAAATTGCTATTTTTAATGAGGAAAATGATGGTCAATTTGTGGATTTAACAGATGTCTAAGGGGTGTGGATGAAAAAGTGTCGCTGCTGAGGTTTTGACTTCCAAAGCGTCCGGCACTTCTTTGCCTTGGAGTTGGGACCGATCTTCCAGATTTGCAAGTGGACTACATCCAGATCCACCCATCTCTCACTTTTAGTCCGGAGGGCTCCATGAAAATTCCTCGACAGTCGGTCCCCATTTTTTCAGGCATTCATGTCATATTTAACAATCAAACATAGAAATCCCCAGTATCCCAGCCCAGCATCCCCAGTATGATCCCATAGCCTCCATATCCCATAGATCCCATAGATCCCCAGTGGCGCCTCAGAAGGCTATCGAAGTCCTGGTAGGCATCTGGACGATCCAGTTCAGGCCTGGCCATGGTGTCATCCAAGTCATCCCCAACTGGGAAATCCTGATGGATTGATGGTCATCAGGGCCCCTAGGGCCTAGGGGAAAAGCCATGGACCAAAGATAACAACGTTGCTTAGGATAGTTCAGCAATGTGCTTTGGAAAAAAACCAGGATCAGCATCGGAGCAGAAAAGCACCATAAAAATGCTTTTCTTACAAGTAAAAATCTATAAACATTTATTTATAGCCTTTTTTAAACAGCAGTGGCTGTTTAACTTACACATAAATCCTGGCAGAAAGCTCTGAGTCAGCTACCCCAGCTTGGCTCCGAGGGACCCTTCCCCATCCCTGGACTCCGGGCAGCTCCGGGAACGCGTGGAAGTCCGGCAGGGGGGACGGGCAGATGGCCGGTGAGTACTGCGCCAGGTGCAGGAAGTCGGTGGGGTAGACCTCGGCCATGTCGCATCCACATGTTGATGGTTTATACCACCCATAAAGAGGGTAAGATTGGGATGGTTTATGATGGTTTACTATAGTAATTTACTGCTTTACAAAAATTTTACTAGCATTCGTATAAATCATAAAACAAATGGGGTGAGAACATACTGCAACCAGCTAGATGGCTTTTAAAAGCCATCGAAAGTCTCTTTTTCAAAGTGGTTTCGAGCTGTTTCGATTGGATTTCCCTCATCGAAAAGTTTCCCTCATCGCCACTGGTGCTGAGCTTTTTGACCAAACCTCCCAGTGGAGAGGGAATGACCTGCGCTGTCATCGTGGATGATTTGATGATGTACCCTCTGGTTATGACAAAATAGCTATTGAAAATGGCCATAGAAATAGTGGATTTTCCCATTAATAGCATGGTGATTTTCCATAGCTATGTTAGTCATTACCAGAGGGTACATGCAGCTCCATGTTGCACATCCGCCACGTTGTGAGATGTACATGATGTCACCCCATCTCAGTACCAAGCACGACTCAGCCGCTCATGAAGTGCTGTCCCTCAGTGATCCAAGGAGTCACCACTTCTACCAGTGAAATGGTCTCCATTACGACTGGATGTATCATGCCGCAACCCACAAACCACAAACACCAAAAAATGCAATCCCATGCAAAGATACGTGTCTTGTCAAATCTCTGGCGCAATTTGTCAAGCCAACCAAGAAAAATACAATCTGACTTGGCGCATGGGGCTGGGAACTTCATCAAAATCTGCATCTTTGATGGCAATCCCCGTTCCAATCTCTCCATGTGGGCGTTTCTGTCTGTGGGAGCACAGAAGAAACCCCAAGGCGAAAACCCCAAATTCCCCCAAAAGGTTCCGAAGACATATCCAATACCATCTAATACCTAAGTTTGCGGTGTTTAATATTCCGGGGAATGTTTGTTTGCCTACTTTGTTTCTCCTGTTTTGTTTCCATTTCAGAATTCCTTTTTTTCCTTTTTTTTCAATAATTCCCAAAGATATGGACATTGGAACAGGTTCCCATCTCCATCTCCCCTGTGTCTCCCGTGCTGGAGGAGTTCCAGTTGGCACCCCTCTGGGTTAGCACCAACGCCAAGCGGCGTCGCAGCACGTGCTCCACGGACCTCCGCCCATCATCCAAAAAAACCATCATCAACCCCATTGGTATTGTAGCCATCATTAACCATCGACATTCCCATTATTAACTATAGATTTTCCATAGATGTTCCATAGATATTTCTATTAACCATCATTCACCATTCAACCATTCAACCATTCACAGATCTACACAAATCAATGGTCATAGATTTCTTTTAGCCAATTCAACCCACAGATCTACACAAATCAATGGTCATAGATTGTTTAAGCCAATTCAAACCACAGATCTACACAAATCAATTCAATGGTCATAGAATATAAAGTCAACCATTTAACCAACAGATACAAATCAATGGTCATAGATGTTTTAAGATTTTTTAAGATTATTTTCAGCCATAGATTACCCAATACGTATCAATGGTATTTGGTGTTTTTCTTATCAATGGTGGTTGATACCCTCTGGTAATTTGTTACATAGCTATTGAATAGCTGGACCATTAAAAAGTTGATTTTCCCATTCATAGCATGGTGGATCTTTCCCATTAGTTATTTGTGACAGTTTACCAGAGGGTAAACCTCCATTTTCCTATGGTTTTCCTATGGTTTTCCTATGGTTTTCCTATGGTTTTCCCATTAAAACCACCATTTTCCTATGGCTCAACCATTCACCACTCACCAACCCACCAACCCTGAACCAAAAGTTCCCGGGTTTCCCCGGGTTTCCCCGGCATCACCGGCGTCAGACTCCCCGTAGGCGTCCGTTCGGAGCTGTTCCAGCCGGAGCGGCCTGCGACGCAATCTTTGACGCGATAGAAAGATGGGAAAATCTAGGGGATATCATATAATATATAGGAAAATCCATGGAAATTTGCAATTGATGTGGGAAAATAGATGGAGAATCCCTTATAACTATGATACAAATATGTTCATAGATTACATACATACATATATATATAATGGGAAAAGGATCGGAAATCTCCCGATAAAGGGGACAAAATCTGGGACAATACATGGGAAAGAACTTAAATGGAAAATTATATGGGCTAATAATTGGAAATCATTGGAAATCCCCGCACTAAATGGAGATTTGAATGGGACAATCATCGAAATAAATGGAGGTCCAGGTATATAGATAGATTAATAAATAGCTTTTGGTAATTTGCTCCAGTTTGCTACAGAAGCCATGTCCAATTTATAGACCATCTAAGATTTTCTTGGTTTTCATGGTGGTGTTGGATAGCTATGTTGAATTACCCTAGGGAAAACCAACATTCTGAGGAAAAATCATGGCATACCTGGGATAACAATGGTATATGTTATGTATATTTTACCATGAGAAGTATAGTCCACTTGGGTCTCCATTCCTGGCTGCTATTTATGTGATCAAAGAGTTGGTGAACCTGAGGTCTTCATAGCCATAGTCGGTGTTGATCCCCCAACAAATCATGGAAAAATCACAGGCCAACTCAACATTTGTCAAGCCATCTCCATATCTGAAATTCCTGTAACTTTCCCATATATTTGTCCCATAGGTTTCCCAAATTTATAACATCTATCTTCATCCTGTAACTTTGATCCCACCTGCAATGACCTCTGGTTGTTCCACATGGCTGATCTGGATGTCCCAGGAAGCCTGCCGACCTGGGCTACCCCATGGTACCCCATGGTATCCCCAGGACGAAATTGCCGATGAAGCCACGGGATTTTGGGGGTAGCCTATTTTCAGATACCCTCTGGTAAACATACAAAAAGCTATGGAAAATTGCCATAGAAATAGTGGATTTACCCATTAAAAATGGTGATTTTCCATAGCTATGTTAGTTTACCAGAGGGTAAACCCAAATCTAGTGATGCATTGCCCAGTTTCAAGAAATGTCCAACAAACATCAACAGACATCAACAGACCAAAAAGCCTTAGTTAGGCAAACTACCAGACTACCAGCTGACCTTGTCGTGGTGTGACTTCAGCAGTCCTGCCCCGGTCGTGGCAGGACGGGCTACGGGACGACTGGAGGTATCATTTCCCGTCATTAAACCTGGCACATCCTCGCACTAAATGAAGGTTTCAATGGAAAAAACATCGAAATAAATGAAGGTTTTAATGGCAAGCCATGTTTGATGACACCAGAGAATACCCCCAAAGAACTGGTGCTGACCGACAGCTGCATCCTAGGCATCGTGGCTACGAATCAGCTTCTAAAATCACCCGTGGGATACATGGCTTATGGATGATACATTGATTCATTAAATATAAACCACTTAGTCCACTTATGGCTGATATAATACATAAGATATAATATATATATATCCACAGTAGTTTATAAGCCAATGCTTATGGTTTTTTCAAGCCCTTCCCACTGGTTACCGCTCCGCCTTCTGCGCGGGAAGTTCGTCTTTGGAACCTGAACTTCGAAGAGGACAGCGTGACACCTGCCACGCTAAGTGTTGGAAACCAGCCAATGGGGAAACCAATGGGGAGACCTGGGGAAACCTGGAAAACCAACCATTCTTGGGGATCTATCATGATCTATATATATAATATATATATATATAACATATATATATATTATATATATACAGAGTCTATACATGTATTATGTATAAAACCAGCAACGTGATACCACCAACTTTGGGGGAAACCATTTTTCAGACCCGGAGATTCTACAGGTTTTTTTTGGATCTTACTGTGACGCAAGTTGCATGAAAAACTTAAACTGCTAAATTTCACAACCACATCAACCACCGTATCATACCATCAGAAATTTTCCATGAGCCGCTTTTTTTTCATCCGAGGTTTCTGTCCATGTTGCAGCTGAGTCCCCTGGCTCGATATCAGTCTGTCGCAAGATCCTGTTGGACACCTGGTGGAATTTGAAAGCATGGGCCATGGGTCAAAAGCCTAAGCATTTGCGAACCTGCCGATGATTTTGTTTCATAGAATAGATGGCACCTTGATTGTTTGGGAATGTTCGGCTTCCCAATTTTGGGGGTGCGGTGTTTACGGTGTTTACTGTCCGCCCCATACACAAATGTGTGCATCTTGCTGAACCTGGACCTTGACTCTCAGCGTCCGACACGTTGCATGGAGCGCCGCAGAGGCTTCATGTCCTTCACATTTGCACAGCAGGGTAATAGATGGGTCCCAAAAATCGAATCGAAACTCGATGTAGAGATGATTTTGGTGGAGTTGTTGGTTTTTTGAGTGTTGATAGAGTGTGGAGTTTTGGTGGATCCTGCCTCCTCCGTTGGGTTGGGAGGAAGCAGCCGGGCCAGCAAGTTGAAGGGAAGCAGCACCTCCCATCCGGTTGCCATGGAGTCAACTACAAGGCCACTACAATATCCATGGCCTGGGATAGAGGGTTCATCGACCATTCATTAACTAAAATCAACAAAAAATCAACTATATAGTGTGTATATATATACATATTATATATATATGCATATTATATATATATGCATATTATCCACAACAAAATGGGAAACCCAGGGTGTGTATTGATGAATTCGTTGGAAGAGGACGATCAAACAGTTCAAAGTAGTCTGCACATGTGTCATCTATGTTGTTCAATCTCAACCTCAATGGGCTGTCAGTTGGATGCTGTCAGTTGGTATCCTCAAAATCTCATTCATCCCACCCCCTCAAGATACCCCCTTTCCTCACCTGATGCCAGGTCCGCCGGCCCAAATATTGCGCCACGGACTGCACAAAGGGGTCTGCATAGTCGAGGTGGTACCTTTTTTTATCAGCGGTCAAGCCACTCGGATTTATCCGCGAAATAGTCGACTTTGGGGTTTCAACCCAACTGAAACATGATCGAAAATGGATCTCGAAATATCTGACCAACCAAGTTCTATAGCTAACCTCGGAGCCCATTCTTCAGCCCCAAGTTCTGCAGCGGAACCCCGAACCCCGGGGCACGGAGCAGTGTACTCCCCATCTCCCGCCACGGCGATGAGCATCGGAAGTTGAGGTTTGATGACCCAGTTCTGCAACGGCGCAGATGGCGCAGAACTGGGAAGCGGTGGTCAGTTTCCAGGTCCCAAACTCGCCTCTGGAGCCTTGCAATAGTCGAGGATGTCGACATATGCCAAGGTCATCTCACGATCAGTGCCTTGAGGTGTCACGTTGACATCAGGACTGAAATGACGATCAAAATTTGGCCACAAGGATGGTTGTGGTTGAATGACGTTCAGTGCTTTTTAAAACTCAGCAAGATCCCCATGGGATCCCAATGAGGACATGGCTCTGGGTGCCCCTGCCAAACTTCAGGCCGAAGCGGCTGTAATTGTCCAGGCCTTATGGCTCAAAGCACACAACTTTCCCAAGGAAAATAAATGAAAATGGGGGATGACCTGTTGTTATTTTTGTTGTTAGCAACTAAACCAATTTCAACCCAATTTTCATGAAATAACCATGGGCAATTCACCTGTGGGTTCATCAACCTGAAACGTGCCCGTGATTTGCCTTACTCCCCACCAAACCATGGGCTTCCTTTCTGACGAAATGTTGTGTTTCGGTCCCAAATCTTTAAGCAATCCTGGCCCGAGAACACGAGCAGTTTCTTGAAAAAGAACTATCTTCGAAAACTAACTAAAGATCTAAGTCATCTTAGAATCTTGTTGTTTTTGTCCTAAATCTTTAGACTTTAGCCAACCTTTGGTTGTCCTTAGATCAAAATCTTTGCCATTCGCCAGATCTCTGGGCTGCAGAACCCAGGCGCCAGATGGTCTGTTCCGGTCGGGAGTCTTCACCTCAACAGGAGCCGGAGGGGCAATGGAAAATGCTAAGACAGATATAGGTTATGTAGGTCATATATATATATACATTATTTAATTTATATTTATATATTATTATATACAATATTAGATACATAAACACATGTCTATATATATATATATATTATACATATAAGTTGCTTCTATCTACAGTAGAATTGGCCTACCAAACCATATGTTGGATCAAAAAAACGCTGCTAGTTCTGGATGTTCATTGATTCATCCCCACAAATTTCTGGAAAATCCGTCTTTAACCGTTAACCCTCGGGTAACCTAACATAGATGTGGAAAACCCATGGTTTCCCCTGGAAAACAGTCTAGATCCATAGTTGATGTTCCACATCCGAACTGTTCGTAAAAACCCTAGGGTAACCCATTTTTCCGACCCCGCATGGGTGCCGAACTTCGCGACCAGACGAAGGCCGCGACCTCGGCTGCGCGCGAGAAGCGCAGCCGCCAGCGGATGTACCTAGAGGGCCATCCGCTGGATATCAAGGTATAATTGGGATTAAATGATACCAACCGTATTGTGGGGACACAAAATGGGAATATGATTCTTTAAAAAAATGTATATATGACGGATATATATATATATAATTAATTATAATTATATATAATGGTTGATATTTCCATTGTATCCCCATTACCAACAAACATGAAAGCATAATGACAATGAGAATATTATATTAGTGAATGTATAGCGGGACATACCCTGCCTCGAACTAACACAGACCCTGTGACGACTTTCCTCTAAAATTTAAAAAATGCGGATTCTCAGGGTCTGTATATACATATATATATATATATAGATGTGTTTTATAATGTATATATATATATGTATATTATATATATATATATATATGTATATTATATATATAATTATATATATGTATATTATATATATAATTATATATATAATTATATATATATATAATATTATATATATATTATTATATTATATATATATTATAATATATACTGTATTAGCTGAGGAGATGGAATAATGATGCATCGTCTTTATTTCTGCAAATTTGGACTTGCTAAACATTACTAAACCATCCGGGTTCTTTTTGGTAAAGCTCACCTGGAAAAAAACGGATGAGACTTCTGCCCATCAAAGGCTGAGGTGGTTTCAAACAAGGAGTTGGTAGGACCATAGTGGGATGAGGCCAGCGCACTCAGCCACAGGCAGGTAGAGCCATCTCAAAACTCCTTCTGCAACCAGCTGAAATCGCATCCTGCACATGTTTCTGCGGGGCTGGACCTTTTGCTCGGAAGTAGTAGGAATTACCAAATTCACACAAAAACAGAGACATAGTTGGGTTCCAGTCCCAAATGTGAGCTGGGATGGCAATCAAATATCATAATATCCCCTCATTTATAGATGATTTTCCTATTAAAACCTCCATTTAGTGCGGGGATTTTCCAGCTGTCCCAGACACCTCTTGCCACAGCGACTGTTCACTTCTTCGGCGAAGTTGGTCCAGCCTTGATGGAGATCAAAGTCTGGTCTCACCGTAAATTTGCTTATCACAATTACCCCAAAAAGCAATTTGGTGGTTTCCTAAACTAGGTGTGCCATGGTGTACCCCTATTTTTCATCCATGTTTAATCGTTTCAACAGGATTTTCCATGAAATAAACCATCCAGCCTGGATACCTCTTCAGAAAACCTCTAATTTGGTCACCACAAAATCACCCAAAATCACCAGGGCCTCCTGGGGCATCCTACGTCGCTCATCAATGTACTGCCGCAGCTCTTCGGGCACTTGAAGCGACAGGCGCCAGGGATCTCTTGGAACATTCTCACCGAAGATGTAGATCCGTGCCGTGTGGTACGGCCTGGGTTTCCATGTCGGGCCGTGTCGATCTCCGAAAGTCATGACTGTTCTGGTTCCGACACCGGAACAGTATATCTGGGTATATCTGGGTATATCTGGGTATATCTGGGTATATCTGGGTATATCTGGCAGAACAGCAGGGGGACTTCATACTCACTCTTCACATCATTTGGCAGTGTGTCAAAACCAATAGTACCCCTGTAGTTCACATCAAAATAGCTGGGATTTATGGATGTTCATCCCATTAAAAATTGTATTTTCATAGGTATTGATCCATACCCATTTCACATACCATGAATCTACTCGATGAGTGGAAGGATCTTCCGAGCGGGCGGACGAGATTTCAACAGAAAAATCTGCTTGGTGCCGCACAAGTCGCCAATGTGCAGGAGGTGTGCCTTCCACTGTTCCAATGGTGTCCGACAGAAGTGCTGGAGAATCGGTCAGTCAGTCAAGACATCAGTCCATAGCTACATCAACCATAGAATCTCATTCAAACTGTCAATTCATATCTCCCTCGCCCAAGCCACCATTTCTGCACAAGATCAAGAGATTCAGAGTGTGAAAAGCCGATGCTTCAAAGCAACTCATTCCATCTTCCAAGCACCATGGTCTACCGCAACGGTATCCCATCCAACTAAAACCAAGGTTACCAAAAAAAACAACTCAACCCACGAATAAAATCAAATACAGGCCTCCCACGGCCCCACCATCCAAAAAAATACCATGGATCATCTCCCCAAATATCCCCATATATCCTCACAATTAGGTGGAAAAAATCTGGAAAAACCCATGGTTTTTCTCATGTTTCCCCCAGATGCCAGGCCGACCTCCTTCTTCCCACTTTTCCGCCGTGATCTCCATCGACTCCAACAGCTGCTGACGTAGCCCATCAGCCAGCGCCTGGCAATCCAGAAACCTGGTGGCCTCCAGCATCCACAACAAATGGACCACTTGACATGCTTTCTATGTCTTTCCCAGAATCATGTTATATAATGTTATATATATATACATACATACATATGTATGTATATATATATATGTATAGTCCATCCGGAAGTCCGGAAATCAAATGCCATGTTTCGAGATTCCTTGTTTGCTCCGCACAGCTGGGGATCAGGACGGCCGCGACTCACCCACGGTGCGGCTGCGCAGGCTGTGCACAGCACTCACAAACTGAGGCGGGACGTTTGTGTGAAAAAAAGTACCTCTGGTTATTCCAAAATAGCTATTGAAAATGGCCATTTATAGTGAGTTTTCCCATTAATAGCACGGTGATTTTCCATAGTTATGTGAACGATTGTGAACGTTTACCAGAGGGTAACCTGTAAGAAATCTTCCAAAAGACCTGCAAAAACCAGTTCATGTCCACTATTTTTGGGTTTTTGGATGTTTTTGGGGAGGCTTCTTCCAGTTCTGCTTCCAATCCGCCAAGGTTCCGGCATCCCCCACGGTGCCCTCTGCGACACCCACATCAATATCAGCCAAGGGATGCCTTGCCACTCGAGTCTCAAGCATGGAAACAAAAAAAAAAAATGCCATTTGACGTTTGCCACTCCAAGACTCCCCCATGTTGACATGAATTAAAACAGCAGCAGGTGAGCTTTCAAAAAAAAAAACATTTGGAATCATGTTCACCAGTACTGGTTATGATAATGGTTAATGATAACTGCAGCAGCACCTGAAATGGTTAATGATGGTTAACTGCAGGTCATTAATGATGGTTAATGATGGTTAATGATGGTTAATGATGATTAATGATGATTAATGATGGTTAATGATGATGGTTAATGATGGTTAATGGACCATTTGTTAATGATGGTTAATGATGGTTAACTGCAGCAGCCCCGTGGAAATAGTCGAGCTATACCCAGCAGCAACCCATCCACCTGCCCCGTAGCGACTCAAAGAGCAGCATCTCTTCGTCGTTCATGCCTTGGACCGACGAAGGGACCTGGCCCCAAAGATAGTGATACAAATTGGGACACAAAAAACTGCTGGTGGTATCTATGCATAATATATATATATATATATATTATATACTATGATTGGTGTTAGTGTTATTTATTATTACTATTTTTGTTTATCTATTATCTTCATTGTTAATAAGTATTATTACTACTAGTCTTATCATGTTATATTATATTATGATATATCATTATATATTACTATATATTATTTTTAAAAAGTGTTACTATCATGATCATCATCATTGTTATCATGTTTTCTATTTTTGTTATATATCATTATATGATATGTTCTCCATTTTATTGTGTTATTCTAAACATGTATGACTCTATGATGAATACAAAGATATCCCACATTGATAAAAACATCCCTCCAGTCAGCTCCTGAGTTTCCAGGCCCACATAGCGGTGTCCGGTGTTGCGCTGCTTCTGCAGCCACTGCAGGCGTCGCCGCGTCTGCACACGCTTGGCGCCGATCAACAGCCCGAAGAAGATGGCGGAGAGGAGGGCTAACAAGGCAACGCCCCAGACCTGGCCAACCAAACAAAACACGGTTGGTTGACAAGCAAACATGGGAGACATACCCTCTGGTAAACTAACATAGCTGTGGAAAATCACCATGTTATTAATGGGAAAACTCACTATAAATGGTGATTTTCCATAGCTATGTTAGTTTACCAAAGGGTACCCAGCCCAGTTGAAGGGCCAGAACTTCTTTGAGTCACAGCATCCAAAAAATGATCCAAAATTTTTAAACGTTGCTGGATGATTGGCCGAAGGATATCAACAGCATGTTGGTACAAGAATTGATGATCCTCCTTTTCTTGGTGTTTCTTGGTCATTCCTGGGGCTCCGACCCCTCCAAAGAAAGCAAAGTAGTAGCTCCAGGGGTCATCACCTTTGTAACCGAGATCGATGCTCAAGCCATATCCATTCGTTCACATAAAATCTGCAGCAGTTTTCATTGCCCGAGAATGGAGAAAAAAATCCGGGTCCCCTAAGTAATCAGCTAATTGAAATGGCCCTGTTTTTGGATGGAAATCCCCCTGTTTTACGGACAGTCCCTCTGGACCCCGGAAGCACAGTTGTTTTTACTCACGTCAGTCGTCTCAGTTGGCGCCCGTGAATTGGACCCAAAAAACTGGTTCAGTAGTTGACAACAATAGTTGACATGACATGAAAGGACAGACACTTCTGGCTTGGGAGGTCTCAAAGTTGACCTAAACGAATTCCAATCATCCAACCATCTCAACCACCCAGATCGTGAGACCATCTCAACCACCTCACCATCCAAGTCCCAGTGACAGTCGGGGTTCACTTCCATAGGGGGAAAACCGGAAGGACAGGCGTAGGGGCAGGATTCGTTGAGCCAGCCAGTGGCTGTGTAGTAGCCCTGAGCTGGTTTGTTCTTGCACGGCAAGCAGACTCGAAACCTTGGTTTCAGCATGTTTCAGCAATGTCAAATCAGGGGTGCCACGTGCTCTGACAGAGAGAAACTCGGAACTGTTGATAGAAAATTGCACTTGATACCATATGATAAAATCCGAAAATCAGATAAAATCAGAATATGTCGTGGAAAATCAGTGAATCCAACTGGAATCCAACTGGAATCAGATATGACATATATGTCTACCATGCGATTGAAAAACGGGCAAGACCCAGCACCAAGGCCACCACGAGGCGGTGATGTTCAATGGAGCTTCAGGCCTTTTTTTAAAAATGCCGAGAAGGGAAGGGATAGAAAGGAAAATCCATGGGGATCATTAACCACTTTTAATCATCACTAATATGGCTTTATGGTGGTTTGGAACCATGGACTTTTATATCCATATTGGACCTGTTTTTTGGCGGAAACAACAGCCCTGCAATGTTTGTCGCGATGGCACCACAAGCCTGGGCAAATGCCTGCTGTCAGCAGCGAACCGGGCAGAAGCAAACTCTAATGGCATCTGGCAATTCCCAGCAAAGGACGCTTTCAAACGCACAAGCTGGTACAGTCCTGGAGAAGCTGGATGCAAAAGATTGTTGCTACGAGGGTGCGCCTTCTATCTGACGCGGTCCGGAATCTTTTCCATTCCCTCCAGGTCCAACCCCGCTCATGGACCAGGGGAATCGATACCCCACCGGTGCATGGCCCCGACAAGAAGCTCGAAACGCCCTCGATACAGACATATACAGACTGATTTCGGCCCTTGATACTCACTTCGTTCGCAAACAGCAACTTCACCTAGCCTGTCGGCTGTCTTTCGTAATTTACCGTTCTTAAAATTTGAATAAAGTTATTATTATCATAGCAAACTGTTATATTACAAGAGGGTACAGAAACACGAAACATCCATCACTGAATCAAGAGTATTGGCTGCACTCCGTTCCCCTTGACAGACCTTTCTCATCCTTTCTCTACTTCTTGTGGGACATGGGCAGCCCGGCGGATTGTAGGTGCCCGCAGGACATTCCGCGCAAAAGATCCCTGCATGCCCTGGGTCGCAAACCTGAAGTAATTGGGACCGGCTCCCAAAAAACGGATGACCCAATAATGAAAATATGTGAAAATGATCATTTCAATTGGGGGAGCGGGTGTTACCTGTTTATGCCATGTGCATCCATAATAACATAATATGCCATAATTGCAACCAACTCCATCAAAATCTTGAGCTGCCGACACCCAGCTGCAGCAATTCCTAAGTGACGGGTGGCTCCCTGAAGGGGTTTTCAAGACAGGATCTGCCACAGCCCACAGCAAATCCACAGCGAATCCCGAAGATCAGAGTGGGTAGTTTGAGGCCAAACTTCCACAGGGCACTCCTTCATCTTGGATGATCAAAGACCATTTCCATCCCATTGTATCCTATCATTCTTCCAATTTGTGAATGGCTATATATTTGACATCCAAATTCCCCCCCAAAAAATAAAGTTATTCAGTTATTCACGGAAAAACGAACAACACCGTTATAAATGTGCCTTAGAGAATGAATGTAGCCCCCTAAATGACCATTACAATTTTTAATGTTCCCATGTTTCGTTGAATATTATATACAATATATACAATATTCCAGTGAATATTCCGGCTATTCATAATCACCTGGATTCGTCTGGAGATTTTTTCAGAACCTAGCCATCATCATCACCATGTTTCTCACCATAGTTGTTCCCCTTTGCCAAGCTTCGCCGCTGCATCCTCGTTCCCCCGTGAAGCCTCTGCAGGCCACTGAACTATCACCTCCTCCTCCTCGCACCACCAGGCTTCCGGTGTAGTCGGCCCAAACCTCCATAGGGATTTCTTCAACATTCGGCAGAAAAATGGCTGGATGTTGACGCAAAAAATGGACAAGTACCACCAAAAAACAACATGATTTAACCACTCAACCAATCCAAGTGATCAGGTATTTAACCATCAAAAACTTGGATTTTACAGAATCTTTCCTGAGGAAAAAAGTTGGTGGTAAACGACCATACTGGTGGATAGGTTCCCTATTTTCAGACATACCCATATAGCCTCTCGTGAAAAAAATGGAGAACATGTTGCTTCCAACTCGCCTTAAGTTGTGGAAGATGTAAATGTCCCACAATGACCAGAAAATCCACGGAAAGCCAATATGGAACCTTTAATTTGCCATGTTCAAACAGGAACAGTTACAAGATTGGGTGGGTGGGCTTCCAAAAAATATCATTCTTTGGGTGCAATATCACCAATGTCATTTGGGTTTGTCTGAAAACAGGGTGCCTCTAAATTCACTGGTTAGTCATCACTTTCCCTGCTAAAATTGCCACAACTGGGAGGCCCTACTACCCCATTTTGAGACACACATATCATATCGCTGCGATTCTACCTCCCGGCGATATCCCAAGTCTGACCCCGGAGAATGATTGGTTACCCGTATTTTTTTTGTTGGTAACATCCCCTGATTTGTTCGCTATAAATCCCATTGAATCCTCAAAATGATATCCTATAGATTGGCTGGTTAATCCAAAAGACTTTATGGTTCATCCCCATGTTCAAAACAAATGCTTAAAGACTCACCCACACGATTATGCTTGAGTTAGTCATAAGTTATACATATATTTATGTATATATATATAATATCCCATGAAATCCCATGAAATCTCTTCAAAAATCCCATTCAAATCCCTATTGCCGATGATTCATTCCCGCAACAGTCCCATCATTTCTCAGCTCCGCCTCTGAAGCGTTGGGGCCAGCACTTCCAATGGCCCCACCACCGCCTCCTCCGCCTCGAGCGAGCAAGGACTTGGGAGTTTTGGGCCCAGAAACCCATGGGTTTTCCCATCGGATCTGCTGTTTTCACGGTAAGTATCGGGGGAAACTCCGGTAGAAAAATGCTGATTTCAGAATTTCACCAACAAACATGTGGCTACCAGGAAAAATGGGGATCTACACACCCTATTGTAGTCAAATACAGCAACGGAAATGCCAACCGGTTAAATTGGATTTGTTCCATAAATGGTCCATTGCCATGCAAAAGAACGCCAGGGGAAACCCGATGCCATAAACTCCAATGATGTATTATGCATGAGCACATTGTGCGACGTCGGCACTCAGAGAACATGGATATATTCAAGGCTATACCCTCTGGTAAATTAACATAGACCCTGGCAGATAGGGGTTGGAAGACTAGTTTTCATTAAAAATTGGTGATTTTCAGGGTCTATGTTTATTTACCAGAGGGTAAGTGTAAGGAACTAAACAGGATCAACGTCAATCAACGGGATAGGCCCGATGTCATCATTCTCTTCACAGAAACCCAGCACGGATCGCCTATGCAACCGCCGCCCCTTCCTCCTACAGCCTGAACAGGAAGGCTGTGGCAACCGGCCATCCAGCACGTACGATTTGCGTCACATCAGAAAGAAAGTGAACAATCCAAGTAATAAGCTAGACCCAATAAGCCTGATATTCGGGGATGCGTTCAATCCCGATTGCAAGTTGTTGGGGATGCTTTATGGCATTGTTTTACTACATTAGCTCGTGTTACTCGTGTTACTCCCCGCCTCAATGTCAGAACTGCCGTTCACTTTGGTCACATTGATGATAACGGTTCCACCAGCACCGCCACCAGAACCATCACCACCATCGACTCTGGCCGTCGCATCCTGCGAAAAACGTTTTCCCATCCCATCTAAAATACTGCTTGGCTGATAAGTTTCCCGTCAGTTATGGGTCAGAATCCCCCTAAGCCAGGTATAGTAAATTTAGATTATATCATATCATATCATATCATGTTATATTATATTATATAATATCATATCATAGTATATTATATTATATCATATTTTATTATATTATATCATATTATATATATATATATATTATGTATATCTAATATATATATATACATATTTTTATGTATCTATTTATTGAATTTTATTGATCTATTTGTGTATCTATATGACCTCCAATTTCATCACCAATCAACTCATGTAGTATTGTTAATGGCTCGCTTCTCAACTCACAAGCCGATGCCATGTCGCCTCGCCGCTGGCTGAAATGCCCGTGCTGTTGGATGGCATGTGCAACGCCTGTAGGATGGCAGCGGTAGGCGTGGACCATGGTGCCCTTTACTTTGGATTCATTTTTTATGACTAAAACATATGGAAAATAGCTCATTTATAGATGGTTTACCTAGCTATAAAATGGTGATTTTCAATAGCTATGTTAAATAACCAGATGGTATGTATAATCGAATATGGAATATGTTTATCTATTTATGACAGACATGACAGACATGTATCAAGACAAAAATATGCGAGCACGCATTCATGTTTTTTTTGTATATAGAGAGAGAGAGAGGGAGTTCCAACCCCTCAGAACTATGGGCCTATGGGCAGCAATTCTATGGTACGGAGAGTGTTCACTCATGTTGACATACCGGTTACCTGTCCCCGGTGTCCCCGGTGAAAAAGGGGGCAACAATGTCGATCAATGACATACTCAAAGCGGACTTGCAATTGATTTTTGCGAAGGGAACATTTTTCAGCGGTGGATGGCATGATGAGCAGTTGATGCAAACATGTTGAGGCAATTTTGTGCATCAAAAAAAAAAAAAAAAACTAAAAAAACAGCAC
>Ga0126342_10001885_pt1 | contig 31168 bp, 30 predicted proteins | sample Cyp1metagenome_FD_92528 | JGI IMG/M metagenome (GOLD analysis project Ga0126342, IMG submission 92528) | Coral microbial communities from Lord Howe Island, Old Settlement Bay, Australia - Cyphastrea 1 metagenome | ecosystem: Host-associated > Invertebrates > Cnidaria > Coral ...
AGAAATTATTTTGAGGAGGTGGGTAGTGATAAAGGATATTATTTTGGGATGGTTAGAGTGTTTTGGAAAAAAATATTTTGTAGTGGGTTATGTACTGAAGCACCTCAGAATAATTCTGAAAAAATATTTTGGGGGGTCACCCTAGTGATTTTACCCAGGGTAGCCCGCATTAATAATATATAATAGTGTGTGATATAAATTGATATAATACATTATTCAATATATAATGCCTCTAGAACATCTATAATAACTATTTGATGTAAACAATATAAATCTTGTTTCCATTCGCTTTCTTTCAGATTTCACGCTCTTGCCTTTGGCTTTACATCCCTGTGGTTGCATCCGCCAGGTTTGCGCCAGCCTTCCTTCCAACGACCACGGGCACAGTACATAACAAGGTGGTTCCAGGTGCATTCGCACCCCCAAGAGCAGCACACGCGCGTCAAACACAGGTGCCTAAACTCAGAAGCGGATTGGACTGTGACATATTGTGACATACTGTGACTATATTGCAGATCAAACATGATCAAACAAATCAGAAAGGAAATGACAGGCACCTTTAAAGCCTTTGCACCTTAAGACCTTGTGGATGCTGGCGGTGCTTCTGTAGATGTCGTGATCCTTCCAGGGCGAGGGTGTCGTTGCCGTAGCTTTGCTTGGCCTTGCCGCAGTGGTGTGCAAGGCCGGACAGAATGCCATCACCTTGGGGATCCGGTTGGGGGCTTCACCAAACGTTTCACATTAAGTGAGCAGGCGGCGCAGAAATTTCCATTATACTCGCTTGAACTTTGAAACGAACTCTGTGGTCAGTGCACTGCAAAAGGCCGCCCCTGTCCAGCACTCCCTCGCTTTCAAGGCCCGCCCAAGTGCGACAACCAGCCGAAAAGGCTTTGCCGTCAGTGTGATGCCTACCGAGAGTCCAGCATTGGCAGGTGGATCTTTGAGTCACTTGGCGCGGTGCAAAGTGTCGGATGATTTGATCGATTTTGATCGTACAGGTTTGTCCCCAAAGAAGGTTTTATTCGGAAAATGAATCAAACTTGGAACCCGAGGACCCTGTTTTCAAGCAAACGCAATAAATGCACATTGGCACATGATTTTTGTATATTATTTGTCACGATTACGCACATTGTGATGACATCATTTTGGTCGCTACGATTTGCCAGGATTTGGTAAGATTGGTAATGTCATGCTCTCAGGCTATTTGGAGAAAGGCCCATATCGTACTACATGTCACCCATCTGTAATTTTTGACCAACTACATTAGCGACCACACCCATGACTGATACTGTCAGTGATACTCCAGTTAGTAATGGAGAGGGACTTCTGCGGTATGCGAGCTCTATATAGACTGTGCTCCCACTGCAGTGGGAAACTGCTTTGAACATGGAATCTTGAACCGCTTGACTTTACCAATTTTGCCTGTGAATACATATGGCCCTCCGGTGACCAGTGCAGATGGAACAGATTGATCTTGGATGTGAAATCGCGAGGCCAAGACGAGGCTCAAAGCAGTCGTGGACTAGTGGCACGTCGCAGTCTATACAGTTGCTACACCCTCTATTTTCGCCGCTGGCGCTACTATGAGGACTGCCATGCTGAGACCGAAGCAGAAGTAGCATTATTGTTGTATATTGTTGTTTTTCTTCTCATGTACCTATTCAGCTTGTTGCGTGAAATTGCCTCTCCAGGATCGTGCTCGTCGCAACTTGCGCAATCGAGCCTACAACATTTTCATGAAGCGCCTTTGTTTGGCATGTTAAGGTGTCACAGGTTGGGAATGAATGACTTCAAACGTTTGCCAAAAGCAATCAGGACTCCTTTGTTCTGCTTTTTGTTTTTCTTTCTTTTTCTTTTGTCTTTTTCCTCTCTCTCTCTCTCTGTCCCTTTCCTGAAAATTTTTGTTGTTCCCTTGGGCTGCTTGGAAAACAAGAACTTGTTGATAATTTGCGCGTTGTGTTTTTCCTCCAAGGAACAGATATAAGAAAGCCATGAAGAAGGTGCTCCGCTACTGCGTGGAGTTGGAACACTACGACAAGCAGCCGGACAGTCATCAGCAAGTGATGGATGAGGTCAAGGGCATGTTGGATGAGGCCTGTGAGATCATTGACGAGGTCACTGTGCAGGGAGTGCTCCATCGCAACACCGCGGCCAAGCGTAAGGACCCCATGGGACTGTGGCTGTGGTGAAGGTATGACTAATTAAATCTAATTAAGGTATGTGAATCATTAGAACATTTCTCAGGTTTGAATCGGCCTGGTATTAGATAAGCTAGGTTTAGGCATGAGGGATAAAATGAAAAAAACATGTTTTTTTAATATATATATATAATGCAAAAAATGTGAAGAAAAAACGCAAACAAAAAAACAAACAAATGCAAATCAATGCAAAGAAATGCACAAAAAAACAATGAAACAACTTTTGTGACAAATGAATCCTGAACCAGTGAGACTAACAACCAAAACTCTTCAGACTACATGGGTAAACTTATGCAGTCAAACATGTTAGACCAAGTTGCCTTTCAATGTTGTGATTAAAAGAATAATATTAGTAGGCCGGTTGATTCATATTCAGAAAACATGATTTAATTTAAAAATCAATTTGTCATTGTCACCTGTCATGTCAGTTGTCTGTCACCTGTCATGTCATCGTTCAGTGCCCTAAAGATGGGATAAAATGAAATAAAATGAAATAAACTGGGATAAAATGAAATAAAATGAAAAAAATGAAATAAATAGAAAATAATATAAAACATGCAACAAAGTGCTAAGGGGCTGCTGATCTAATCCTGGTTGATCTATACTTGTACCTGGAAAATTTTCCAATGAGTGAAGCTGCGGAAGATCCACTCATAAAAATAATAGGATGGTAGATGATAGTAGAATTCTTTTGTAGCTTTTTTTTGGGGCATATTTTGGTCATATCTTGTCATGATGGTCTTATCCTCGTAGTTATCATCATTATGATTTTCCTGGTTCGGCCGGTTCTCCCGGTTCTCCTCTTCCTCCTCCTCCTCATCATCATCATCATCATCATCATCAATATTATCGGTTTCATCATGTTTGTCATGTTTGTCATTTTCATAGTCACGGTGCATTTTCATAGTCAGCGCCGGCGCAGGACCGTATGTTCCGTGCCATCCTGCGTGGCTCTGTCAAGAAGGGCCTCATGAAGCGTCCAGCTGATCCCTTCACCCCGGCCTACAAGGCGCAATTGGTGGCCAGTGGCAACGGTTGTAACCCAATTAGAATATGTTGTATATTATATATAATATTATATATATATATATATGTTATCACTTATAACATGTTATACCTGTATGACACTTTGACACGTGGGTTGTCAATCGCTTTATCCCGCTTACCAACTGGAATATCGTTCTAAGAATTCCTGGAAGTTCGTCCTTTCATCCTTTGCCAGTTGCATGTTGGAAGCCACATTTGCAACAGAAAGTGTAAACAGCTTAGTGCTTTTGCAGGCCATTGGGTACACCTTGCCAGAGTGCAACTTGATGAGGGAGCCAAGGCCTTGGCAGTTGCCAGGCTGGAAGTCTCCTTGGATGTTGAAGAGGGAAACTTGGCCAAATTTGGATGCACCGTGAACAGTCCCACAGTCAAGCACACCAGCTGTAGAGACTGGAGAAACCAAGCCGGCAAATGGAGCACACCACTGGTTGTATCATCATTTTCCCCCTCAAAAAGCAACCATTCATTGGTGATTTGGTGCATTGCCATTGGTGCATATTGGTGCATTCCCCTCATTTGCCGATATTTTTGCTTGGAGATCACCCCACTTAGTAACCCATTATATAGTACAGATATGTACAGATAGACAATGGTAATGTGTTGTAATATGTTTTAATTTGTTGTAACATGGTACAATCCATTTCTAGCTACTCGGTTAACGATTTGCTAAAAGGGATCTGGGATGGTGCCCCAAATAGCTGAGGAGTGGGAGAAATGGCGCAAGGTGAGCGGCCGCAAGTGAGCGGTGACTTCAAACAAGTCTGATGGCACCAAGATCTTGGAACATGTTGGAAATGTATGGAAATATGATAGCAAAGAAGATGTGGCACATCAATGAATATCAGATATAGTGTTCAATGAATCATGATTTTTTCATGAATGTTCAGCACAAAAAGTCCATCCCCACGATCATCAATTGTTTCCAGCCAAAATTCCAGCCCCTTATCCCCCCAAAAAAACTGAAGAGAGCTGAACCTGCCAGCTGGCAGTATTTCTCGTGTCACCTATGTCAGCTCTCTGGATTTTGCCACAGGTGCCGGCCCCAAAAAAGGACGCTCCGAACAGCTTAGAATTGGACACTGATGATGTTGAAGGCATCAGTTCGCCTAGTCTCACGCTGAACAGATAGCACCGCACATGTCGCAGTTGAAAGTGATCTCCATGCGCAGGGCAACCAGCTGAACATGCAGAATCTGCAGGATATGGGCAGCTGGATGGCAAATTGATGGAGGGATGGGAGTGGAAATTTGCCTGACAATATTATCATTACCAAATAGATGAAGTTTGATTCTTTCAACATAGCAATTTGACCAGGACTAGGATCGCCAAGAATTGTCACTAGGATAGTCTGTACTATGTCGCCATGACTTGTGTGAGAAGATCGTCCGAGGGACATGTAGATGTTCTGCAGGCTGCAACCGGTCGCATGCAGGCAACAATCCCCTGGTCAAGTAGTCAAGTGGCTGATACGCCGGCCCATAGGCAGCCATTTGCTGGAGGGCTATACATGTCCAGATACAGCAGGAACTAAGAACCATCATGAACCATCAACCGGCAATGAAGCATCAATGGCATCATCCAAGACACTCAACATTGGTGAAATTATTGAACACACACACACATATAAGAATATATTGTGTATGTGCATGCATGTATATACGCACATATACAATCATATACATATTATATATTTACATATGCATACAGACACACACGCACACATATCTGTATGTAGAAATATACATACACACACATGTATATAAATATATCATACACACATATGCATCTACACACACATATGTATATATATATAGAATGTAGTTTGCTTGTGTCTTGCAAAGGATATTGTTGCTATCCTGAGGCCTGCAAAATCTCAACAGTTTGCAAGGACTGCCCTGCTAATATTTGCTAATTGCATGACACTTGAAGTGGTCACTAATGTCCTGATGACCTCATCCTTGCGTCACCTTTCGTGTATGAACATGTTCAAAGAAAGGTTAGATTTGTATGCTGAAGATTCTGTAGTGCGTTTAGGGTTATGCTTCGAACCTCCAACATCCTCCAACGAAGGATTGCAGCAGTTGCAAATGGGCCTGTGGCTTACAACCGACACGGGGAGTATGCAGCAATAAAATTCCAGGACACCATTTCTTGGCTCTACAGAGCCAGATCTAAATAAAGACATCAAGGTGTGATACAGGTATGATTTCATCCAATTTCATGCAATATGATCTATTCTGATCTAATGATTTCATGTGTGTTCACTGTACAGGCACGGCATGAGAAATACTGAAACGTTTGCACATCAAAGTGATTCAGTGATTCAGGCGAATTTGTTGCTCGATCCAAATTAGTTGCCTGTCAAGACTCAACTGGCAATGATCCACCAAGAATCTCTTGATTTCTTGGCTGCTTAGGCCTGCAAAATCCCGCTTTTGCCGCATATGTCCAGCAAGGTCAACAGGGTAAAGGCATGGGTGCTCCAAACCCAGCTGCCTTGACAATGCCAGGAGCTCAGGATGGGACTAATCACATACGATGTGTTGCATATCTATATCTGTCTATACCTATACCTATAATTACCTACTATATATGTACCTATATATGGTCCCGCGTCTCGTGTTCACATCCCACATATGCATATACAATCATATACACATACATCCCGCCGGATGTTTTACCGCGCATGCGTTTTGGCATTTGTTCTGAATCCAGCTTTGCATACATATACATACTAGTACACTTTTGCACATACACATGCTACATACGTATACACGCACATGTATCTACTGTGTATATATATATATATACATGTTACATATATATATATACACTACTTGCATATACATATACATATAACTTACATATACATATAGGGACCATCACCATCTCGGGCTGGGGAGGGGGGACCGCCAGACAGTGGGCCATATATATATAATATAATATATTGCATATATATATATACATATGTATATACGTCTTGTTCAATGTATTACTAAACTATATTTAAATATATATATATATATACATCTATTTAGATACACATACTATAATCTCATACGATCTCTATGATATAGTTTACAAGAGATACTATATATTGCATTTTACTAGATCACTGTTGTTGCATTACATATTGTTGCATTACATAGTTTGTATTATGTAGCATGGTATAGCATATTTATTACAACTTTTGCTATTAAAATGTAGTATATATACTTATATAGCATCATGTTTTCATTACACATGTACATATAACATATATATATATATATTAAAATGCATATCCTCCGTATGATGTCATGGCTGCAGATTTGGAGTAACCTTGCGTTGGAACTGCAGATCAGCTTCTTCAAGGCCTAACTTCGCAGATTTGCCGGCGAATCTTCGGAACCCTGCCTGGACCCCTTGCGTTGGGCGAACTCGCCGTGAGGATTTCCTCGGGATGTTGGGCGAACTGCGCAGCTCTGGTATGAACTGATATGAACTGACCTTTTTTTCGGACATCTGAGTCTTCGTAATTAGATCCTTCTGAAAAGATTGAAAAGATGGTTTACATGTGACATCATGGGACCATGAGACATCAAGGGACGTCCCTAGTTTTTTCCAGTTCGAGATTGCATCAGGCAGGGCAGCCTTTCCGTGGCCTTGCGTGGACACCTGGGGAGGTCTGTGAATTCTGTTTGTTGTTTGGGCTCTATTCAGTCGATTGATTCGTGTTTCGCCAACTATTCAAACTATCCAAACACCCTTAGTTTCTGTGGTGTACGACTGGAATTCTTCATGTTGTGATTATAATTGGATTTGTTAATACCAATCAGATCATTGATAATCAAAACCACAGGATATAGTACGAAATCAAGCATAATTCACAATAACAAACAATTCGGTCTATAATTATAATGATGATGATTTTAATGATGGTGATTTCAGCCAGCCTCTTTATGATGGCCCAGCCAAGGCGGGTCAGAGCTTCATGAGCTGACGACTTTCGGCGAAAGTCCGACCGGAACGCAGGACGCAGAATGACGCAGATGGTTGAGACTGGAGGTCTCAAAAATGATACAAAATGCTAGACACGCACGCACACACACACACACCTTAGATCTATGATACTTATGGGTTTGAGTTTTGACTTAATATCGTCATGTTTTGTCATGTTTTCTCGAACTGTGATCAAGCGTTGGGTATAGGCCAAGAATAGAAATTCAATATGAAAGATGATGATAGTCCATTGAAATTGGTGGGTGCCTAGTTTCAGACAATTTATAATCAAGGCAAGAAGTCAAGACAATTGATACACAAATGAATGAAGCATCAGGGAAATGATGCATGCCTCTGAGAACGCGAGGGGTCAGATAACAATACATACCAAAGAGATCAGGCTTGTTTAACGTTTGAGTCCTATACCAAGGAGAAATTTATCTCCATCGGGTTGCAGTTCCCTTCTTCGGACCACTGCTTAGCTCCCGCTTACATAGCTTTTGCCGCCTTTGATCAAGCTGTTCACGACAAGACCGGCCCGTGGGAATTTTAATCTGGCCAGATTTCCTTCTATGATTTCTGCGGCCAGAGGTAATCAGAACATGCATGAATGCATGAACAGCAACGTGCTGCTACATTGCTTAAACATCGTAAACAAATTGTGAACATTTGTAAACATCTTACTCTGGGACATTCTGACATCGTTTATTCTATGTGTGTCCTTTGTCTTTGAAGAATTTCCTTGCCACCATTGGCAACCGCAGAGACCATGATTGGATTGCAATGGCCACATTCCCATGGCGTCAGAGGCCAGGAGTCCTCTTGAAAAGCACAGAGAGTTTGTATAAGAATCATATTGGACAATGCACGCGTCATTATTATTGTTATTACTATTATTACAGTATATATATATATTATTCTAGTTTTGTTTTTCTTGCCACTAAAGATTCGTTTTGGGTAATCAAATCATGCGTCCCTCCTCAAAATCTATGTACATTGAGCAAAATGTCAGTTCATCAGCTAAAGACCGGCAACGGGCAGCGAGACTGAATGCAACAGGCTTCCACTGCGGCATTATTTTGTGCTATGACCTGAATTAGATGTCATCCATGATGTGACCATGTTCTGAAGCAAATCTTCATCAAATCTGAACATTAAACATAGAAGATCCCGGCGCTGCAAAGGATGGAAGCACCACAGGAAGCCAAGGTTGCCATCCGGGTGCTCAATGCAGGTTGTAGATTGGGCACGCAGAGGGCAGGAGCTCGGCCGGACGCGGACGGATGCCAGGAAGATCGCAGCGGATGGCGTTGCGGATCAAAGTGTGACAACTGGTCGAATGTTCTCGTTGCGTGTTCTCGTTGTGCTTGGAGGGGTTGATTGAACCCAACTGAGGTGTACACAAACCGAAGTGTATCTATATTTATCATATATAAGTAAGCTTTATAACACGCGCATATATATATATATATACATGCATATATATACATACATATAATTATACATACATATATACATAAAAGTATATATATATATACACTTATATATATAATTATACATTATATATAATTATAATACATATGTATATATATAATTATAATATGTATATATATATATATTGTTTGTTTATCTATAATTAAGATATTAGTTTCTAAGGTGCAGTTCAGATGTATACAAATCATGATGCACCTGCAGCGATTATTCACTACAGTTGTTCAACATCTAGTGGGTGCCTGCATTTTTCCTGGAGGGTGCGGACGGCACCGTGCTCGCTGATTTACACTACACAGTCTGGCCTCACGTAAGCAAGCTGGACAGGGTGTGAAAGTCTGAGGCTCTTGGAGACCGACATTCCGCAACTTAACTTAAGGGAGCCCATTCAGCCCATGAATATGTGTGTGTATATAGAATTACATATGTGAATATATATATGTATATGTATTGTATCATACATTGAGGTACTATCTACTACAATATATTATATAGATAAGAATGTGGCTATGTATATGTACATAAGAGATAAATGGATAGGATTTGGATAGTGACTTGGAAAAAAATGATAAACATTATATTTTGTAACCCGTTGTAAGTTCACAGTGCTCCATTCATTGCCCTGCTTGCTTGTCGTGAACCCTCGTGTGGATGTGGGCCTTTATCGTTGTCTCAGAGCTCCTGTGTTCACTCTGCAAATTTCAAGGCGTGGCTCGAAAAATGCAGCGTCATGTGAGCAGCAGCAGGGTCTGTTAGGGTGCAGCCTGGCATTCATGTTGCAAGAGTCAATGGTGTTAATGGTGTTGCCTCACAAGCTGCAAAAACAATGTGGAAGCAGATGCAGAGGAGAATCTATTTTATTGTTGCCTCTGAATGCAGGTGTGAAACTGCTTCCTGCAACTGATGTTGATGGCAGATTTGTCTTTGATTCAAGCTCCCCACCAAGGATGTTGCATGTTTTGCTGCTAGCCTATGATGTTGTCATGGGTGTATCAGGGGATGTCATCAACACCGCTGGTGATCCCAATTCGCCGCGCCAGACATGTCATGGCAGAATGACATGCCTGGCAGCAAACCGCCAGTCATGGCAGAATGACATGCCTGGCAGCAAACCGCCAGTCATGCTTTAAGCAGCCAGCCCATTGGCTTACATGGTCACTGAGATATTACTATTGTGAATCACAACCACTGCACGACGTTGCTATTCTCAGTGTGGGTTCTGGTGATCCATGCAGCATGAGTGCAAATCCTTCAACATTTGGGCATACTAATGCTACACATAAATTCACATAATATATGAATACACACATGCACACATACACACATACACGGACATACACGACATTCACATACGCAGGTCTTAAGATAGAGCTAGAGCCATATTGGGGCCCATGTCATGTATGGTAAATATAGGATGGGCGTCCTTGCAGGATGGCTGTTGCGTGTGACTATTGACTATCCTTCCCGGAGAGGGAGAGAGAGAGAGAGGGAAATCCAGGTAAAATGCATACATTTAGATATTCAGATGTATATTCTCACATAATGTATATATATATAATTATATATATATAGATAGATAGATATTTTATGATCAAATCAATCGATTTGAAAGTAGAAAGCACCTGAAAGAAGACCTCCAGAAGACCAGCCGCATGTGGTTCTGACCATAGCTATAGCTGTGACCAGTGTCGTGGACGACTTGTGGGCTGCGGGCGGTGACCGGGACTCGCCCTTCTTCCCCTTCCCAGGGGCTCCCAGAGGAGCTGCAGATGCAGTGAGATGTCGCTGAGAACTAGCAGTCACTAGCATCAGTGCCACTACTTGGAGATTTGTTTCATGTCCCAATAAACCGACATAAACCGACCATTTGAATCATGTGGGGATGGTTTCAAGCCCATCCATTTCTGGTCACATCGGGGTTGGTGTATAAGAGGTGTAAATGGTTTAGCACATTTTATTCTTGATGTGTAAAGGAAATGACCTCAGATTTCTTAAGTCTCTCTACATGGACTGAACATATTGTTTCGAATCTGAACGGTTTGTTTTTTGGGTGTATGCATCACAAGTCTGATACGTTTATCATGCTCATACATGTGAAGCTGATCACTGACTCATGGTCATTGTGCTCTTAATGTTTGCATGTCCAAGAGATAACGGAGGATATTAGGAGCACCAGTTCATTGCACATGTGTGCTGTTCGTTAGTTTGTGATAGTTATGTAGTGGCTTAGTTACACCATGAATGCACAGCAACACAGATTTTGATAGCGACAGCCAATCAAACACATCTCAAAGCCAGGCTCACTGTTCTATTGCAGCTCATCTTTATCAAGCGCGCGAGATGCTGTGAAAGCTCCTTTGCGCCAGGCTGTGACAGGCTGCGAGTGGATCGAGGTGGTCTTTGGCGAGTGCCAGGTTCATCCAGCGATTGGGTGAGCAGCGATGGATTGTTTCAGTGAGAAAAGGGTCGCTCATGTTGGAGCTGTTGGTCCTATGATGTCACAGCTGCAGAGTTCGACGTAATGAAGCTACCAGCAGTGTGGATCCATGTAGTAGATGTGCCCGTAATCCCACCCACACTGCCAGCAAGCTGAATGAACACACTCACAGGGTCAAGCTTAGAGATTCTGTGAGTCACACCGTCGTATCATGTTGTTTTTTCTAAAACCATTTGGATCCGTTTAGGCCATTGGGTGTAGCCAAAGCTGGATGCCGATTTCTCATGATTTCTCATGATTTCTCATGATTTCTCATGATTTCTCATGATTTCTCATGATGTAAGCCAGTGGCAGATGTGCCATGTGTTGTCCAACCTCCGTTTCTTTCACGGTGAAAACCATGCAATGCCAGCCCCTTCTTGTTGCACAGCCATGGGTATCAATCAGACGGGAAAAACAACTCTGTTGAAAATCTTTGTGCAGAGAGTCCATTTTTTGGCACAGGACTCTCAAGAGAAACATGCTGTCCATGAAGTCTCCCGCAGCTGGAGTATAGTCTCCTCCCGTTATCTGGTGCATTGCTCAAGCCGCGCCTCAGCAAGTCCATGACATCCGATGTAGGCCGTAGGCCACATGCAGGGCTCAGGTTCCACATATCCACTGACAGCTCAAATGGTTCCAGATGGTGCCAGCTAAAACAGCCAGTGCTTCAATATTTTCAATGCTTCCGACGGTCTGCCTTCTCTGTTACTCTCCTGAGAGTCCCCCTCCAGCCCGGCCATGGCGAGTGGTTGGGCTCCCAGCAGGTGCAAAGGTAATGCAAAGGTTACGCACATGCGAACGAAGCCTTATGGCGGTCATCCTTGAAAGGGAAAGATGGGAACGACAAAACTAAGTGATGTATATGTATAATTATGCATATATGATCATATATATGGCTATATATAAAAACGTAAAATTAATTCTATAAATAAATGATACATGTATAATATATATATATATATACACTTTGCATGATATTTGAATATGTTATTTTTATGTCCCTTGATATCGGAATTCCATTCCATCCACATGCCGAGACGAAGCTGCCCCTGCTCAGTCCGGCAGCCTCAGGATCAGTACCTGGTTAGACATAGCCATTAATAGTCATTATTGGTGATTAATGGTTCTTAATGGCTTTTGTCATAGTTATTCATAGTTATTCATAGTTATTCATGCTTGTTGATAGTTCTTAATTATTATAATATAATGGGTTGTCAATTGAATTTCACCTGCAATAATTACAACATAGACCCTGAGAAAAGCGAATTTCAGGAGGAAGTAGTCTTCCAACCTCTATGGGGTTTAGCTTTCTGTTGGTTGGGGGGATGGGAAGAGAATTAGTGGCCTGGAGCATCCCCAATCGGAGGTTCTTTGTTGAATTTGACACATGAAACAAGGAGCCCACGGTCGCAATGGGCTGTGTAAAGGTGTAAATCTGGCATGTATTGACTTTAAGAGCACATTAACCAGTAGGATCTCCAACGAAGGTGGGGGTGTTCCCAACAACAGGGGGGGGTGATCAACAATAAAGAGTTGGAACCAACAATGATACAATGATAGGTCATGATACATAAGCAACACGATCCAAGATCCGAAAGCAGTGTGAAAAAAAAAACAACTGGAATGACGGGCATCGCTTCAATTTCCTGCGCACGTTGGATGGTTTTTGAAGTCATGCTGTCATTTCTTGGTTTGAGCAAGGCCGAGTTGCTTGCTCTGCGGGTTACTGTCATCCAGTATTGGAAAATTCGCAACCAGTGGAAGGGAACAACTGCCCGGCAGCGTCAAGGCCTGAAGAGACAACCCCTGCGCCTGAAGGGGGAGAACCTGGAGAGGATCAGGCACGGTATGGCAGGGTTAAAATCTTCGCACCTGGCCTGGCTTGATGGTTTCGAACATGCTTTAGATGGCAAGCCCAGTGCGTATCAGTATCATTGGCACTTGCAACATGTTGCCCAACATGTTTGCAATCATGGACATTCTCATATTATATTCTCAATACTCTGATCCGCAGGGGGATAAGGACAACAAGCCTGGTGGTGCCGACCTTGGGTATTGTCGCACATGAGATGCAGCAAAATAGTGCTGCACAATTCTCTGGCCCCAAAACACCGAGCTAAGAAATGTCCCCATCAGAACCCAACAAAACAAACATGCATCTATATATGCATCTATTGGCTTCTATTTTTTTGCAAAAGCTGTGAGTAGCTTATATAATCATATATATATAATCATGCTCTTGGAAGGTTCTCGAGGCTCTCGGGGCGTAACCAGTCGCGGCCTTTGTGCAAGGTCCGACCTTGCCTCGTACTCGCGTGTCCACTTACCAACACCTTGGGCAGGCGCAACTCGTATGCTGCTCACAGATGTTCACAGAACGTTGATAACTAGAGAGGAGCTCTTTTTTCTCGGCGATGTTGTCGTTCTCCAGAGACATGCAATTCCCGTGCGAGATCGTAGTCGTTGCATTCAAGCACCTTTGTTGTGAGCAGATAGATCATCTGATCTTGGATGAAACATTGATGTGTAATACGTATATTGTTTTGGGCATTGCTCCTCAGGTTTGGGAATGGCGAGTTGCCACCTCAGTTTTGGCTTTCATGATCAAAATATGCTGCTATTCAAAGTTCACTGTTGGGTTCGAATCGCATCACGCTAAGGGCAACTATGGCTGGATCCTTCCGTTTGAGCAAGTGAAGCATCCAAAGGCGGAACCACTGCGCAGATGATGTGGCTGATTCAGAAATTGAAGAGATTCTGATCTGAGGTTCGCATGAAGATTTTTCTAACATTTCTCAGTATCATTAGGATCATCCTGAATGAATCAACTGAATTTGGACCATTGGCACTTCGAGACACGACGCCATAGCCAGCGCCAGGCTGGGATGCGACAGGGACGAATCTTCGTCAGTCGTACCGACCTGGCCGGACTCCTCCAGCATTTCAGATCAGATATGATCAGATCACAAGCCATGTGCAACCTTCATCAACTTTCCCGGTGTGGAGTGTCACGGTGCAGATCATATTCTTTCAGTTTTGGTCATCTGCGTCATCTGCATGGAAAATCTGGACTTGAGGCGAACTCCAGGGATCTCATGCCCGGCACCTTCGTGCAATTCCAGATTTTTGAGGCCACTGGCCACTGGGTAGCTTCGGACAAGACATTGACATGGTACGTATATGTATGGTACGCTTGGTAGAGTGCATGCAGTTATTCTAATGCAATACTCATATAGAAGCATACATACCTTCAGCATCCTTCAGCTTCTTTTGAACTCTCTGAGATGGCGATGGAAAGAAAGATATATATATATATATATATATATATCTGAGTCAGGATAACATGGGAATCACTATATAGGATATGCAGATGTGGAGAAATTTAAGAGGCCCCAGGTTTCAACTCTAGGCCTCAGTTTTTTGTTGGGTGCCTAGACTCGACTCGCAGCCGAGCCCGCAGGATGAACAAGGCTTGGGTGCCGAGAAGTGCTATGCTTTCAAAGGCCAGGTTGAAGCTGCAGAGATGATCAGAGATGGAGATGGCACTCCCGAAATGGATCGAAATGGGGGTGCCTGGTGGGTATGGAATGCATTGATCAATTTTAAATGGTGATAATTAGTGGATACATATGGTGACACTTAACGACCACTTGGATGACAGTTACCACGGATAAACATGGTGATATTAGGGATGGTTTATGGTTTAGGGCTTTCCACATTACCCGAGCAGCCCATCAGACAGACCCAGCTGCGACGCTTCACTGAAAACAGGTCCGCCGAACTTCCTGTTCAAAGGCAAGGGCAAAGGCAGGGATTCAGCACTGGTCACTGATCAGTGGGGCAACCAACTTGCAACCATTTCTTTTTCTCATTGATTATCATTTGATGAAATTTGGACCAATTCTTTAGTTTGGCCATCATGCCAAAACCACTCACTTAGTGTTGTATCAAGTGGCTGCTTGGAGTTGCGCAGCCAACTCTGAAAATGAGGAAAAGGCAAGAAAGGTGAAGGTAAAGGGCCACCTCCTCAGATCGATATCAACCGCTGTTTTGTGCTTCCTAGTGCTGTGGTTCAGCCATTTAGATCCATTTAGACCCAGCTTCCCATCATTCGAGTTCAGCTGAAGCATGCTGAAACTGAGGAAAGGCAAAGCTGGTGATGAGAAGACTGACGCGCCTGAGGCGGAGTCTTGGAGCCATAGATTTCTTTCTCCGTTGAATAGGAAACTAATGGAAACGATCGATGTGGAACAGCCCTAGACGCCAGGGAGCTGCCGCGGTGCCCAAGGGACCGGCTCCCGGCGGGGGAAAGCCTTCAGGTGCCCTGGCGGTGCATGCGGCAATCTATGGCAAAACGCTTTCAAAACCGGTGAAGAACCCTGTTTTGAAACCTATCTTTTAATTTTTTGAAAGCAAGACTGATGAAAATAGTTGAACATATGTCGATTTTCGGAAGATAACATCAATAACATCAACTTTTTCCGCCGGATGAAGCTGGAGGCTGTTTGAGGTGCCGTTAAATGAAAACAGCTTTGAACTGCCAGGAGAAGGCAAAGGTGGCAAAGGCAAGGGCGCCGGCCGAGGTGCCTTCCGGAAAACCGGGGAATATACAGATTTCTTGCAGTGGCTGAGGTGTCTATAGGTGTCTTCTTGCTTTGGAATGTTCTGTGAAACCTGTGTGACTCTCCAGATGGCTCCAAAGCATGCATTTGATTCTTGTACCAGTAGTTTGTGAGTGAAAAGGTGATTTGCACTTTGTTGCAGGTACTCTTTTTGCCACGTATATGTTTGTTTTATGATTTATGGCATACCCGCCAAATGCATCGACTACCGGCCCTATCCCCTGGTTGATATCCCATAGCAATGGTAGCACACAGCGGGATGAGATACACTAAAAACATCTGAAATTAGCAGCAACATTCAACAATATCCCTCGACACATGTTGTAGAATTCATATATTTGTATATGCCTATCCATCTAGTCAATTCTAGACATTTAAAATTTATCCAATGGCCATTTCAGGTACCTAAATTGGAGGTACCTACCGTATATGTAAGGGCTATGTAGGGGATATGCCCCCCAAAATATGGCCTTTATATGGCAAGTACCTCCATTAGGGTCCTGAAATTCCCATTGATTTGACAGATGGATGGATAGATAGATAGATAAGATAAGAGAAGATAAGATAAAATTAAATAGACAGACAGACAGACAGACAGACAGATTGATAGATGCAGTAGATAGATAGATAGATAGATAGAAAGATAAGAGAAGATGAGATAAGATTGAATAGACAGATAGACAGACAGACAGACAGACAGACAGATAGATTGATAGATGGATAGATGAGGAGAGAGAGGGGGAGACATACACATATGTATGCATATGATCATATGTAGGTACATAGTACATACGTGTATTGCAATAGATAGACAAAGACGGACAGCAACCGCCGTCTACCCTTGGGTCATGACTCAGCATGGCGCTTCCATGGCTTCTCGCCACCACGGTCTTGCTGGCTGCACTGCTGGGTGCCTTGCTGGGCGGACATTTGGCGAGAGAAGCACGGGAGGACCAACGGTTTGGGGTTGGTACCCATGAGCGCATGAGGATTTCAGCATCAAACACGAAGATTTCACCATCAAGAGAGGTTTAACGGTTTAACCGTCAAGCAGTGGGATTTAACATGATTTAACAATTAAACAGTGTAAATTCAGTGTTGATACCTTGTCCATATCCTGGATATGGCTTGGGAAATTCCCAATTTGAATAGGAACATCATCATCATCTACAGATGTTGGGCACAAGCCCCGACCATTTGGATGCGGGGGAGGAACTTCCATGATAGGCTTAGTTTTCTGCCATAAACTTCGATGAATAGTAATCTCCTTCTGATGATTGTATAAGTATAGTTATATGTAATTGTGCATCCAAAACTTTCCATCCTCACCACAGCCGACACATGCTATATTCCTTGGGCCGACCAGGACCTCTTGCGGGACTTGGATGAACTGGAAGTTTCAGCCAAGGCCACGGTGGTAGATAGATGAATGACCCCGGATTTGACACAAACTGGTACTGTTCACATGTTTGAGATCATATATTGTGGTCGTATTTCAACACATTTCCCAGGTGTGGTAAACCCACGTAAACTTAATAATAACCCCCCCAATATTACATGATACATCATGATACTACAGTGATACTACCATAAATGGGTGGGATTGAAACATTCGAAACCATCCCCGAATGATACCCTCTGGTAATTTAACATAACTATGGAAAATCACAATTTTTAATGGGAAAATCCACTATAAATGGCAATTTTCAATAGCTATGTTAAATTACCAGAGGGTATATAATGACACGGAACTTCTTTGCAACTTGGATTTACCACTGGATTTACCACCGGTGGAGCCAGGCCCCAGAAGTTGTCGCTGACACGGAGCGCCGTGCGCAAGTGGCCTACCAACGACTCTTTGGAGACGGACGTGGTTTGGACGGAGGCGCTCCCATGGCATGGCAGCACTTCCATGAGCGTTTCCTGGCCCATGATTTACATGATTTACATGATGCTGATTCAAACATATTTAAACCCAGGCTTACTGTGTTTTCAAGGTTCTGTTGAACCAATTCCGGGATTTTGGCGAAAGTGTGCTGGTTTTTCGACCAAAAAAAAAGGAGCGCGCACTGTTGTTTTGATGGCGATGGAGCGAGAGACTGTTGTTTTGACGTATTTTGGGTGTGGAATTGAGGGACAGGGGTAGGATATGGTAGGATTCCCACTGCATCTTGGCTGTGTGGGTCTCAGGTTATATGGCGGCTGCACTTCAAGAGCAAGTCTCCAATTCCTTGAAAGGGAAACACCATTTTCCTGCAATGTTTCCTGGCCTTGGAAGGATCTGGCAAGAGCTGTCTGATGAACGTTGATGAATGTTGAAGATTGTGGGGGCACTGGTGGCCACGTGTTTGTAGTGAAGATGGTGAAGTATGTTTGTTTTAGCGGTAAGGTTGCCTGGGAGCCTTATTGCGGAGGCGTGGATTTTGTCATGCTAATGGTGTGCGATGGATGCGAACCAGTTTTACCCTTCCACGTGTAGTTATTTGGCTAAATCTCTCTTGTATAGCAGGACTGTTTGTTTTCCATATATACGGTGTTGCATGGCCCTAGGTGTCAGAGAATGGACCGTTCCCTTCTGGCAGGAAGTCCGGAAGAAGGATGCTCCAGAGACTCTGGATGGACAGGTTGGCACGTGGCAATATTGAGCTTCTATCAGATTCTATCAGTTTATATCTATGCCAGACTTGGAGTCTTCGCAATTACTTTTCTTGGTGCTTAGTATGCCTCCTACAGCATCATACAGTATCTACAGGTATGCCTTCGTACCTTGCGAGGTGGAGGCACTTTTGGCGCAAAAACGCCAGCACTTGGCAGTAGCACGATTGATGCAGGAAGGCACCTGCACTCTACCAGTGTGTCATTTTCCATCCTTGTTTTTGTTTAGCGACAAGATTCAAATTCAAATCTGTGCCACTAGATGCCATAGTATAGATATATACATATAGTGTATATGTGCAAGCTCTTTGAAGCTCCACTGTTCTGCGGTGATATATGTTATGTTCACTCCAAGACACAACATGTTGGCAACATGTTGCAGCCTCCTTCAACTCGCGCTTAATCAGTATGGCTCTTCTCAGGCAAAGAGCTGCAGTCATTCATCCCTGGCCCAGTTCCTTGTGCTTCGCCTCTTTACGTGCCTGCTCTGCATCGTAGCTCATCGTAGCTTACTCGAAGAGTAGGTTTTCCAGACATTCTCTGACCAAACTCACCACTACTAAGGAACATGTCTACAGCCCAATCGAAGGCTGTAGTGCCAGCAATGCTATGACCAAAGCACCACCCTGCGGACGTTGGGAGAAGGAGAATGTGGCGACCAAAGATGAGGCGCTTGCAACCCAGTCCAATCGTCTCAGAAAGGCAACCCCAATGACAGCGCACAATGTGTAAGTGGAACCTCCCTTGTGGCCCTCAAAAAACGTGTCATGAGCTACCAAAATTGACCAAAGGTGGCTGCCATGCAAACGAACATGCTGAAGGCCTGGACAAGGGACGGGCACCTGGGTTTGTCCTGTTCGATGGGTATCGGTATCTGTGTACGGCTATGCTGTATATTACAAAATGGCAATATTGATGGGGAAAATGATGATTTGGGCAAACCAACATGTTATCAGCACTTGGCAGAGGCCTTTCAGCACCTGTTCCACTCGGGCCCCATGACTTCTTTGGCTGTGGACTCCAGCGCATGGCCGCTGATCTCCAAGACATTGACACAGGAGCTCCTGCCGTTTTTTTTCCCCACTGAGCTGGGAAGATCCATGAATCATATGAAGATTTGAGTCCCAAGCGATTCAAAACTTGGATGGCTTAAGCTGGTTGAAGCAACCAGCAATGAGGATAGAGCCACCATGAGCCAGGCATCTGTAGCAGCTTCTGCGGATGATTCTGGGGTACATATTTTAGATTCTAGATATGTTGAATTTTAAGATGTGCAGTATGTATATATATATATATATGTTACAGCATATATTATAAATATCATATTTTAGATCATATTGGAGTTGTTTGTTTTTGCAGCGCGTTGTTTTTGTAACCCTGGGTTTGAAACCACCTGATGGTTTCATCAGGGTCCAATGCCAGGACTTGCTGGAGCGCTCCAGGCAGAAGTTGATTGGTGAATTTCGCTCAGCCGCATTTTGATATGCTAATGGAATAACGATCATATGTAAATCATATTCTGTAAAGACAGGAGTTCATCCAGTTCATATGGATGTGCATGTTTTTGGACCGTTTGAAGTTTCATCATGTTTGATCCAAGATACTGTGATGAGTGATGACTTCCGTGATCTTTTGTGTTTTTTCTGAAGGCAAGCTGTGTCTGATGCTTTGGGTGGAATCGACCTGTTCTTCAGCGGCGCTTTGCTAGTTCGGCTGCAGATCCCTCCCATTGACGGTGCGAAAACTCTAAAATTTCTGTTTGCCATCGGGCCTATTAGGGAATCACACATTGACATCAGACATCATCAGACACATTCGTGGAATGCCACTGACAGTTGGCAGCTAGAGCGAACGCGAACACTGGCCAAGCTCCAAGTAAATATTACTTACTTATACTTAATTCATCTTAATTCTCTCTTTACCTTTTGGTCTTCCCAAAGAACACTGTGAGATTGAAAATGCTGTGCGGTATGTTCAACCATCATTTGTGGTTTTGTAGGTGAGATGCAGCGGAATTCTAGCAGAGGAGACGAGTTTTCGGCACATGTCGACAAGGTTGGGCTGCTTCCAACAATTATGATGGGGCTCGTCATTGCTTAAGTTCATTGAGTTTCCTGATCTAATCATCCTGTCATGATGATTTGTTAATATTACTGGGATGATACATAGATCGAATTATATATAATCATTGAGTTCTCTCTCTCTCTCTCCCTGTGTGTCTATGGCAGTCTATGGTCATGTATCATCATGCTACGATATTTATCACCGATCAGTGCCTACCAGCAATCATGATCCAGTTCATGATCCATGATGTCTCGGATGTTTGACCACCAGCAGTCACAGCCTATAGCAGGCCAATGTTGCCTCTTATGACTGGAGTGCCATACTATACCTCAGCACTGTCGGCAAAGACTTCGAAGGCGTGGGCGGGGGAAGTTCTACGGATTTTTTCTGGGCATTCTGGACGTAGAAATCAGAGTTATTAACATATGAAACTTTTAAATAATATGATTGTGAAAACATGTGAACATTTGTGAACTGTATTGGCCAGTATGAATCACAAGTTCAAAGTGCAGCTGTGATGTATGGCTGATACATGCTGATACTGTAGATGGATTCGGTGAATTTGCACGTTTTAAGTGTCATGCCAAGCTGCGATTTCTGCCAAGGTGGTGAGTTGCTGTTTCTAGATGAGCAGAAGGACAGCCAGCTGGAGCCGAAAGAAGGGCAGCTGGTCTTCTTCAGTTCTGGCTTGGAGCCACTCGCCTAAAGATGCCCTTGGTGTGCCTTAGTATACTCTTGGTACAGTAGCTGAAGATTCCCGAAGATATATAGATGAAGATAGCGGAAGGGATGCTGAAGGGTTACTCTGGAAGAAAGGTGGAACAGATGGAAAAGGGTTTACTTGGGATATCTTGAGATTCTTTGTTGCCAAGCAGCTGCCAGATGAAGCGGTTTGCAGTCTCATTCAGGAATGTTCATCGGGTCAGACCCATGGTTCGCGGGCGACGCTTAGTCTTGGCGATGTGGTTCACTTGCAGTCAAAGGCACTGGATCGTTTGCTGCGCTGACTTTGCCGTCATTGTCAGGTCCTTGTGCAGGTGATTTTCTGTGTGCCCAGCAGTGCAGCTTTCCCAACTTGTGTTTTGGGCGCTAGGCATGCGCACCCCGACTTGCACTTCATGGACCGCCAGACAGACAGCTGAAAGGAAAACAGGAGCAGTTGCGTCTGCGGCAGGATCTAGCAGGGCATAGCCGCATGGCTGTACCGATCTGTACCGTCTAGATAGAGGAGCCTTTGGTTTCTGCCTGTGAGACACTGCTGATTGGTTTAAATGATTTAAATGTTTCTGATCATTTTTGGCATCCAGGATTCCAAGGTCCATGCAGATCAGATAACTTACTGTATGTTTGGTATCTCTCATGACATCCCATTCTTGAAGGTCGTGATGGTGCACCTGGAGCTAAAGGTGTGGACATGCTGGGGAACAACGGTTTGCAGTATTGGCCTTCCGACCTCGTTCCGACGGCAGGTGACAGGCCAAAGGGAGAGAAGGGCAAAGGCCGCAAGGGCAAGGGCTGGAAGCTCAGGACACACAGGATATGCAGCTGGTGGATCTGGATATATATAATTATATATATATATTAAAAAATATATATATATATATATATTATGACAGTCATGACATCTAAAGACATGTCGTGACAGACATGCGCATTGAGGTCCTGAAGATGGAAAAGGTCTGGAACGAGGGATTGGGAGCTGGTTTTCTGCTGTCAGATTGGGGATATACATGGATAACATACTGAATTACATGTATATAATTTGTACTGTAGTAGATTTGTTTTTCCAAACCAGTAAATGGTGAGTCGAACAATTGTTCACCTCCCAAAGGCAATAGTATGCCAGCTTCATTCATGTCCATTTTTTGAAAATCAACAGTGTCCTTTAATTGGAGAAGATTCAACCCGTCCCCGGCCCTTCCAAAATTCCAGCTTTCCATCGTTTCTGAACGTGCTCGCAGGTGGCAAATCGTGGGGGGCTTACGGCATTCCTTTTGTCCAAGAAATCTTGGGATATTTGGATTGAACTACATGAGGCAGCTACACGTAAAGCCGCCATGCACCGCCACAACTGTCTAGAGTCTAAGCACTCAAAGCATGATTCCGAAATTGACAGCACCCAGGAAGACAAACAGCACTCAAACAATAAGGGGGCTTCTTATGGTTTATCCCTGCCTACATTTTTTGTATGATCCTTTTCGCTCCTTTTCTGATTATTTCTGCATGTGTAGCTCTCCAGCACTGTTCCTTCTGAACTTCAACCCCGGAGCTTTGATCTTCAGCTCAGGTCGGGTGGTATGAATTCAAAGGCACGTGACGTAGACAGGTGTTCTGTTTTACCAAAAGCTGGACTTAAGGATTTTTTACAGGATGCATCGTTTGTACCTCATCTATATATAAATATATTAAATATTATTAAATATTATATAATAATTAGATGCAGCTCCACACGTCACTTTGAAGTTGTTGGCTGTTGGCCAAAAATGGCCTGAGACGTGCTGCACCTGATGTCATGCCAGAGTTCTGTTGCAGGGTGCTGGCCGTGGTGGGTTAGGCTGGTGACTGGTGACTGCAATTGGGATTCTAGACCAGTCCGTGCACATTACGATGTTGTTCCGCATTGGACATATTGAAATTTAAGATGAACCAGAAGATGATCCAGCAAACTTCTGATTGGTTTCTGTGTCATGTGCCCAGCCCTTTGCCACAGGAGCCATTTGGGACATATTGGGACCAGGTCTATGGGTATATGACATCCAGCCATTTAGGCTCAACTGGATTGTCGATGCCAAAAGGTGCCACGGCGCATCGCGGCGCCGTGTAAAAGACGGAGGCCGCTGTTGTGATGCCAAGCACTTGGGCAAAGAAGTCATGGGAAAAATGGGAGAGATATGGACATGGACCACATGGATATCCTTATGAGAAATGGAATTGGTGGGATTCATGGGACGACCCCAGGTCATATGGACAGAAGTCCTGGAACTCGCGGAAAGCGGATTTCCGTGAGAAGCCTCATGATTCCCAGAAAGACTCAGACCAAGCTTGGGCAGAAAAAGATTCAAACAAGCAGGAGAAGCCTGAGAGAATAGATGAGGATGATGCCAGAGATGCAAAAGCTGAGTCTGCCAAAGACTCGGAGGACCCGAAGGTAGGAGAAGAACGCCCTGACAAGCCAGGTACGGATGAAGCTGGTTTTCCAGGTCTCACGGGAAGACGGAAGCTTTCAGGAAAGGGTGAAAAGGGTGAAGCCTCAGATAATTGGCCACCGCAACCTGACTACATGTGTGACCCAGGCTGGTTCGCATGGAATGCAGAGATGGCGTGGGCTTTTGGTGCTGAAGCTTGGCCAGGTGAGTTCCATCCCTGGGACTGGGACGACAAGGAGAAGTCCGGTGAGAACGGCGGTGACGGCACCGGCGGCACCGGTGACGAGACCATGGAGAAGTTGGCCTCGGAATGGGAAAGGCCTGGCTGGCAAGGCCAGCCCGGCTTCGGGAAGAGACATGAGCTTGTGCCCAAGAAGGCAAATCTCAAGGAGCAGTTTGAGAAAGCGGAGTCCAAATCCGTCACAACCCTGATGCTGAGAAATGTACCCAATGCTTATGACCGTGAGACCCTGATGGAAGAACTTGATCATCTTGGGTTTGCAGGATGTTTCAACTTCCTCTACCTTCCAATTGACTCAGCCACAAAGAACAATGTTGGCTATGCTTTTGTGAACTTCAATGATGAGAAGACCGCTGATGATTGTATGAACAACATGAGCGGCTATTTCTTCAAGGGGCAGCCCTACAACAGGAGGAGAGCTGCCATTGTCTCCGTGGCCCACCTGCAAGGCTTAGAAGCCAACTTGGAGCATTACAGTCGAACCCAGGCCTAGAATGAAATCCGATGAAATCGATCCAAATCCTGGAATCATACCGTGGATGATATACAGAGTCTCACAAGTAATGGCTGACATTTTCATGATAAGTTAATCATGTGTTGAGCAATCTCAAGGGGACCAACGAGTCAAATCCCATGGAAGTGCAGAACAAATCTGGCCCATGGAAGTGCAGAACATATCTGGTTCATATATTTGCGATATTTGCACATGAATGCACATTATATGAAACCATTTGAGACAATGATATTCGAGATTCATCTACATTCTATATCTATGATATATAATGATATATATATATATACACATATAGTACCATTCTTATATAATTACAATATATATATATATGATTATATATGTATACAATGTGTACCGAAGTGTGCTGCTGCACAAGATGACTGGTTGGTGGTTTCAATGATGTTTAAATCATGTTATAGTTAAATAATGTTATAGTTCTCCCAATGGCAAGATGCATCCCAAAAACCAACAATAATTCAACTGATACTTCCCAATCACAAGCCCTTGTTGGCCTTGATCCCTTCTTTGTTTTGGATCCCTTGGATCCCTTGGATCCCTTGGATCCCTTGGATCCCTTGGATCCCTCACCCCGTCCTGGCGCGCCCTTTGGCGCCAGGTCTTCTTCGCCCCTCTGCCGTGTCAACGGCCGTGGGTTGCGCCAGCGGCAGCCCAGGCCCTGCTGGAGAAAGGCGAAGCCGCCTGGGCTCCCCTGGGCTTTGCCAAACTGGTGGAGGATGCAGCAGTGCGTCCCGGGACTGAACAGGACTGGGATGAACATTTGCTGCAACAAAGATGGATCACTATGGATTATATACTGTAATATATTGTAATATTATATATTGTATAATTTTAGTAATTTTAATTCACATCATAGATGATAAGATAATAAGTAGATGGATGCATTTTTATATGGATTAGATGGTACTTAGATGACAAGTAAATGATGATAATAGCATCATTGTACAGTTTGAGGTTTGTTTTTTTTTCTATATGTGTCTGTCAAAAATGAACTTCAAATCGCAAAAACCTGGATTTTCCATTCATATTCTATATATCATATATGTATAACATATACATCTAATGATCGATGGTAACGGCATCATTGCAGTGTATGGGCAGGAATAAGATGGAATAAGTATATTTGAGATGATGATCCCTAAGTAGTTTTCGTACTTTTGGGGGTGACTGCGTTTCAACTGGAGGATGATCAATCCTTCTCTCGGCGACGCATGCGAGAGCAATGGTGGGGAGCTTTCCCCGGATGTTTCGATTGCTCCTATGAGATGTATGGATACTTTGACAATTTCGATGGCGTCCCTCCGGGCTTGATGCCTGAGAACTTGAGTCTCACTCAATACCACCATCCCGGGCAGGTCTTGAGGGAAGAGCTGACTGCTCCGGAGGCTGAAAGTAAAGAAGACAAGGCGGGCGATCTCGTGGATGCCTTGTCACAGATGCTACGGACAGGCAGTCAGCAGGTGCCAGTGGATGATGAAGAGGAGGGAGAGCTAACAATGATGGGAGAGCTGAAACAGATGCAATCCATGGGATGGTTTGGCTGGGAATTCTTCGATGGCATGGAACGGAGTTGCTCACTTAGTGCTGTGAACAGCTCAGGGATGAGCGCACCCAGCTATGATGATCAGAGCCCATCCCTTACCAATGGCTCCCTGGTTTTGCTCAATGTGCCCTTGACTACGACAGAGTGGGATTTGCGGCAGATCATTGAACATGTTGGTGTTCATGCACCCATTACCGTCAAGTTTGAGCCAGGGGCATCCTCAGATATCAACAAGGTGACCTTGCACTTCAGAAACAAGATTGACCTGGAGATTGCAGATGTCACTTTGAGAGAGACTTCCTGGGAGGATGGTGGAGCGCGCATACAGATTTATCGCTCCGAAAATGGTGATGGATGTGATGGGACATGGGCTGGCTATCCGGCCATCCCAGCCATGCCTCCATGGGATTACGGCCATAGCAGATCCTGGTTCTCCAAAGAGGATGGTGACAGTGAGCCGCGATCAAATTCATTGGCCAATGCTGTGGGCATTGGGAATGACGACTCTTCCTCTCCGTGCCCACCAGAGCCAAGCTTTGAGCAGGGCACAGAATTTGAGAAAGACTGGCCAAAGCTTCCTGCAGCGCGTAACAAAATCGCAGACGTACAAGCGAGCCAAGCTGCCTCGTGCGCATGATCAGTTCAGACTGACGTGCAAACGGGAATAAACTCCCTTCAACTTAATGTATGTCAGTGTTGTGAAACATGATACGGGTTTGGGACAGTATATATATATATATATGTATATTGTTTCTGTAGCACACCAACTGTAGCATGCAGACTCAGCTGTTTTCGAGCATAGCAACTTGTATATACAGTTTCACTTGTACGCCTTTCCTGAGGATGGGGTGGATGTGGATTTGGATCTGCTGTGTGAAGCATAGCTAGGTTATGTTTGGTTCTGTTTTGGTGGCCATGGTGGGCTCTCTTCATGTCTCCTTCACCCTCAGGCGATGCCTTTTTTTCTCGTGCCCAGCACTGTCTCCAACCGGGGACAGATGGATAGTTCAGCCCAGTTGAAGCAGCTGACGAGGTGTGCCAAATGTGTCCAAATATGTAGGCGATCCAGGAACCGGGAACCAGCGACTCATGCTTCTTTTGCGCCACTGGGGACACTCCCTGGATAATGAGCATTAAGAGACCTTCAAGCCCAATTTTTTACAACGTATCCATTATACTCATACCTATAATTAATTATATAAGTATATGTATATGCTACCAATGGACCAAGATGATCAAGTATCACCTCGTTGAGCTGCTGACTTAAGCGGACGGCTTAGCCTGCCACTCTTGGAAAAAAGAGGGCTGCCACCAGCGCGATTGAACCATGGGATTGGTCGGGCATGGTATGGCCGGTGCCGGTGGTGTGTTGTGGGGCGGTTGGAGTTGCCGCTGCCGCCAGACCGCGATGGTGGAAAGGGGCGCGGGAAGTCATTGCCCGGAGGTGCAGAGCTTAAGTGTTTCTCTGAGAGAATCCCCACAAAAGTCACAAAACATCCAAAATAACAAGCACTTTCCGGGAACGTCAACTGTTGTGTGAAGCAGATCTTGCCTTTCCAGTTGGATGTTTTAGACGGAATACGCAGCTACTCGTGACTTGAGACTTGGAAGATCTTGGAAGATTGGCACGAGGTCCATCAGATCGCACTGGTGTAGCTGGTCCAGGAGGCCGCAAACTCCGGCGACACATGGCCGTTATTTTGCTTTCAGTTGCCTGATTGATGATTAGTATGGAACATGATGGACATGTACGGACATGTTTTAATTTTTCATTTTGTAATTTTCCATCAGGAGGTATAATTGGCATTGATTGGCTGCTGCAAGGATTGTTTTTGCAAGCCAGCTATGTAGCTATGTAAGATCTGCAGCGTCAGTGTTTTAATCGCAATGGTCCCAAGAGACTCAGAGTCTTGAGCAAACCTTGGTTTAGCCAGGTATGCCTGGACAAGCGCAGTTGGGCGAACTCAGAGACTGGAAGGGATCAAATTTATCCTGAATCAAATGCTGGATCATTATGGATCATTGATGGATCATTAATGGATCATTATCATTATAATCATGGAATATCATGGATCATCATTGATCACCGTGTATCCACCTGCAGTTGGCCAAAGATGCCATTTGGTCCACCTCCGGTTGACCATGGTTGACCATGGTTGACCACTGAGGCCGGCGCAAAAAGGTGGCTCCCCGATGCCCAGTCAGCAGGCGATCTGATAGATCTGATGTCGGACCCCCTAAACGAACAAGTCGTGTCGTTTCCAGTGTCGTTTCCCAAATTTATCTCCTGCAGGTTCCTCAACAACAGCTTCAACCACAACTGGGCATGGGAGGAGGTGCATGAAACAAGTTGACGCGGTCTGACGGTCTGACGCTGCAGTTTGATTGGAAACCATTGGAAGCAGGAAATGAACAATTGGCCACAGGTGAATAAGTCAGCGATGGTCAGTGTATGCAGTCTGGGCTTGTCCACCTGAGCATACTCCATAAAACATCATGAAACCAAATTTTCATTGTGAAAATTATGATAAACATTGATGATATTGATGAACATTTATAAGCCACAATTGGAATTTCCTGCCTCTTAGGCAGTGCTTTGGGGCTTTGGACATTTTCCATCGCAGAGCGTGATGCATTGTGCCGAATTTGGGCATGCTACGGCTGCTACGGCATTCTTTGAACAATCAGAAGCTCTTTGGGTTCAGATCAAGCAGAGAGACTGCAGCACACTGACCTCACTGATGAACGGTACAGCTGTCGCATGGTGTCGCAACCAAGAAAATCCAACAAGAAGCAGCCCTCAGATATTCATGAGCAATCCATTCAATCAACTCATCACATCACTTGACAGCCGCATGGAGTGTGTAGATCACTTGGCACTAGGAACTTCAAGAGCTTCGGGGCCTTACTTTGTACGCTGAGCGACTTGATGAGTGATGCTGCCTTTCCCGGTGTGTATTTTGTTGCATTTATATAGATAGTATATATATATATAATATTACTAGTAGTACCGCACAAGGCGGTGGCGGAAGTTTCAAAAATAGGAAACCTATAGGAGAGGTTGGTTGTTGTGAATCACGGATGGCAGAGCAAATCCACTGATGGACCGAAAGTCGGTTGGAGTTGTGTTTTCTGGAGTGGCTGCAATGGTTGCAGTGGTCACCTCACCACAACTGCTGGATGTAGTGTGGTGTAGTGCAGTTGTAGCTGTAGTTGTAGTTGTAGGTGTAGTTGCAGTTGTAGTTGTAGTGTAGTGGAGTTGTAGTGTTAAGTGGTAGTTGTAACGTAGTGTAATTAATTAGTTTAGTGTAGTTTCAGTTGTTGTTGTTGTTGTTGTTGTGGTTTGGTGTAATTAGCGTAGTGTATTGTAGTGTGCTGTAGTGTTGTGTACTGTAGCGTGGTATGGTGTAGTGTAGTCTAGCGTACTGTAGTGTAAAGTAGTGTAGTTGTAGTTGTAGCGCCGTGTCGTGTAGCTGTAGTGTAATGTAATGTAGTTAGTGTAGTGTGTTTCTTGTGTACTGTAGTGTAGTTGCAGTTGGAGCTGTAATGTGCTGCAGTTTAATTAGTGTATTGTAGTGCAATGTAGTGTAGCTGTAATTGTAGTTGTAGCTGTGGTGGTGGTGGTGGTGGTAGTAGTAGTAGTTGCTGTTGTAGTAGTTGTAGTGTAATTTGTGTAGTGTAGAGTAATTAGATGTAATTAGTGTAGCGTAGTGTAATTAGTGTTGTGTAATGTAGCGTAGTATGTTTGTAGTTGAATTTTCGAAGTTGACAACATCAAAAACGAAGCAATCCTGCGATACTTCTTCAGTGTTTGAACTTAACAACGTCAAAAACGAAGCAATTCTGCGAGACTTCCTCAATTTTCGAAGTTGACAACATCAAAAACGAAGTAATTTTGCGAGACTTCCTTCAAAAATGGAAAGTTGCATGCAGCGCTGACGGCCTCGTACCAATGCGTTTTGCGATTTTCCCAATCCATTTGTCTAAACTACTGCGCCTGCCACGAAAAAGTGATGCCAGGTCATACGAACTGCTGCACTTGTCATGCAAAATCATCTCAGCAAACCTGAAGATCTGAGGCTCCAAAATGCAACACTTCTCAGGAAATCACCGCCCGCACCTCCTAACAGCTCTGATGAAGATGTCTCTTGTACTGCGCCTGCCACGGAAAATGCATCTTTTCAGATCCTCTTCAAATGTCCCACGCCTGCCATCGTTTTTGGAAATGCCACAAAGCCCTCATGTTTTGCTCAATTTTGACAAGGTTCACAATCCCTTGCGCCTCCCATGCGAAAGCACATCTGAACCTCCAAAAGTGGTCCGAACCCCTGGTGTTTTTAACATTGTGACTTCGAAATGTGCTTCGCGCGACAACGGCGTGCACTTTTTCGACATCTCAACTTCCATCAACTTCCAACAGTGGTCCGAACGTGAGGTGTTTAGCTTTTTCACTTGCAAATGTACTTCGCGCCACAACGGCGTGCACTTTTTCGACACCTCAACTTCCAAAAGTGGTCCGGTGTTTTTTGTACATTTTGACTTCGAAATGTGCTTCGCGCCACAACGACGTGCAATTTTTCATCTCTCATTTGGCCAGATGGCTCCGCACCCGCCGCTTTAGCCTACTTTTCGACCTTCCGGAGCCACAAACCATCGGAAAAACGCACTGTTTCGCGACTTCCCTACCTTTTCGCGCACCTGCACCTTCTTTCTTCTGACTCTTTCTCTTCTCTGATTTTCTCTCTTCTACTCTTCTCTCTTCTGCTCTTCTCTGCTCAATTCTGCTCTCTGACTCTTCCCATCTCTGCTTTTCATCTGTCCATATTGTCGGAAGTTTGACTTCTATCTAAACTTCCTTCGATAAAATAATATATATATATACATATATACATATATACATACATACATACATACATACATACATATATATATGGCTGTGTCTTTTTTTTACGGGTGCAGTTTTTAGTAAAGGTAGGAAGTTCGATTTGTGTGAATCATACCCCCGAATCATACCCCGAATCATACCCCAAAAAATCATTATTATGGATGTTTCTTTTGGGATCGTTTGGGATTGCATTGGCCTCACCTGTTATAATGAACCTGACAAGCTAATTGACCAGTGTTGGCCAGACCCGATGATCCCTGGCTACCTTCACATACCTTCACGGA
>Ga0126342_10001886_pt1 | contig 31156 bp, 28 predicted proteins | sample Cyp1metagenome_FD_92528 | JGI IMG/M metagenome (GOLD analysis project Ga0126342, IMG submission 92528) | Coral microbial communities from Lord Howe Island, Old Settlement Bay, Australia - Cyphastrea 1 metagenome | ecosystem: Host-associated > Invertebrates > Cnidaria > Coral ...
CAGGTCCTGTTGTCGTATTAGGCCGACGTAAAATAATTTATTAATTCAGACGACGTCACTATTTCACCGGTAAAATTATTCGAATTAAGCGACGACCTGCGAAATATTATAAATTGTGCAGATTGATAGCTGGTATCAATGTGTGTAGTCAATGAACTTTAAATAGTTATAGTTAAATATGTATACATATATGTATATACATATTATGTACATGTTTTTAAGAACCCACTATAGTACAGATCTCGTATAATTTTGGGGACTTCCGGTCTAATGCATGAGATACTGTATATATATATATATGGCTTATAATTATTGTGTATATATAACTTATTAATTATATATAAATATATATATATTTAGATATATATATATATTTAGATATATGTATGATTAATAACTATTATTGTATATATATATCACATATCAACTACATATATATATACACGTATAATATATATATATATATATATGTATGTATATGTATATGTATACATCAGTTCTTAATGACTCCCACTCCCACATGACCCATTTTTTCGCACCAGGACTTGGAGAATGCCACGAGGTGGGCGCTGGAGACCGCCGTGCCGCTGAGCACGGAGCTCTCCTCGTCGCCGCTGGAGGATTTCTGGAAAGCGCTGAGGACCGATGGCGATGGCCACCGGAACCCACGGGGGAACCCACGTTTTTATAGTGATGAATGGTGATTGAATGGTGATTTAATGGGTTTTAATGAGATTTAATGGTGATTAATGGTGATTGACCATCAGGTAAACTAACATAGCTATTGAAAATGGCCATAGAAATAGATATTTATAGTTGATTTTGCAACTAAACATGGATAAACAATGCGAAGAAATCACTGACAAAAACAATCCAACATCTGGGTAAACGCACTGAGGAAAAAAACTGTGAGTATACAGTGCAATCGGATTTAGCATTATTTTTCATGGCATTGCTCCGGAATATTCTGATCAATTCAATCACCAAAATTTTCCACGGTATCACGTGGCATCATATGTCCAGACAAACCCATAGTAGAAAAAAAATAGAAACACAAGTTTCAAAAGTACAGTTATATAACAATATAACTGTTAACTTCACCCATGTTATCCAAATCAATCATAAAACATTTAGTTTGTTCCGTCTCGCGCAATTGGATTCACGGCATTTCTTTGGGCATTACCACATGTTAAGCAGATCATGATCATTACCTAAGGTTCTTACTTGATAGAGATTTGCTATTTAATAGAAATCTTAAGCAACATTTGTTTTTGGTTACGAAACGTTTTGACACCAGTGATTTGGCCTCCAGGACCATGTGCACCATCAAGCCACTTGACTGTGATCCTGGTTGAAATCCAACGGAATGTGGCAGAAAGTCCCAAGACTGTGCCGAGGTTCTGTGGCAAAGACCCAAATGCCATCACTTCGTGGAGAACGGAAGTCAAAGAAGTGAAGGTGGAGCGTCCGGACCTGACAATACAATCCACAGCCCGAATATGGCAACGTAAGCAACATGGCAACATGCGCATGTTGATTCAGAGAATCTGAGACGGCCTAAATACTGGAGGAATTTACAGGAAATTTCATTGCCAAGCCAGATTACTCGCGGTAGATTTGGGTCAATTACAGTTACAACCCCTCCCATTTGAGTGTGTGAGCAGACCCCTCCTCAGCAGCCCGGAACGGTGGATGTCAACAGAAATGATGGCGGTGATTCATGACCCTGTCCCATTTGTCAAAACCAAATTCAGTATATATATAATTATATATATATATAGATTTCTATGTGTATATATATATATGTATGTATGCATGTATATGTATGTATAAATGATGGCAAATTGCCAAATCCCCCCTGGTTTTTTTTGATTGCAGCCAAATTGATCGTGAATTCATGGAGGCAATACAAGATCTTCAATTTTAGTTGTAGGATGTTATCGGTTGTAAATGTCACATGGCTCGGTGTTTGGGACTAACTAACCATTGTTTTGCGATGAACCATAGTTGAAGCATAGGGCCTAGGAGTTTAGCAGGCATTTTGGTGTTCATTATCGCATTCCACGGGTTTTGATCCATAAAATAACTTACCCTCTGGTTATTTAACATAGCCATGGAAAATCACCATTTTTAATAGGTAAACCCAGGTAAACCATCTATAAATGGGCCATTTTCCATGGCTATGTTAAATAACCAGATGGTATATATTAAGGTGATCATCCCAGTTATAAGTCGATTGTATGAACCCCATGAACTAGTTCGATATATCCGCCATCAACCCTAGTCTTTACCTATGTAAACCTATGTACAAACCAATTCAATGGCCATTTCAGGAATCTAAATTGGAGGTACCTACCATATATAAGGCTTATGTAAGGGCTATGTAAGGGAATATCCCTTCAAAATGTTGCCTTATATGGTACAGTCCCTCCATTTTAGGATCCTGAAATTCCCATTGACCAACTGAGGGTTCCACTGGATCAACTCCATGGTGAACAGTGCCAGGTCTACAAGGAGAAATCAAGTTCTTCTGAAGAGATTGGCAGCAAGAAAGCAGGCATGGGATGGATATGGGAAGCAAGGCTAAGGGTTTAAGCATCAAACAAATACGGCCAAGATATGTCTACTATCTACAGATAAAATCTATCAGTGCAAATTCAAAGTATATGGATAGAAGATAGAGGTTAGACATAATTCATTCACGTTTCCATAGTTCCATACTCATCAGTTTCTTTTTTAATGTACACATCAGTATGTAAATATTGAAGTACTGGTATATGTTCAGTACCTCATTCATATATCAATCAGTATTTATGCATGTAAAATACACAACTACAAATATACCTACCTGCCTGCCTGCCTGCCTGCATACATACATGCATACATGCATACATGCATGCATGAAGGCATACTGATATTTCTATAGTATATAATTACCAAATGCTTGCACAGTGAGATGAAATTACAACTTCTTGAGACATTTATCCTTCGAGTGGGATTCTGGTTACCTTGTATCCTCCCAAACAAATGTTCTACCCCGTGTTGGGTGCGCTATAAAAGGGAGTCCGCGTACAAGTATGAACAACTGTAGATGTAAAATTGCTTCATATTATTCCAAAGTATTCAGGTATGTTGGTTTTCTCAGACTTTGCAATATGGTAAGCCCAACCACAATCCCCCATTTCTTGGGTTATTGTGCTTTCTCACTGCTCATATCCCGCACATTTAGCACCTTTTCGGAACACTTAGATAGGTTCTGAATTTGAGATCCCCCACTTACCCTATGTTTCATCATATTTCCTTTGGGCAAGCAAATGCAAGCAGATGGTAAAAACAAATCGATGGCAGCCCCACTTCCCCAACCCCTTTTTCGGCGTGGTGTGGCTAATCGCGCTAGGCTCGGTGATGCGAGGCATTCAGCGAGGCAATTGGTTGGAACTCATCGAGGGCCAAGGCTTTATGCTCATTTGCTCCGAGCCTTGTTTTTTTTTTTTTGTTTTTTTAGTCATTGGATGGGTTTTGTTGGGAAAATCTTACCTAGAAACAATATGGTTTTTGTCCATCAAATTGATTGGGATTTTCCAGGTAAAATGTTCCCTTCAATCAATCCAATGATAAGAATTACTATTGGTTGGGATGAATTCATGTGTGTTTCTTCCCATACAAAATATTGAAAACACACTGAGCATGTGAAGGATCATGCACCATTTTGAGCATTTTGCAGATTCCCTCCCCCAGGGAAGAAAAAAAAAACTCCCGTTGGTAGAGTCGGCCACTCCCATAGTTGCCCCCAGTTTTACCTCTGGTGGCCCAGGAACGAACAGGATTGAACAACATGAAACAAGACTCCGGCAACACGGGCGAGAGAGGCCTGTGGGAAACGCACCTTGGCTGTGGAATGCTGAACATGTGGTAAGGTCCCTGGAATTGTTTAAAGGATTGTTGATCTGGTTGTCGGTTTCAACATGTTTTTGTTCAATCACAGGACTTTGATGATCCCCAATGATTCATTTTGCATGGTTTTGAAACCACCAGCCAGTGAAGCACCAGAGAAGTTTTGTAACACACAAATTGAACAGAAGTTGGGTGGAAACCCCGTTTGAAACTCGTGCAGTAAGTTTCCTTAAAAGTATCCCAGCTGAAGGCAACACGGATGGGTAGATCACCCGGGAGAATTCCCCTCATTCCTCAGCATGAAAATCCGGTGTCATCCCAGACGGCAGCAGTATTCGTGGGATCATGCGAAGCCAATATATTAATTAATCTTCAACATATCTCAAAGGTCGAAAAACTCCGGGTGATCAATTACATTTGAACATGCATAAATTGCAGCTGATTTTTTAGTTGATGAATTCGTACTGACTAAAGCACCTTGGGCTGTAGAGTTTTTGCCCCAGACACTCCCAAAAAACAGCTCCAGAACAATGGGTGTGGATTTCGTTTGGCCAGCTAGCTGTGAGATTTCAATCATACGCCACCCAACGCGACTGCGGGGTCCCAGTTGGCAAGGGTGGATATTGCTTCAACATTGCATCATTCCATTTCACCCCCAGCATTGAAGAGGTGACTGAGACTGACTAGCCGTTGAGGTTACACCAATCGATCAAACAGGCAAGATACCACCGGGCCGGTCTTCCCAATGCAGAAGCTTCACTTCAGAGGTACAACAAAAACATGCATTTGTATGATGTACCCCAAGAAATCTCAAGAAGTGGATTTCTATGTCTAACCGCAGTTACACAATTCTCCATCGTTCTCCAACACCCCTCAGTATGATACCACTTTGACCGTAGACATGGGCCTTGATATGCCTTCAGTGATTGAACGTTTGCTAACGTTTTCAACACTCTGGATGGAACCCTCATTCTCATAAGTGTCCCACACCATCCCACAAGAAACCCACCCCAAGCGGCCATCAGTTTCAATCAAGCCTGCAGTCAGTTGGAAAGCCTGGAACCCTGTTTTTTTCCAACCGCTGCTGTCATGCAATAGCTGCACCATTGGCAGTTCGCCACTCATCACCGTAGTTCGCTTGTGGTTACTCCCTGGAATGCTTAGATAAGGTTTGTCCAAAATCATTGCGATAAATGAATATACCCTCCGGCAGTCAACCGTGGCTTGCTGGACAACCACCCATTTAGTTCGATGATTTTCCCAGCTATGAACTTCCATGATCTTCCATGTACATGAGATTTCCCAGCCCGCCATGATGCCATGCTTGATTACTGGAAGGTAAATGGCAGATCAGTGTTTAATCCAATTCCCCTAATATTAAACACCCCCTAATCCCAATGATGTCGAAATTCATAGAATTTCCCTACATCCAGCATGGTTTCGATGGGGTGTTGAATATCAGGGGGAAGGGATTAATTAATCGCCATTCCATCAATCATCCCATTGTATAATCATGAATATTACGATTAATCATTATTAATCTATTAGTGACTATTATTAAATATAGATAAATATAGCATCACTATGAATAGTAATCACGATTATTATTTATCATAATCCTAAATCCATCACTAGTATTAATATTAGTATCGATTAGTGACTATTATTCACTATTTGTTCAAACGTGTCGTGGCGTAACCTAGGTATCCTTTCGTCAGCGAATGGTGGCGCAAGCTGCTCGGGCTGGTCCGATATGGGCCTCGGATGGGTAGAGGGCCCGAGAGGGGACCAGTAATTGAACCATTTCTGATAGATTTACGGTAACCACCCCAAAAGGTGGATGATATGTAGATATATGATTATATATATATATACACATAGGTATAGATGTAGATGATGATGATGATGATGATGATGATGATGGTGGTGGTGGTGATGATGATGACGATGATGATGATGATGATCATGATGATGATGATGATGATGATGATGACATGTGCTTTGTATCTCCAGTTCTTCCGCTTTTCTATTTTATTGGAGTTGCTATAAATCATGCAAGATAATACATTTTGGGCGGTTACTGTAACCATTTTTGAGCCACGGATATGTGCCTCCCCTGTGCTCTTGCAGTATGATAGTCTTCCATTTGCGACACTGGAAGCTGCTTCCTACAGGGGCATGGGTCATCTTTGTGTTTTTTGTCCCAAGATGGATTGGTCATATCATATCTAGTAGTATTAGCTCGTCCCATCAATATGCTGTGGGGAAATTGCCGTTGGTGGATCTTAATGGCCCCCTGAACGCGTCACCAAGAGCTGCATAGGGATAGGTTGAACATGTGCCAGGCCGCAGGCTGAGTGATAGATGCACCATGCCATTGATGGCTTACATGTGTTGGAAAAGAATCACTGACAGGGACTGCTAGCAGCGCTAGACTTGCTTCATGTGGTCTTTGGCGCATTTACCTTGGCGACTTTTGATACTCAACCCTCAGCTTTGTCATAGCGATAAAAAAATGTCCTTCCACCCACTGGTGCAGGAAAAAACACCGTAGACCCACCAAGACTTGCATGGATTCATGGGGAAAACAAGTTTTCCTGTGGATTTTCAGTAGTAAAAAAATAAAAGACTGGAAACAACAACTGGATGATAATCCCAAGAAAAACAACGACGACAACAACAACAACAACAAAACAATAAAAATAAACACACATAGTAAAACTCAGCCTCCCTCAAAGTCCCAGGCTTCTTTCGCAGGGCGTTCGTCAAAAGGCGATCGACTTTGTCTTCGTTGGTGTGTTGACCTTGCTCACAGACCGGCAGCAGTACCTTGATGGTCCAACATCCCTATCCGACCCATAGATGGAAAATGATGGTAGGGACTGGTAATGGATTTTCCGGGTGATATTTTCATCAATTCCGGACCCACCATCCCTGATTTGATGCAGATGACTGCAGTCAGTTTCCAAGCCCCGGAAAGCTGCTGCTTCCTCCGAGGCATTACATCGCCGGTGACAAGAAGTTGTCCCAGCGATGGTGGGAACCTCTGGAGTGTCAGGAGTACAAGGACAGCTTGCCCTCAAAGTGTTTGTTGTGAAAACAGGAGACCACATGTTCTCACTTTTTTGGCTGGTTGTTCACGGTTTATGACCATTCAATACCATTCATACCTATCACTTACCATCCCATGTTGCTTGATGTTGTTCTAGTTATGTCTAGCCTGCTCTTTTGTTTGTTCCTACTACGTGAATACACATGTTTCATACATGTTTCTTGCTTCGCAAGATTTTGCATTTTTGTAACACATACTTGAAGTCAAAATTAATGAGCATGATATTATATGACACTATTCACTATACCATACTATACCATACTATGCCATGTTTTTACAAACACCTATGTTCCACCTTTCTGCCCCGTACGCCCATTTTTGAATAGATGGGCCATGGGACTGATCAGTAATCCTTTGTTTTTTTAACCATTTTGCCACACGAAGCAGCAAACTCCGTTCAGCCCTTTTTCAGCTAACCTAGGGACGTATTTTTGCCTCGCAGCTTCCGTGAGTCGGCAGGATGCTGTAAGCCACATCTTGGAGAGCATCGAATCGGGCGTCATTCCGGAGAAAGAAGGCTCCGCCATGATCAAGAGGCGCGCAAACTGGGCACCACCAGCTCCCGGTTTGTATGGAGAAAACCCATGTTTATGGAGGAATCTGATATGTGAGATACATACATCATGAGATATATTACTGTACATATACTATAGATTACTATAGTATTGAAAATAAACAAATAAATAGATGAAGAACTAAATATCATATATATATATATTTATATGTATGTGTGTGTGTGTTTTAAGTATAGGTGATTTAAAAACAAAAAACATATCGCTATCATTATCCATATTGGTGCGGATGCAACCGTTAAATCATAGCTGCTTCAGCTGCTTCACAGGCTGACAGATGACTCCTTACTCAATTACTGGTGAGTATTAGGGGAATCACCTGCTCATTTATTGACAAACATCAGCGCAGCGTCATAAACCCATCCTCATATGCAACATAGTCAGATTTTGTGTCAGTATTGTATCATCGGCCAAGCCTTCCCCACGGACTCCAAGAAAATGCAACTCACCTGCCTGCCGAGTTGTGTTCCCCAAATTCCCCAAACGCCAAACGCACAGCCGGAGGCGCATTCTGGCCTTGAAGAACATCAATATCATGACGGACCTCAAGTGGAAGGCGACACTCCGACCCAGGGCATTCGGGGGGAGATTTGAGACATGAGGAAAAAACATGGCCATATTTTAGGCACCAAATCTCATGGAATTTAGCCACCAAGGAGGGATTTATGATGATTTATGTATATATTGATTATATTTGGATTATATATGGATTTGATATCTGATTGTGTATGGAGTACGGATTAGATATATGATATATTATATGGAATAACTATGGAAAATCACAATTTTTTATGGGTAAATCAACTATTTCTATGGCCATTTTCAATTGCCTTTTTGTATGTTTACCAGGCCGGGTAAAATCCAAAGTGGGCCGTCCCGCTGGCCAAAGTGCATCATTCCAGCCATTTGAGGACGGTGTGTTCATTTAAAGATTTGTGGCTGTTTTTTGTATTTTCTTAATTGTGGCACTTTTTTTTTGATTTAAAGTTGAAAGATTTGTTGTTGTTTTTTTCATTTGAGGTTGTTTCTCGTTGCATTTTTTGTGTGGCACAAATCTATATTATATATATGTATTGGCTTTGCGACACATTATATATATACATGTATTGATTGACGTACGTGGTAATAAATCCTTTAACATTACATGTTTTTTTTTAAACATACACTATCATTTGCTGCATCATATACGAATCAACTCATGATATCTAATTTATAGTCCTACATGCACACATTTTTCAACTGCAAATATACAGCGTGTTGTATGTATACATGTATTTTTGTGTTATATGCATATATATATATATACCGTGCTTTACATATATATATATACTGTAATTATAGTTTTTTTTAAAAAAAAAACAATATGTATACATATATATATATATATGTATTTATGCAATATTTACATATGTTTACCTCTAAGTCCACAGCTCAGCTGCCATGGTTCAGGTGCTGGCCACCAAGCGCCGCGAGCGCGTGGAGGATCGCTTGGCCATCGAAAAGTCCAATGGCTTGGCCATTTCGGAGCCGCGCGACAGCACCGGGTGGATGGGAGACTTTGGTAACTGATAAGATATAATAAGTGTATGACATATATAATTAAGGGACATACATATCATATCATTTTTATTTACATATATATATAATATATATATTCCATATTTAAAACCCTAAATAAATAAATATATATATATATATATATTATGTATGTGTGTGTGGGGGGGCGCCTTTCGTATCAGGATGCCTTTTGTGAACTTGCCTGCCACCAAATGGGTCGATGGAGATGCTGGGATGCACCTGGAGCGATCTGATTCACGAACGCGAATTCTTGGGAAACGTCTATCAAATAATCGTATATACCCTCTGGTTATTTAACATAGCCATGGAAAATCACCATTTTCAATGGGAAAATCCACTATAAATGGTGATTTTCCATAGCTATATTAAATAACCAGAGGGTATATATATTTAAACAAATATATGAATAAGAAGAACGAATGGAATGTATATGAATTATAACTACTTCAACTATGGTTTATCGTATAGATACATCGAAGCAGTCAGTATATATATATATGTGAATGCCAAATATTATATCTCTATTTGTAGTGAATATCTATCTATATATGTATATACATACATATATTATTGAGCTGGGCCACCTGCTCGCCTTCAGCTTCCGTTGAACTCTCTGGGATGGCGATGGAGAGCGAGATATATGTGTTATTATATATACGAATAAGAAGAATGAATGGAATGGAATATATAATATATCTATATATATATCATTATATATATAGATATAATCTACCTACTTTAACTATTGTGGTATAGATACATCGAAACAGTCAATGGGTTTTTGAAGCCAACTTGTAACAATTCGGGGGCAGCGGCTTGTAGAAACGCGTGTGTATGCCTTGATGTATTCCATGAAAAACCAAGCGAGTCACTTGCCTTTCACCAGAAATCACGGATCACCCCTTCGAAAAAATCACGAATTCATCCAGTCAATGACATTCGTCCCATTCTTTGTGATGCGCTTTGCGCAATAGGTTGTTCCCAGGTGGAGGCCACTGATTCAAGCTGGTGCCCCTCCCGTTACAAGTGGCTTTATAAACAACATTAAACATCGATGTTTGTACCATAAACCATAGTGGACCTTGTTATAGACCAACCTGGCTATTTAGGGGGGCCCCACCTTGTGCGCAGGATCATCAGAAATTCACCCGAAGATCCTGCCAATTAAAAAACTAGTGCTTCCATAAATATCCATAGATAATATCCGTCTCTTCCATGACTAGTCTGACTGTCAAACATCATAATAAACATCGAGCATTTCCAGCCTGCGCCAAGCTGAGGAATCCTGGGACATCCAGAAGCATCACAAGTACACCCCATTACCCTGGCAGACGGGCCGTTGCAAAGATCACATAGCAACGAAAGAACTGGAAACCATCGCCAAGTTGTTGCAGCGACCCAGCAGGCGGGTCTGGACCTATGGGGTGATGTCCTGGACAAATGTCTTTTTGCTGGAGCCTTTCTCGTGCTGGATCCTGTATGGAGTCCAAAATGTAGGAGATAGATGGAGGTAGCTTCCCATCCCATCATTAGGAATTAAGTGGGCAACATTTATCAACTCCGTCACTGTTTGAAAAAGGGCACCCCACACGGACTTGGCAGCACGGGCAGGCGCCAAGTCTTGTGGCAGATCGCAGAGATCGCAGCCATCCTCTCCGGTCCCAAGATGATTGAGCTTCTGGAGGCTGCGGTGGCTGCGGCGAAAGGGCTATCCTGACATCCCGGGACAACGGGACTGGAGGGTTCAACTTATGACATCATCAAAGTTGAGGAAAACAATGTTGGCCATCTAAATAAATGATACATCTGATACACACCTATAGAAATGATATGAAATGATCATATTGATCATTAAATATCATTAATTACTCAAAACTGATAACTATTTTTCAATGGAACATGGGATGGACGAAATGGAAAGTCATGACGCAACAAACTCACCGCCCGGCGGCCCGGGTCCAAACACGAGGCGGGCATTGCAACCTTAGATGCGCGTTTCGAGGGAATGGCCAGGAGTGAGTCCTGATGACAGGTGACGGTAAGCCCAAGACGATCCAGCTGGGAAACGGCTGGGAATTGTCAAAAACATATAGACAAGTTTGGAAAATCATGTCTCCCACTTGGACATGAGAATAAAAATTGTTCCTAGATATTCCTAGAATCTTAGAATGGAAATTAACGAACAAGCATTCGGATTTGAGTTCCGAAAAGAAGTATTTCAAGCAACATCAATGGGGATTCAGTACAGCCAACATGATCTTGATGGCACTAGAAGCTGACCCCCCTGGGGACATATGTGTTTTTTTACATGTTTTTACACATATAAACAGTCATAGACATATGTGACACTTGCGCATGGTTTGCCCACGGAAGGACGGTCGGAAGACATTACCCATACTTGAACTCTGTTCTGACCAAGCGCCCTGTCAGCACTTTGAGTCGTTGGCGTGTCAAAACGCATCACCGTGATACCCAGGAGCAGGGTCATTGAGGGTTAAGACCAGAGATGTCAATGTAATGTAGTCCTGCAAATTGTAATTTTATAAGGCCTTTGCAAGACCATTGTCCTCCAGGCTGTGACCCCAGTCTTCCAGGTGTCCACCTTGTTTTGTTTCATGCGAACTTGACATCAACGATTCCCTTGATTGAAACATATTCAAACATATTGAAACGGCACTGCCAATTCTGTGCGTATCTTTCATGTAGGATGTGGACCCTCAAGGCGATGCCCGGTGATGTTTGAAACAAGTTCGACACATCATGATATCTACCATCAACATCCATAAAGCAACAATAACTATAACCTATACCATTTCATGGTGTATACATATATATTTATTTTGATATGTACATACATATCAAAATAAACCATAAGTGTAACCATACGCATCATTCACCATAAGTATCATGATATATCACGATATATTATATTATATTATATTAAATTATATTATATTACATTATATTATATTATATTATATTATTTATTATTATTATTATCATCATTGTTATTTTTAGTAGTATCATCATTATTGTTCTTATTGTGATATACATTATAAGTATCACCCAGCGGAGCCTTTACCAACGACAACGAGGAACGAGACGCAGAAGGGCAGCTGCGACATTTTGACGCCGTTGCTGGAGCTGTTGCTGTTGGATGCTCGGCCCTGGCTGCGAAAGAAAGGGATGGGGAAGTGGAACCCGATGGAAAACGATGGGAAAATCTGTGGAAAACGATGGAAAACTGCTTGATTTTTCAGGTTGGTGATTGCATTGGTGTCTTGTTTTTGAAGGTTTAGATGGTTCAGGAGATGAAAGGAACAAGGAACATCCAAAGATGAAGACGATGAAGTAGAGTGTATGAGGAAAATTGATGAAAATGGAATGCTAGGAAAATGCCAGAGGTGCTAAGTAATTACTATAATTACTGTTGTCTTTGACTGTAGCTATGTTGGCTGCCGGAAATCATGCAGCAACACATCGTAACACCATGGGGTTGACGCTGTCACTACCGCGGTCCGTGCCAAGGACGATCCCAGTAGAGACGAGTGTGTCGCCAAACTGATGAAGAGAGACGACTGCCACCGGGCGCAGCCTGTGGGGTGGATGCGTTGATGAACTGCTAGGAACCAGCAGCTTGGATCTGGAGCTATATAATGTTATATATATATATGTAAAAAGGGTTTTCCTAATGGCTGGGGGTACCCCAAATCATCCAGCTATTGGGGTACCCCCATTTATGGTATGTGAATGCATATACTGTAATGAATCACTGGTGTTGACATCTGTTGGCAGGTTGCGTGCCCCATGCATCACCAGAAGTTCTGAGGCGAGTTTTTCCTCCTCTTCGGCACCAGTTTCGGGCGTCATTTGAGCTGCTGAGACTGCGCGTTTGGGGCCGCCCAGGGTGATTTATGTAATCTGCTGGGATAAGCAGAATACTCGGCCCAGCCACAAGGGTATGGTAGTTTTGTTCTTTGTTTTTTCGGGGGTCGCATGCTTCTCTCAGACATCAGATGTGAAACACATCTTGTATATTCATGTGTATCATATATGATTATATAATGTTATAATATTATATATATATATATATATATACACATTATATTTTATATACCTACACAATATCTACACAATATACCTATACAATAATATATCTATACAATATATATATATATATATATATCCATCCATCCATCCATCGATCGATCTATCTATCCATCCATCCATCCATCCATCCATCTATCGATCTATCTATCTATCTAGCTATCTAGTTCAGGGTGCAGCATGCCCACTATACTCCCTGTGGATGACCTTAGGCCTTAGCCTAATAGATGCACCTATACAACAAGGACCATTGCTGACCATATTGGTCATCCATGACAATCCGATTTTCCAGGGCTACACAGCTACACCCCCTGCGAAATAATGGGTTGGAAGATTAGCTTTCACTGAGTTTGAATAAGTTTAGTGTGTTTTTGTTCAACCTATAAATTTGATGGCGACCCATGAAGCACTCCCGTTTTCTTCGGTCCTTGTCACCTTGTCCTTTCCATGTGGCATCCTGGATGCCCTTTGGCCGCGGATCATTGGGGGCTGAGGTACCTTGCGGCAGGAATGGCTTCACAAGTGCTTGTGCAAGTTGAAGGCGCCAGGGGTCGACACGGATTCTTGGACGGATGGCGGTGGACTGTGGCCAGATCCATAAATCATACCCGTTTTTGATCCAGTTTGACTCGTTTGGGGGTATTGAACTGTTCATGATTAGGTGTAAAGCATTGTGCAAGACCAATGAAATTCTGAAACTCTCATGTGCAACGAGGGGAATCTGTAAAATACCAATGGGAAAATACCGAATCATTCGAGTTCCGGACATTGCCACATCAACAGATAAGCAAAGGGGCCGCCCTTCACGATGGCCTTGCAACTTTGAAGCATCGGGGATTTCCCACCCACCTAACTATGTCAAGTGTAGTCATGATGTGCTTCCACATTTTTTTACAACAACTTCACTTTCATTGCCCCCAGGCATTGATGATGAAGTTTCAAAAACTAGAAGTCACTGATTTTTCACTTCTTTCTTGCCAGTGCAACTGGCCAGAAAAGATGGCCTCAGGAATTCTATCACTACCACAAGCGCGGACCGATGCTGAGCCAAATCGCACGCTACGGGAAAGGCGACCCTGGATGGCGAGACGCTCTGCAAAACGCGCCCTGCCGCCGAGATGCCGCCGAGATCGCGGGGAGATAGCAGGGCACATTTTTTAAACACCAGTTCGGGAAGTTGTTGTTTTTTTTTAATGGTATCAACAGTCATCATGGAATATTGAGCTAGTTGCCATTACAAAAACAACAATATGAGTTACTATTGTATTAACAATGAGCTAGTTACCGTTACTACAACTACTACAACAATATTGAGCTACTATTATTCTCATTCTTGTTGTAGTTGTTGTGATTGCTGCTGGGGTCAAAGTGATGGATGGCAACATGACTCTGCCTTGGCCGTTTTCCCTACCCGGTAGGGTAATTGAAATCGTAATTAATGGGCTTTAATGGGATAAAATCATTGATTATCATTGCTGCAGTATGGTAACTAATGACCAGAATCACGACTTCTGATAGGTAAATCATTTACTGTAACTGTTTTAACGAAATGGACCATGGCTTCCATAGCTATGTTACATTACGAGAGGGTAAGCAACCATCTTGAGATGAAAGCGTGTTCGGTACACATTGTGGGGTTCAAATTGGCATGCAACACCGAGCCGCAACCACCATTCAAAGCCTGGGGGAATGTGCTGGATTTGGTTATTTTCAGGACCGATAAGGTTTTTTTGATTCTTGATAGGGGGTCGGAATTGTTTGTCCAGAGGTGTTCGGAAATGTGTCGTAGGGTTTGGGGAGTCCGCTAAAAGTAGGATAGGATAGGTGTTCTGGATTTATAATGTAATCTAGGACATTATTTGTCACAATCCCGGCATTGTCAGTTGCAGCCCTTTCGGTATCACTTTCTGGAAGGGATTTGCAAACATTGAGCAGTCTCACCAGGGGGCTGGGGTCATACAGGTCAAGTTGTCTCCGTTCAATGTTCGGTCCGCTACATGCTGGTGACTTTCTCAACCAGAATACTACAGCACAGATACTCTGAATAACAAATCCTGTCCATGGAAATTGTAGGGAGCCCCCAGGCTGATGGGACCTCATTCCCATGAGCTTCACATCCTATTGGGTTTCCTTATGGAAGTAGTCTTTGGGTTCCATCAGCCAGGGGTTACCCTATAATTTCCCAGCTTTTCGGGAGTGCCATTGGCAGTAAATTACGGTTTCTACATGTTTTTACCATGAAATTGATTGGGATTTCCTGTAAATGTTCCCTGAATCCAATCCAATGATCTTCATTTCCTGAAGTAGCCATTTTCCCCGACATGACTTTCTCGCATCCGACCTCCGTCCTGGCCCTAGGCCAAAGGAGCGGTGCAGATGTACTTGTGGCACCCAACGACGCAGACGGACCTTCCCCCGGTGGGTTGTCGGTGAAGAGGGTGCAGATCTCGTCAAAAGCCGTTGATCAACGGCCCTTTGGTAATCAAACATGGCCAGCTGGAAAATGAAAATTTATGGTTTATAGCTGGGCAGATCATCTATAACTGGTTGGTGGTTTGGAACATTTTTGTTATTTGTCCATATATTGGGAATGGAAAATCATCCCAACTGACGAACTCCATCATTTTTCAGAGGGGTAGGTCAACCACCAACCAGATATGTTTCTATCATTAATAACCATTAATAACCATTAATAACCATTAATAACAATTAACCATTAGTAATCATTAACCATTGATGAATATCCATGTTTGACCACCGGATGGTGGGATCACACTCCACCACTGGAAATCCACCACAAACCAACCAGTTCTTGTTGTCGGGACGAGGGTCGTGTTCACACTGTTCTGGCACTCTTCATCTACATGTCTGGTGGCTGATTCTATAAATCATCTGGTTGGTGGTTTGGGAAAATCATCCCAACTGACGAAGTCCATCATTTTTCAGAGGGGTAGAAAACAACACCAACCAGATAAGTCGAGGGAAGTTGCCCTACATCCGACATGGCCGTGCAGGAATTCCTGCAGAAGGCTTTGTGGTCCACCGAGCCTGAAGAGCACCTGGGACAGTTACAGGTGGATTATTACCTGGCTGTGGAAACTGTGGAAAACCACATTTCTATACATTTCTTATATATAATACATATAACAGGTATATTATCTATAAATGCTGGATTTTCCATAGCTATGATAGTTTTACCCTCCACTGGATGCCTCCTACCTGGACGTTACTGGAGGGTAGTCATGTTGTTGAGCCATTTTGATGGAGGAAGAGGACTCATATCCCCAAGGTTGGTGTTTGGTCATGGGGCCCGGGAGACGCACTGAGATACCAAACATGTTCCATCTTAATGTGTCTGAAATATGGGTGTATCTGGGAGTGGTGTTTTCACCCCCCAGGATCGCTGATTGAAATTAGGAAAAGTTATGATAATATCAATAAGCCATGAAACTTAATGGTATTTGCCTTATTTTCAGACAAACCCATAGTATAAATCCAAAGAGATATCGCCTTCCCATCTCATCAGTCGCCGATTCGTCGTTCGCATAGTGGCTGGGCAAATCAGCTCGTCAGCAAACCCTGCAGAGTGATTGGATTGATTCCTTGTCAGCAGGTTCAAGAAGCGATACTCGGTATCCTTAACCTGTTCTTATGCATGTAGGAAAAGCAGAAAAGAATGGAAAAGTGAAACCCTACTAGAATAGTCATATATAGTGATAAAATGAGCCTGTTCTAGTTTGTTCTATCTTTTGGGTGGTTGCTACATAATTAATAGTAATAATAATAGTAATAATAATATAAATATAAATAAATAAATAAATAAATATATATATATATATATATATTGTCCTTGTATATTTTGTAGCCCGCTCCCATGCTGTGACCCTGCCAATGTACCTGACTGATTGGTTGATGAATCAAGGTGACTCGATGGGTAAACGATGCAAAATTTCATCACCCGGCCCCTGATTTTTTCCAACAAGGACTGCATTGGTTGTAATCATTGTGTTCCGTTCCCCCTTCATATATATGTACATACTAAATACTATAAATACTGAGGTATTGTATGGATCTATTACGATTTATTCATTTTAGACTCTCAGGTATTGAAGGTATGAATCATATTAGAGTAAGCCGCAAGAGTATTCATAAAATGTCATAAACACCAGATAAAAACAAGCATAAGTTACCACCGTTTACCATCACATACCATCACTAAGTAGGATTTTCTAGGATTTTGACGGTTCTATCTTGGGGTTGCCGGGGGTTGCCTTAATTTATAACGGCGGCTGGCTGAAGGGAGGACGGGACGGGACAAGATCCTGAGGCTGACCCTGATCCCACGCCTGGAGTTTGCGGATGGCGTCTCGAGGGTCAGCGAGTTGTTGAGCATCTACCCGAAGGAACAAACCACCAAGGACCGGCCACGGGATCCCACGGGAAGGGAATGGGGAATGCACCAAGAAACAGGGGAGAATATAGAACATTGATGAACATTATAGAACCATGATTCGTATATTCGTGCTGTCTTGATCTAATCTGGATGGCTGAGTTTTTTGGATTGAACAAATGTGATATATACCAATATGGTTTTGTTTTTATCTCTCTATCTCTCTTGTTCTCTCTCTACATAAACATATACACACACACATTTGTGTATATATATGATACAGTATATGTATGTATGCCCTATTCCTGTATGAGGGGGACTATGTGGTACAGATTTTGCACATGGCAGACGACGTGAGCAATCATTATGGTTGAGCTTGGTTTCACAACTCACATTGCCACTTGGAGGAACATCCCGCTCATGAACTGCTTAGCAACTGAGGAAAGAAGCCACCTATAATAGGATGTCACGCCCCCACACGTACAAGGGACCTCCAGTTGCCGCAACTGGGTGGAGCCACAGCTTTTGTACAATGAGAAGCATCCAACATTAACCAAACATATATGTTGGGTGTTACCATCTGGTTATTTAACATAGCCATGGAAAATGGCCCATTTATAGATGATTTTCCCATTAAAACCTCCATTTATAAGGGATTTTCCATGGCTATGTTAAATAACCAGATGGTATATCAAAAAATAACAATCAAAAAATATTCAACATGGAGGTGGTAGCCATGGTATTGGGCGTTGAACTGGTGAACTCTCACCGTTCATGGTGTCATTGGGTGATTCCATGATTATCTCTCTACTCTTCCATTATTATCCCATAATCAGAACATAACTATCCCATGGTTGTCCCATAGTAATCCCATTGTTAGTTATATATATATATATTATGGTCTAAAATGGTCTAAAATTAGTTTAATGGTCTAAAATTCCACCAGATCTTCTAAGCCCAATTTCGCCGAGAGCTCCAACGAGGACAACAGCTCGGACGTTTGGGGATGGGAAGTGATCCAGGCGCCGGGCTGTGAAGTCCCGGGTTCAACCAGCTTTTGGACCGGTCCAGAAAACCCTGGTTAATGATGGTTAATCATAGTTAATAGTGATTAATAGTGGTTAATAGTGGTTAATTATCTGTTTGGTGGTGACTGGAACATGGCTGGATTATGACTTTCCCATCATATTGGGTATGGAAAATCATCCCAACTGACTTTCGATCGCATATTTTTTCGGGGTAGGTCAACCACCCACCAGAAACCTTTCACCAAACGGGGTTTCCTGTGTAACCAATCCCATGGAGATTCCAGCGTGGTCACGATCCAAATTTGGTCCTTGAGTCGTGTGGTCGAAGGATCCTTAAATTGAGATGATTTTTTGAGGAACGTCCAGTGGTCGAACCCTCATTTTTAGATATTTTTTGAGTGAACACACAGGGTAACTAGGTTTTAAATGGTTTGTTTGGCCATGTTTGACCGGAGGAAATGGTGTTTTTGATGTCTTTTAAATCTTGGCATCGCTGAACGTACTTCTTTGGAGGCCAACAATTTGGCATTGGTGGGAAAGGTGCACAAGATTCAGATGCTCTGATTCAGGTAGCCTGTCCAAACGAGACAAGCTTCCAGATGCCCAAAAGGCCAAGATCAATGTTGTTTCCTCCAAGCCATCATGGTTTGCTTGGCATTAAGCACTGAAGCAATGGTGAGAGAGCTTCTGAAGACTTGGAAGCTGGAACAGTTTGTTGAGTTTTATATTTTATGATACTTTGTGTGTGTCAACAGAATATGACAACTGTGGCAACGACTTTGTTTTTGTGAGCTCCGTATGAAACGGAAATGAGCGTTAGCCAAGTGCCAAAAAGCTGTCAGTTTCCCTGAACATTTCCTGTGCCCTTTGGTAATCTAAGATAGCCATGGAAAATGGCCACGTTTAGTATGTAAATCATGGTGCTGTAAATCAACATCTACAAACACGTAATTGGACATATGATTAATATCCCTAATTCTAGGTGGTTGCGCTCCGTTTTGAGTTGAACAAGTGCAGAAATGTCCTCTACTCAGTTTAGTCTATTCAAGTCTTCAAAATTGGCCTTAAAAACATGGTCAGTTAGTTTAGAAGTTAAAGTCCTGAGAAAAATTGTTCATTCTTCAGAAACTCACCATATGTCAATGGAATTTCAATGAAATTTCAAGACTTCTAAACTGAAGGTACTGTACCACATAAGGCCATATTTGGTGAATATATTCCCAAACCCATAGCCCAAAATCTTAGAGGCCTTATATATGTCCCATATATATATATAAATGGCCATTGAATATTTCCAACGGTGAAACCCTCGTCAAAAACTCTCGTCTTTTTCGGTCGACACGTCACCAGTCACCAGCAAACTCGCAGGCAGCAGGCGCTTTCAGCGACATTGGACACGAGGTGGAGCGACGATTCGCAGAGTTGTCCCTTGAAAAGAAAGACAACGGCGGAAATGCGTTGTTGATCACAGGCGTCTTATGTGAATGCTTGCAGCATTTATCCATGTATACAATTATAATATGCATATAGTATGATAGTATGTAGATAGTATGATAGTATATATATATTTATACATGTGTGTGTGTGTCTGTGTGTGTGCTGGTGTTTGAATGTAATCATGTTTGATGTATCTACATAGGCATGTCCAAGTTGTGTGTATTGGTTTGCTTGCCGTCCATTTGCACGCGTATATGTAGTGCAGATGTGTAAATACATATGAGATATAACACCTATTGGACCTATTGTTGTACTTTGTTGTTGTTTGGATCATTAAGGCGCCACAGAGCATAATGCTAGATTAGTGGCAGTGCAAGCTGGTTGTGGCGCTCGTGACTCCTACTGTTGGTCAGGATAGCTAGAGCTAAGGGTGATAGAAGAAAGCACGCATGCAGCACCCAACAAGCAACATCTACAACTCCTGAAAAAGTCCACCCAGAACCTTTCAAAGGCGTCCAGCAATTGCTGTTTCCCACCCGAGGATCAAATTTCAGAGTCCTTGGGGCGAACCCCAAGCCCAAAGCAAAGCAGCTCGAATCTAGCGGCTAGCGCTGACAAGAAACCAAGGTACCTCCATTCAAGTTTTTTTTTTAAAAAATCTCAACTTGAGACATTGAAAGCAAGATGAAACAAGGATATTTTTTGCATAAACGGAGAGTGTATGTGATTTAACCATCTTGGGACCTCGACACACACACACACACTCATATACATACATGCATGCATACATACATGCATGCATGCATACATACATACATACCTTGTATGGCACACATGCATATATAAAAGACAATATAATACAATATGAGAGCTAATTATATTATAGTATATTATATTGTATTATACTTTCTTATACTATATTGTGTTATACTATAATTTTGTTATATTATATATTATGCTTTTATATTATTGAAACATATGTACTGTACATATGTTGTATCCATAACCTACACAATGCACAGGGCCGAAGGGTGCCCAAAATTCAGAACGCCGAACGCTCCAAGGCCTGAACCGAGTTTCTGCGATAAGGTGGATGATCCTGAGGCGAAGACCAGGGAGGAGACCATGGTTTTTGTATGTCTGATGTTCATCTATGTATAGCACATATATATATATATATTTAGAGAGAGAGATATATACTATATGTATGCTATTCAAGTTTGTGTGTGTGTAAATGTTAGTTTAAGTATCCTTGGGTTGTTTTCTCGGTGTGTTTGATCCTGATTTCAGTTGCTGAAACTAGGCGAAACATGTTGGAACCAACAATGTGTCTTGGAATAAACCATGCCAAACACCAAGTTTTGGGAAAAAAACACCTACTGTACCTGAACTATTAACCATCCTTGACCCATCAAGAACCTAAAGAAATGGTTGGTGGTTTGGAACATGAATCAATCATCCCAACTGACGAGATCGCATAATTTCAGAGGGGTTAGCAGCAACCACCAACCAGAAATGTTTTCATCATTAATAACCATTAATGACCATTAATAACCATTAATAACCATTAATGACCATTAATGACCATTAATAACCATTAATAACCATTAATAACCATTAATAACCATCAATAACCATCAATAACCATTAATAACCATTGTTGGGACCATAAAGGCACCATGAATCTTCTCGTTGGGACGCACCAATAAAGGTGGAGACGCTACTGAGCGCCCTGGGGCGCTCCGACAACGCTGCCAGCGCCATGAAAGTCCTGGGACCCCACGCGGGGAAGGTGAAACAAGCCAAGGAGGCAGTCGCTTGGAGTCTGAGGACTTCTGACGCGACTTCCTGGGAATTGGAACGTGAATCAGATTAGGAGTGATTGGAAATGGGCTGGAAATGGGCACGAAGGAGTTTCTGAGTTTCTGAATCACAGTGATTTATGTCCCCATTTAGGAGTTGGTGAATCAGATAAGATTCGGCTAGCCCTTTCCAATCAGCCATGGATTCTAAATCATCTATTTTCCATGGTGATTTTTCCATTACAAACCCACCAGCTATTGGGGATCCATTTACCCTCTGGTTATTTAACATAGCCATGGAAAATCACCATGTTTGATAGGTAAACCATCTATAAATGGGCCATTTTCCATGGCTATGTTAAATAACTAGAGGGTAAATGGAAACCATATGGAAAAAACATATGGAAAATTAGAGAATTGATGGGAATTCATTCACAAAATATTAGGTTTTAGATAGTTGTTCAACTGGAGGTCGGCTCCAACTGGCGATGATGGTTTTTTCATCCTGGCAATGATGGTTTCGCCAAGAAAATATGAAGGGGTCGCAGTACTTGGATATTTGTTGTTAACAACTTAGACAAAAACCAATGTTATATGCATGTTACATCCTGAATCGAGGAAGAATGCCGAACCCGGATGAACGAAGTCTGTTGATTAGTTCCCCCAAGAAATGAACATATGCCATGCACTTAAATGGGGGCTACCATGTTTGCAAACCGGCGGGGTGCTTTTTGTCCTGGGTTGACATTGGCCGACGAACAGATTAACTATGGAAAGTTACGTACAGTTGTATAAGGTCAATTGAACTCCAAAGTTAGTTGCACACATCGTAAAATTCCAGTAAGTTAGAACTGGTCAGTCCCCTACCCCATATGCTCCATGTATGGAATATTTACCAACATTTACCCTAAAAATCACCCAAATGTAGGTAAATATACCATACATGGAGCATATGGGTACAGTATGTTCCATCACCCTGTTATGAGCGAATTCAGCCAGCTGCCCCCTGCGAATTCACCGATGCCCGACATATGCCGGACTGAGGTCACCAAGATGATTTCACAGCTCAGTCCACCACGTGCTCGAGCAACTTGGGCTGAGGTGGCAGGCCTCCCAAAAATGTCAGAAACAAATGAGGCCCGTTCAGAATGGACTCCTGAAATTGTGATTTCGACCATTTGCTATATTCATATGGTATATATATATATATGTGTGTGATATATATATATATGGTATCTTGAAATTGTCTTTGGGATGTTCTTTTTCTTTTCGGTGTTTATTCGATATATCGAAGATGCAATCCTGAAGGGCCTGAAGGGTCATGCCTTTTCGGTGAAACCCATGGGAATTGGTGATTTTTCTGATGGATTCAAACCACCAAACAACTGATAGTTGCCAAAAACGGGGATGGTGCCACCATCATCATCATCATCATCGTCGCAAAGTATCTCTATACTTTCTCGATTAATACACGCACATACCACCTGCACGCGCATCCTTATGCGCGCACATGACATATGTTCTGCACTTTGTTTAGGGTATATCGATGTATGTTGGATGTTGAAATCAATTCTACAAGACGTGGTGCCCAAACGCCACCGTCAGGTGCTGATCCGCCAAGTGATGCTGCCCAAGAAGGCTGGCGTTGGCTTGCAAGTCGCAGGCGCCTCGCCAGGGGGAGGTGTGGAAGTCGCCATGGAAATCGTGGAATTTCTGGCCATCATTAATAGGTAAACCATGGTAAACCCACTATTCAGATGGATAATTTTCCGTGGATCTGTTAGATTGCCAGGACTGCTTAAGAAGCCATGTAATGATGTTCATGTGTCAGTGGTGTTGCATTCCATGGTATACTATTTAGATGTTGGTAATCATTCTGTTTAATGAACTAGTGTAGATATAAACTAGTGATGATGCCCCGAATGGTACTGGTGTGTTTCTGGTGGATATCGGTTGGCCAATTCAGAATATACAATTGAATATGTCCCTATCTGGTTGGTTGTTTAGCTTTTCATTTCAAACCATTCTTGGGGTGATGATTAAAACCTATTCATAGGATTTCATAGGCCGACCGTGGCCAAGCGTTTTCAGACACTCCTTGCTGAGTCATTTACGATGGTCCCAACCGATGAGCAGTTGTAATCACTAGGGAATGGCTGGGGGTTGAACGACCAACGAGTTGTTGGCTATATCCCCATTAGCCGCTGGTAATCAGTTCCATGGCAATGGAAAATACACCATTTATAGACATTTATAGATGATCTTCCCATTAAAAAACAATTAAACCCATAAATTTATGAGGGGATCTTCCATTACATCAGCCATGATTTTCCTCGTCACACGGGATTTTCCATGGAGAATACGAAATATAGAGAGATATCCCGCCATGATTCTCCCTTTTGAAAAATCCCAAGTATTGCATCATGATTGATTCATATCAATTATCCATAATATCCATAGTTATAGCACCTGAAAAATGTCTGGTTGGTGCTTTGGAACCATGGAATTTTTAATGACTTTCCATATGCAGTATTGGGAATGGAAAATCATCCCAACTGACTTTCGCATATTTTTCAGAGGGGTAGGTAACCATACCACCAACCAGAAATGTTTCTATCATTAATAACCATTAATGACCATTAATAACCATTAATGACCATTAATAACCATTAATAACCATTAATAACCATTAATGACCATTAATAACCATTAATGACCATTAATGACCATTAATGACCATTAATGACCATTAATAACCATTAATAACCATTAATAACAATTAATGACCATTAATAACCATTAATGACCATTAATGACCATTAATGACCATTAATGACCATTAATGACCATTAATAACCATTAATAACCATTAATAACCATTAATCACCATTAATGACCATTAATGACCATTAATAACCATTAATAACCATTACTCACCATTAATCACCATTAATCACCATTAATGACCATTAATGACCATTAATAACCATTAATAACCATTAATAACCATTAATCACCATTAATGACCATTAATGACCATTAATGACCATTAATAACCATTAATAACCATTAACCAACCCATCATTAACCATATAATAACCATATATTAACCAGAGGGGTAGGTCAACCACCAACCAGATGTGCATTTCACCATCTTAAACTGATAAAAGAAACAACGGGTGAGGTCGATGCCGGCCAGGTTTGAAGAAGATCGTTGACCTGAGGATCCCTGATCCGCATCTCGGTCCGGAGGAGGGATTGGAAGGGAACCTGCAAGCGTCACTGCCTGTCACATCACATCAGAGGATGGTTTGAACATGTTTGAAGAGTATTTAAGATGTATAAAGTCTATAAAGTTGAGACCACCAACCAATTTATATATATATAATTATCAATTTTATAACTGGTTGGTGGTTTGGAACATGAATCATATTTTCCATATGTTTGGAATGTCATCATCCCAACTGACTTTCATATTTTCAGAGGGGTAGGTCAACCACCAACCAGATCATCACTTTAAGAATCTAAACATGGAACTGCCTCGCCTTAGTCCGATTGATGATCCATGTTTGTTTCGCTCGATTAAACTTCATGTTCGAATCCATCATAATTACCCTCCGGTAATTTGTCACATAGCGACATAGAAAATGGCCCATAGAAATAGTTGATTTGCCGAATTGAAAGATGGTGATTTTCCAGTTCGCAAACTGTTAGTTTACCAGAGGGTAATCCATCAACCAGCAGCTGTTATATTACTTTTGTTAGCTAAATACTGTTAGGAAACACTCATATGTACTTATACTAATCCATCATAATCCACCATAATCCATCAATAATCCATCATAATCCATCATAATCCATCAGAAAATCATCATCATAGTCATAATCCATCATAACCAATGGATCATCCATCATCCATCAATAAAACTCCTAGCCTTTCCCCAAAATCAGGTTGGAGCTCTACACGTATGTCTGGCGCAAGGGTGAGTGCCAACGAGATGTGGCAGGTGACCGATTTTTAACCTCGAAATGCTGGTGACCGACATGGTGACCGACCCTTTAAGGTAAACCTACAAAAAGCTATGGAAAATGGTTAAAATCAATGGAAAATCACCATTTTGAGTAGCGAAATCAACTATAAATATCTATAAATGGCCATTATCAATAGCAAATTGTTTGTTGACCACAGGGTACTTCTTGAGGAAAAAAGGGGGAATCGCGAAAAACTGGTTTCAAATCAGCTTGGGGTAAAGGTGAGAAACATGATTCATGTCAAACTTAAATAGCAGTAGATTTTTTCCAGATGGGATTAAACATGATTAAGCAAGATGGCAAACTTGAAAAAACTCGTTGATTAGGGGGTAATCCCCGCCCCAGTGATCAACAAAGAAAAGGGGCAGCCCCATCCACAGTTGACCGGCCACCAGCTACTTGCTCGAGTGCACTGGTGGGATGTAGGATAGATACAAAAACATGATATGACATACCCAAAAGGGTTACTACTATAGATAGTCAAAAGTTTTTGTTGGAAATGCATGTTAATTTACTGGAGAGAACCTTCCGTAATCAAACATAGCAATCGACATTAATTGACAACCACCCATTTACTGTAGTTCGGCTTGTCCAGTAAATCTCCGTTTAGTTCAGGGATTTTCAATTGCAGCGTTTGATTACAGGAGGGTAATCATATGATAAGTTATAAGAGTCACGTTTTATGTGCAGTTGCTTTGCCAATGGCATACAACCAAATCAATTGGCCAACCACCATATTTTCCCCATTGAAATTGCACTTGTTTTGGTAGAAATATGTGTTTCAGCCCTAGTAACTTCCAAAAAGATTGAGAAGTCATCTCATTCATTCCTGTTTGAAGTATGTAATGTTGCTAAAACAATGCCATAAACCACCCACGACTGGGAATGGTTCATACCACCTAAAAAAATGGTGATGACTGGGGGATGGTTTGTTATTGTTTTACCCATATTATATACTATTTTTTACATCTCCTTCAACCTGGGAGATTGCAAACGGCATGATTTTCTTGGGCATTTGGCAGGCAGCATTTTGTCCAAAGTGGCCACCTCCAGCGAGTTCAAACCCGAAGATGTGCGTTGCTCGGCGCGGCGTGGCGCTGTTGCGATCCCAAAAAACGCGCGGGACCCGGCGCTGTTGCCCTTTTTTTTGTTCGAAGTAGTCTTCCAACCCTAGGCTTTCGAACCCCCAAAATCTTATGGCAGGGTCCATGTTCTTTGGAAGGATGGTAATAAATAAAATTGAATAAGATTAAAATGATTAAATAAGATTGAATAACTATATGGTCATAATTACTGGGGCCCAACTGGGGTCAAAATCCCATGGTGGTATCGAACAAATCCAACCCAATTGTATTGAGTAGGAGATCGGGGGTGACGAAACCCCCAAACCAGCATCATTGTGACGTTCCTGGAATGATGGTAAGATTAACTACCCCAGGATGGCTTTAATTGCTTTAATTCAGGTCCGTGAATTATTAGCATTCATCATTCAGCCAGAATGTTGATGAACAATCCATGAGTGCCGGTCAATTTCCTTGGTTTGGCGTTTGTCAAAGCGGCAACCGTGTTGTATCCGTCGCATCTACAAAAATCTTAACTTTTCCCACATGGAAAGAAGATGGAACAATTAGAAATATATATTTTTTGAACGAAACAATCTATATAAGTTTGCCATAGTTTGCCTCTTTGTTTGCTAGGCTGACTTTTTCAACATATTTTTTTGGAACATACTATGTCTACTTCTGAAAACAACACATTGCATTAATTTACACTAGATGACTAGTTCTTTCTTCATCTTGGAGAAATCCCCAGTTGTTCTCAAACCTTAAAGTTGTTAAAGGTCTTACTTTGATGTTCTTTGGCTGCTCCTCTCAGGAAAATCATCGGAAATTCAGGCAAAACCATAAGTCTCCATCCCATCTTCCGGGGTCTTCGGAGCGGAGGCATCTACTTTGAGTACTTTGATCGCACCGACAACCCCGACGACCAAGCGCATGTGGCGCAGATCTTGTTGGATCAACTCCTCGAACAACCTGAGTGGGTGCTGCCCTACCTTCCCAAGGTGAGTGACATATGACTGGAGATACCCTCAAAATGTGTCATCAAAACGTGGCGAGCTTGAAATCTCCTATAAATGCAGGTTTTGGTGGGAAAATCATCTACAAATGGCTGATGTTCCATTGCCATGCTGGATTACCGGAGGGTTTTTGTGGAAGTGTTGTGAATCAACTGAACCGGTGACTGGTTGTTGATTCTTTTTTCCTCTTCTACTTGGATATGTTGAGGAGTATCATTGTAAAAAAAAACAACAACCAGAAATCCCAGAAATCGAAAAAACCTTCTACTTGTTGAGTACCATTCTCCTTGTAAAAAAAATATGCAAAAGATATCGCTATTTTTTTTTCTGTATCCTGAGCCTCAGATGGCAGAAGTGGATAGTGCTCCGATCTGTTGAACAACGGTGAGCATGTCCTATGTCCCTTCTGGCCTTGGTAAAACTCCCATGTTTCTTGCTTAAATTCACTAAATCACTATGTATTCATAGATTTTTTCTTGGTTAAAGCAATGAATCCTCACCAAATTTTGGTGACTGATCCTAAAATCACCCCAGTGAAATACTGTGGATGGTTGCGAAATCCTGCGCCAACTGTGGAAGAAATCCTGCACCACCAAAAAAATGGTTGAAAGCCAAGAATGGGATGTTTACCACCTATCAACTGGTGATTTCGCACCACCAAAATCCACAAAATCCTTCGCAGTTCTACGAGGTAGTTTCGAAACTGGCCTTGGTGCCTGGCGCCACCCAGAAATCCGTCTCAGCATTGAAGACCTGCACCTCCAACGTGACCCGGCCACCGGAAGCAACGTGATGGGGGAATCCGAATGGCAGGCTTAGAGTAGACGTAGCTAGATCATGCTAGATCCATTTTTTTGCAAATAGATCTTAATAAGTCTAATTTGATACATAATTACTGTAAAGTTATATAAGTTATATATATAACTTATATTAAATATGTTATCTATATATATATGTGATGATACATATGTTATATATATATATATATATTATTTATATTGATACATTATATATATATGTATATGTGATGATACATATGTTATATATATATTATTTATATTAAATACAATATATATATATATAATTTATCTTGAGTACATTAAATATATTATATATCTATGTGACGATAATATATATATATATATATATTATTTATATTAAATACATCGTATATATATATATATATATATTTATTATGATGATGATGATGATGATATAATATATATATATGATGATATATTATATATAATATATACACACTATACATACATATATTTGTGTGTGTTTGTGTGGATAATATTCTTTCCAATTACACATGCAACCAAAATGTGCACATCAAAATGGTCTACCCGTTACCCATCAAGTTTTAAACCTTAGACCTCGAAAATCATCCATCCCCCTGAGGTGTCGGACGTGGTCGAGGCACTGACCACCATCATCATTTGCTGTCGCTTGGCGACGCGCACAGACCCGAAGCTGAACAAAGAGGGCACCGATGGAGCCTTGGAGACCGTCCCTTTTCCGTAAGGAACACACCATGTGCCAAATCCTGCATCCACCCATATAATATATATATATATATATATATGCATGTCATATATGCTATATAAACTTAAAGATTAGCACTATGTCAATAGGAAACAACCTATTCATATTGGCGAGAAAATCGGATGATGCAACAAAAGTCCAAGCTGATTCATTCGATTGTTTGTGTGTGCGTTCATAAGTTCAGGGAAACATGGATTGTAGGTGAGGTGTAACAGCGTAGAATTCCTGAAGCCCATAGCCTTCTATCGGCTGACACTGCTCTTCTAGGGGACCTAGCCACTGTCCAGCTATTCATGATCTGACTTGGGGATAAAATTCTGCATCCAACCTGGATTTAATATAACTAATTGATAAATTATTGTGGATATAATATATGTAATATTTGTTTTAAAACCTGGAATAATTTCTTATATATTTATGGGATATGTTTTTATTTTCCATTGATGATTACACTAATCCGCCAGAACTGGTGAAACCTGCTGCTGGAAGAGCTCCATTAAGGACGAGTTTTGGCGGACTTGATCAACCTTCATTCCTTCAGCATTTCGGCCGCCAGTGTTTTGATAAGGGGGCTTAGGTTGACCCTCCAAATGTATGCAAGTGGTGAAATATTGTGAAAAAAAAGGTGAAATGCATGTGCGGATATGCAACCAGACAGCATTGATGCAAGTATATTTGTGTTTATAGTTCTGCATCGCTAAGGAATATATGAATATATATATATATACATAGATAGATATACATCGGTAGATGGATAGATAGATAAGTTGATAGGTAGAATAGATCGATAGATCGATAGATAATCAAACAGACAGACAGACAGATAGATAGATAGATAGACAGACAGATAGATAGATAGATAGACAGACAGATAGATAGATAGATTGTTAGATAGACAGATAGATATTCAACAAATGTACGCATACTTTGCATTTCAACCATGATGGCCATTGCCAAGTTGCACGGGTTTTTGTTCTCAGCTGATTCAATCGGTGCATCGGTGATCTCCTGTTGTGTTTTTTCACCGGATCAGAGAGTTTAACCAAGGCGAATCCATTTTTCATTTACTCAGAATGGATCATTTTTTTAATCTATGTGGGTATGGGTCAATTTTTTTCAGACCTGGACCACAGATGACTTAGTCCATACTATTCATATACTATTCATATTAACCATCTTATTCATACCATCCAATGATGTGGGTACCTAATCAATTGACCACTCATGCGATCCATTGATTCGATATGATCCCTTTTTAAAGCTCCAGTTCCAAGACTAAATTAGGTCTTTAGGCCCCTAGGAAACCTAGGATCACCTAGAGGCCTCGCATCAGGGGTTCCAAAAACTGTCCTTGGAGCACTGGTCACCTGAGGAGCTGACAGTGATCTGTTTACATGCGCGGCTTCCCTATGTTACTAAAGCCGCAGAAATAGAGTTTTTTTTAACAACACCTATGATTTTTGGGTTACATCATGTTGGGTCAACCGTAGGGGTTTGCCGAAGCAAACAAGGTTTCTGAGCTCGTGCCCATTGGGGGGGGGGCGGGGAGCAGGGGGGCCGGGGGGGGGGGGCCAAACGC